>Ga0114982_1001386_pt1 | contig 11751 bp, 8 predicted proteins | sample Shrwel_input2_FT_FD_87183 | JGI IMG/M metagenome (GOLD analysis project Ga0114982, IMG submission 87183) | Subsurface microbial communities from deep shales in Ohio, USA - Utica-3 well 1 S input2 FT | ecosystem: Environmental > Aquatic > Deep subsurface > Shale gas/oil reservoir > Produced... | reverse complement strand
GACGGGTAAACCGCTTGAATGGTCGCTGGCCGGCTTTGAGCTGAGCAACGGTCTGGTTCGCTGGAAGGACGAGTCTACGGTTTCTCCGGTGGTTGGCGAATTGCGTGATTTGAATCTCCGGGTCGGCAAGGTCGATAGCAAGTTGATCGAACCGATCGAACTGAGCGAGGTTGCCTATCTGATTGATCTTGGGGATCGTTTCCGCGTCGGGAAAATGCTCGCCAAGAACGTACGTGTTGATTTGCCCAAGCACCGCATCGATATTGCCGAGGTCATCAATACCCAGACCCGGGTGCGCATGCTGCGCAACAAAACAGGGAAGATCGAGTGGGTCAGCTCTCCGGTGCTCAAAACCATCCGGGCGACCGATGCCAAGGTGCAGGATGAGCGTCCCTGGGTCGGGAATGTGGCCAAGCTGAAAATCGAGGATCTGGCCTTCCGTTTCGAGGATCAATCGACCCGCCCGGTGGCGGTTCAGGAATTGGACGGTTTCACGTTGAGTGCCGAGAACATCGGTAATGAGCCAGGCAAAAAAGGCTCGATTTCGCTTCAGGGCAAGGTTAACAAGAAGGGCAACCTGAATGTGGACGGCAGTGTTCAGTTGATGCCGCTCAATGTCGCACTCAAGATTGAAACACTGGGCATTCCCCTGATGTCCCTGCAGCCGTATTTTGCCGAGCAATTGAACATCGCCTTGACGCGCGGCCAGTTGTCCAACAAAGGCGAAGCGACGGCGCTGATCGACAAGGATGGTTTGAAGGCCGCTTACAAGGGTTCGCTGACGCTGGGTGACTTCCTCGCGGTCGACAAGGCAAACAGTGCCGATTTCCTGAAATGGAAATCGCTTTACTTGGGGGCGATCGATTTCCGCCTGGATCCGATGGCGATCAATATTGGCGAAATTGCGCTGAGCGACTTTTATTCACGCTTGATTCTCAACTCGGCCGGCCGGTTGAATGTGCAGGATATTGTTCGCAAGCCTGAAGCCGAGGCCGTTTCGGTGACCGACACCAAGGCCGCGCCCGTTGCTGCACCGGCCGAACCGGCCAAGGCACCGTTGCCACTCAAGATCGCCAAGATCACCTTGCAGAATGGCACGGTCAATTTCTCCGATTTCTTCGTCAAGCCCAATTACACCGTCAATCTGACCAAGCTTGGCGGTCGGGTGACCGGTCTCTCGTCGGCTGCCGATAGCGTCGCGGACCTTGATCTGCGCGGCAGCTACGCCAATCTGGCGCCGATTCTGATTGCCGGCAAGTTGAACCCGCTGGCGGCAAAATCCTACCTCGATATCAAGGCTGAGGTGAATGGTGTCGATCTGGTGAGTTTCTCTCCCTATGCCGGCAAGTACGCCGGTTACAACATCGAGAAGGGCAAGCTTTCCCTGAATCTGGCCTACAAGCTGGAAAACAATCAACTGACCGCCGAGAACAAGTTGTTCATCGACCAATTCACCTTTGGTGACAAGGTGGATAGTCCGGATGCGACCAAGCTGCCGGTCAATCTGGCGATTTCCTTGCTCAAGAACAATCGCGGTGAGATTGACCTCAATCTGCCGATTGCCGGCTCGCTCGATGATCCGCAGTTTTCTATCGGCGGCCTGATTCTCAAGGTGATCGGCAATCTCTTCGTCAAAGCGGTGACCTCGCCGTTTGCACTGCTGGGTTCGATGTTTGGCAGCGGTGAAGAGCTGTCGAACGTGGAGTTTGCGCCGGGGCGTTCGAATATCAACGAGGCAGCTGGCAAAAAGCTGGAGGCACTGGCCAAGGCGCTCAATGCACGCGATGCCTTGAAGCTTGAAATTACCGGCCGGGCCGATCCCGAAGGCGACAAGGAAGGCGTCAAGCGGGTTGCCATCGAGCGCGCCATGAAGGCCGAAAAACTCAAGGATACGATCAAGAAGAGCGGTGAGGGCGCATCCCTGGAGAGCATTGAAATCGCACCTGATGAGTACAAAACCTGGTTGCAGCGCGCTTACAGGGAAGCAAAGTTTCCTAAGCCCCGCAATATGGTGGGCATGCAGAAGGAATTGCCGGTCGAGGAAATGGAAAAGCTGATGCTGGCCAATTTGCCTGCGACCGATGAGGACATCCGGCAACTGGCCAAGCAGCGGGCTGAAAATGTCCAGGTCTGGCTGACCGAGCAGGGCAAGGTGCCTGCCGGCCGCGTTTTCCTTGTGCCGCCCAAGGTCGAGGCAGACGAGAAGACCAAGGCCAGCCGCGTCGATTTCTCGCTGAGATAAGCAGTCTATGAGTCAAACGCTGGGGCTGGCCGTGCTGGCCGGCCTCGTTATTTGCATTGTGCTGCAGCTTGTTCTGCTGCTGCGAAGCAATCGCCGGCCGGATGATGAGTTGCGTTTCCGTTTGTTGCAGGAGGCGCAGGAAAAGGGCATGACCCGCCTTGAGCGCGAGTTGCGCGAGGAATTGGCACGTAGCCGGCGCGAGGATGCGGAAGAGGCGTTCCATGATCGCGAGGAGCGGGCGCAGTCGTCGACGCTGCTTAGTCAGACAGTGACTACTCAGGTGGCTCAGTTCGGTGCTTTGCAGGCCGAGCGGCTGGAAGCTTTCGGCAGTCAGTTGAGTCGTTTTTCGCTGGGCCTTGACGAACGTTTCGAGCGTTTGAAATTGGCCGTCGAAAGCCGGTTGACCGCGATACAGGCCGACAACGCGGTCAAGCTGGAGGAAATGCGCCGGACGGTTGATGAAAAGCTTCATGCCACGCTGGAGCAGCGTCTTGGCGAATCATTCAAGTTGGTCAGCGAGCGTCTGGAGCAGGTGCATCGCGGTCTCGGTGAAATGCAGACGCTCGCCGCCGGAGTCGGCGATCTCAAGCGTGTGCTGACCAACGTTAAAACACGCGGTACTTGGGGTGAAGTCCAACTCTCGGCTTTGCTTGAGCAACTGCTGACCAGTGAACAGTTCGCGGCCAATGTCGTGACCCGGCCGGAGAGCAATGAGCGTGTCGATTTCGCGATTCGCTTGCCAGGCAAGGGCGATGGCGCTGTCGTCTGGCTGCCGATTGACGCCAAGTTCCCGATCGAGGATTACCAGCGTTTGCTGGACGCTCAGGACAGGGCCGATCCGGTGGCGATGGAAGAAGCCGCACGGGCGATCGAAGTTCGTTTGAAAAACGAGGCACGCAGCATCCACGAGAAGTATGTCTCGCCGCCGCACACGACCGATTTCGCCATGCTTTATCTGCCCGTCGAGGGCTTGTATGCTGAAGCATTGCGTCGCCCTGGCTTGGCCGAGTCCTTACAGCGCGACTGGCGTATCAGCTTGGCCGGGCCAACGACGCTGGCGGCGATGTTGAACAGCTTACAGATGGGGTTCCGTACCTTGGCCATCGAGCAGCGCTCGGCCGAGGTCTGGGCGGTATTGGGGGCGGTGAAAACCGAATTTGGCAAATTCGGCGAGGCATTGGCGCATACTAAAAAGAAGCTGGATGAAGCGAGCAACAGCATCGCCAAGGCCGAGACGCGAACGCGCCAGCTGACGCGCAAACTGAAGGATGTCGAAGCGTTGCCGGTGGCAGCGTCTGAACAATTAATCGGGGTGGTGGAATTTGATGGCGAAGACGAGTGAACTTGAAGCGCTCTACAAGGCAACAACTTATCAGGTGTATCTGCCTGGCGGGGTGGTGAAACTTCGTCTGGGGCAGCCCTGTGAGGTGCTGGCCCGCTGGATGGAGGAAAATGCCTGCACTGAGTTTGCCATCATCACGGCCTACAACCCGGGCTCGCAGAAGCGGGTTCCCGAACTCAACGCCGAGCGCCAGGCGCAGCTTGAGTGTGATTTGCTGGAGGGGAATTACGAACCGTATGCCGGGGAAAATGTAGCTGATGCCCCGGATTGGTTGCCCGAAGAAACCTGTTTTGTACCCGATATCGCACCGGAAGATGCTTGTGCCTTGGCTGAGGAGTACGGGCAGAATGCAGTTGTTGTCGGTTCTGCCGATGCGGTGGCTCATCTGCTCTGGATTGAAAACGCAGAATAATGAACAAGAAAATTGGCCGCTTTGAAGTGCGAGGTGAGCTTGGGCGTGGCGCTCAGAGTGTGGTTTATCTTGGCTTCGATCCGCAGTTGCAGCGTGAAGTTGCGATCAAGACCCTGCATTTCAGTCGGCCGGATCCTGCGCAGAACAAGGTATTGCTTGATGAAGCGAGGATGGTCAGCAAATTGCACCATCCCAACATCGTCCCCGTGTTCGAGGCTGGTGAAGAGGGCGGCGATCTCTACCTGGTTTTTGAATACGTTCAGGGCAAGAATCTGGCCGAATTTCTGCGTGACAGCGGTGCATTGTCACCGGTCAAGGCGGTCAGCATCATCCGGCCTATCCTTGATGCGGTGTCCTTGGCTCATCAGCAAGGCATCATCCACCGTGACCTGAAACCATCGAATATCCTGCTCAATGAAAACGGGGTCCCGAGGGTCATGGATTTTGGCATCGCGGCCCGGATCGATGGGCCTGGCGATGTGGCTGGCGAATATACGGGGACACCTGCTTACATGGCGCCGGAGTATATCGACCGGCGCGAGATCAGCGAACGCTCCGATGTTTTCTCGGCTGGCCTGATCCTGTTTGAAATGCTGACCGGCCAGCGCGCCGTGGTTGGCGACAACCTGTTTCAGGTGATGCACCGGATTGCCAATGATGATCTGCGCTTGCCCGGCAATGTCGCGGTCGACGAACGTTTAGGCAGCGTTTTGTACAAGGCGCTGACGCGCGATCCTTCTGTTCGTTATCAGACTGCCCAGCAAATGGCTGAGGCGCTGGATAATTATCTTTCACCGGAAGATGACGGCAGCCGACTGGGTGATGGCAAACAGGCAACGCTTGATTTCCTGTTGCGCCGGATGCGCCACAAGAGTGATTTCCCTGCCTTGTCGGAATCGGTCAGTGCGATCAATAAAATCGCCAACAGCGAAACAGAGAGCATCAACAAGCTTTCAAACTCGATCCTCAAGGATTTCGCGCTGACCAACAAACTACTTCGTCTGGTCAACTCAGCCTATTTCAGACCGGCCGGCGGCGGCAGTATCAGTACCGTGTCGCGTGCCGTGGTGGTGCTGGGTTTCGAGGCGGTACGCAATATTGCCATTACTGTTTTGCTGTTCGAGCACTTGCAGAACAAGGCTAATGCCAACCAGCTCAAGGAAGATTTCCTGCGCGCCAATCTGGCCGGCATTCTGGCCAAGGATATTTCTGCGGTTGCTGCGATGAGGGATCTGGAGCAGACCTTTATCTGCGCCCTGTTCCATAGCTTGGGACGTTTGCTGTCGCAGTTCTACTTCCCGGAAGAGAGTGATGAAGTCCGTCGGGTAATGGCCCAGAAAAATTGCACTGAAGACAAGGCCTCTTTGCAAGTACTGGGTATTTCATACGAAGACATGGGGATTGCCATTGCCCGGCAGTGGGGCTTTCCGCCGCTGATTGTCGGTACGCTGCGCCGTTTGCCCGAAGGGCCGTTGAAGAAGCCGGTGACGCAGGAGGATCGCTTGCGGGTTCTCTCCAGCATGTCCAACGAGTTGTGTGCGGTGATTGCCCAGGCGACGCCCGAAGCGCGCGATCGGGAAATGAAGAAGCTGATGGCGCGTTTTGCCAGTGCCGTTTCCCTTGATCAGCGGGAAATTGAACAAACTGTTCGTCGGGCGGTTGAAGAGGTTGCTGATTTTGCCCGGATCATTCACCTGAATCTGGGGCAAACCACGTTTGGCAAGCAAATGAACCTGTTCGCCAAAACCGGCGCGGCTTCGGTCAGTTCAGAGGTCGGGACGGACTCGATGGCCGGTACGCTCCTCGGTGAGTGCGACCCGCTGGCGGCCATGGGTGATGCGGTCGACGCCGATGGCGGGCCGCAAATCGATGCTCAGGCGGTGTTGACCGCAGGCATTCAGGACATCAGCAATACCTTGGTCGAGGGATTCAAACTCAATGACATCCTGCGCATCATCCTCGAAACGATGTACCGGGCAATGGGTTTCAAGCGCGTTGTGCTGTGCATTCGCGATGCCAAGGCCGGCTGCATGCAGGGGCGATTCGGCTTTGGGCCGGAAGCCAACGAGGTGGCCAAGGCATTCCGCTTCCCGCTGACATTCACGCCGGATATTTTCCATGCGGCGACATCTAAGGGGGTCGATATCCTGATCAGCGATATCAGTGATCCGAAAATCGCAGAGCGCATTCCGGACTGGTACCGCAAAGCCGTACCGGCGCATTCATTCGTGTTGTTTCCCCTGAATATCAAGGGTAGCCCGGTGGCGCTGATTTACGCCGACCGGGATGAGCCTGGCGGGATTTCAATTCCCGAGAAGGAATTGTCCCTCTTGCGCACGCTGCGCAACCAGGCCGTACTGGCCATCAAGCAGGGCGGCTGATTACCAGAGTTGCCACCAGGGTGTCTTGCGTTCCAAGCCATCCTTGTAATAGCGGCTGTTCGGGAAGTTCTGGCGCATGACGCGATCAGCATCGTCGCGCAGGTCGTTCATCGCCAGCTTGTCGTAAGAGGTAACCAGAATGTACATGGCTTCTTCGATTGCCGGTGCTTCCGGATAGCTCTTGATGGCTTGCTGGGCACGATTGGCCGCGGCAATGTGGGCGCCGCGACGGGCGTAGTAGCGAGCCACGTTAACTTCCTGCGAAGCCATTGAATTGACCAGGTAATTCAGTCGCTTGAGCGCATCCGGCGTGTACTTGCTTTCCGGGTAGCGGGTGGCCAGTTCGCGCAATGCGTCAAAGGCATCGCGTGCCGCCTTGGGGTCGCGTTCGCTCGGGTTCTGCGTGCTGATGTAGCCCATCAAGCCGAGATCTTCATTGAAGTTGATCAGGCCTTTCAGGTAATAGACGTAGTCGACGGAGGGGTGGTTCGGATGGAGTTTGATGAAGCGGTCGCAGGCGGCGAGTGCCGAACCGGGTTCGCTACCCTTCCAGTAGACGTAGCCCAGTTCCAGTTGAGCTTGCTGGGCGTATCGGCCGTAGGGGAAGCGCGACTCGAGTTTCTCAAGATACTTGGCGGCTTTGTCCCAGGCGCCATCAGCCTGGGCATCCTTTGATTCGGCGTACAGCTTGCTGGCCGACCAGCCTGCGGTAATGTCCGTTTCGGCTGGAAGCAGTCCGCATCCGGAAATCAGGATTGCAAGGAAAATTGCCAGCAAACCACGGAAGTGGGCTGGGAATGACTGGAATGCGGGTAAACTTCGCATCATGAACGATCCTATTGAAGATTCCGGCGATTATAGCCGAACTGAGCCGCTCCACCTGACGGTTCCTGACGCGTCTTATGGCCGTCGCCTTGATCAAGTGCTGGCCGAACTCCTGCCGCAGCATTCACGTAACCGTCTGCAAGCCTGGGTGCGCGAAGGTTGCGTCCAGATCGACGGCAGGCTGGAAGCCGAACCGAAGCGTAAAGTGCTGGGCGGTGAGCGTCTGACGATTGCTGCGCCGGAAGATGCCCGTACGCAGTCCGAGCAACCGGAAGATATTCCGCTGAATATCGTTTTCGAAGATGAGACCTTGCTGGTCATCAATAAGCCGGCCGGTCTGGTGGTGCATCCGGGTAGCGGCAACTGGAGCGGTACGTTGATGAATGCCTTGTTGCATCACGCGCCAGCGCTCGCGGAAGTGCCACGTGCCGGTATCGTGCACCGGCTGGACAAGGATACCAGCGGCCTGCTCGTTGTCGCCAAGACGCTGGAAGCGCAGACCGACCTGGTGCGCCAGTTGCAGGCGCGCACCGTCAAGCGCATCTACCTGGCCGTCGCGGCTGGTGTCATTAAGAAGGACGGCGGCATCGACGCGCCGATCGGGCGGCACCCGGTACAGCGAATCAAAATGGCCGTGGTGCCGGAGAATCGTGGCGGAAAGCCGGCGCTGACCTGGTTCCGGGTCATGGAAAAATTCCCGTATTGCACTTATATCGAGTGTTCGCTGGAAACCGGGCGGACACATCAGATCCGGGTGCATATGGCATCGGTCGGGCATCCGCTGGTCGGCGATCAGGTCTATGGCAAACCAAATCCCCGTTTGCCGGAATTCCATCGGCAGGCCCTGCACGCCACCCGCCTGGGCCTGGTTCATCCGCTGACCGGCTTGAAGGTTCAGTGGGAAGTGCCGATGCCGGAAGATATGCGAAATCTGCTTGATACCTTGCGCTATGGTTGATCTGCTGCTCCCCGACTGGCCGGCGCCGGCCAATGTTCGGGCGGTACAGACGACGCGCCTTGGCGGCGTCAGTGGTGCGCCCTGGGCGCAGCTCAATCTTGGTGATCATGTCGGCGATCTGCCGGAACGCGTCGCGGCCAATCGTGGTGCATTGCGTCAGTATCTGCCGGCCGATCCCTGCTGGCTGACACAGGTGCATGGCATTGCCGTGGTCGACGCCGATTTGCCGCACGATTTGCCTGCCGCGGATGCTTCCGTGGCGCGCCTTCCTGGTTCGGTTTGTACGGTGATGACGGCCGATTGCCTGCCGGTCTTGTTGTGTGACCGGGCAGGTACGGTGGTTGCTGCAGTTCATGCCGGTTGGCGTGGTCTGCTGGCTGGTGTGGTGGAGAATGCTCTGCAGCAGATGCGCGTGCCATCTGGCGAAATCCTCGCCTGGCTCGGTCCGGCGATTGGTCCGGCGTGCTTTGAGGTGGGCGATGAAGTGCGTGCCGCTTTCGTCGCTTCGGATGCCGAGGCTGAGCACGCATTCAAGGCCGGTGTGCCGGGCAAGTGGCTGGCTGACATTTATGCGCTGGCCCGGCTGCGTTTGCAGGCAGCCGGCGTTGTTTCGATCAGTGGTGGCGATTTGTGCACCGTCAGCGATCCGGCCCGGTTTTTTTCCTATCGCCGGGATGGTGTCACCGGGCGGATGGCGAGTCTGATCTGGCTGGAGTCGGGCGGTTCGGGCGTATAATCCGCGCCTTTATCCCTGCAGCCGAATTTCGTGAGCACTCTTTCCTGGATTATTGTCGTTTCGCTGGCCGGTGGTGCGCTCAGTGTTTTTGCCGCAGCTGCAATGACGTTTGCCGCGGGGACAAATCGCGTCAATATCCTGATTTCCTACGCTATTGGTGCCTTGCTGGGTGCAGCATTTCTGGAAATCCTGCCGCATGCGCTGGAGCATGGCGATCCGCACAACATGGCGGCCACCGTGCTGTTCGGCATTCTGGCTTTCTTCATTCTGGAGAAGCTGGTGCTCTGGCGGCATTGTCATCATGATCACTGCGAAGCCCATGAGACGCATGCGCCGACCCATGATCACGGTCGCTCAGGTTTGTTGATTCTGGTTGGCGATACTTTTCATAATTTTGTGGACGGTATTCTGATTGCCGCCGCATTTCTTGAAAGTACCGAATTGGGGATTGTTACAGCGCTGGCGATCATCGCCCATGAAATTCCGCAGGAAGTGGGCGACTACCTGATTCTTCTGCATTCCGGTTACAGCAAGGTCAAGGCGCTGATCTTCAATTTGCTATCCAGCCTGGCAACCTTGGCCGGTGCAATGCTGGCCTATTTTGCGCTGGCTGGGCTAACCGAGTGGATTCCTTATCTGCTTGGCCTGGCTGCGGCCAGCATGATTTACGTTGCCGTGGCCGACCTGATTCCAGGGCTCCATAAACGGACAGAACTGAAAGCGACGATTCAGCAGGTCTTACTGATCGGCCTGGGTATTGCTTCGATCGCCCTCGCGCGTGCGCTGGTTGGCGAGTAATTCCTGATGGCGCCGGCGTTGCCGGCGCATTTTTGTGCCGCCAATCCAGACCAGCAGGCCGCAGGGCAGCAAGCCATAAAACCAGGAAGGAAATGATGCCGGCAATGATGCTGGTTTCATTCGCTGCGACGAGTAGGGTGACGTAGAGCCAGCCAATAGCAATGATGTACATGCCCTAATTATGCATGCAAATACATTGACAGCGCTCAGGCCGGTATGCAGAATCCAGAAGCTTAAACCCCGATTAACAGAGAAACGAGACTGCCCATGGCACAGGGATCGAACGGTAACGACGCGTTTTTTGGCTCTGCCATGCAATTCATGCAGGCTGGGCAGAACATGACGCAGCAGTTCTTGGATTATCTCGGCAAGGCTGGCAACCAGGCTGCAGCGGTTCCTCCTGCCGTTGATCCGCAGGCGCTGACCGCGCTGCAAAAGCAGTTTATGGATCAGCAGATGTCTCTCTGGCAATCGGTTCTGACCAAGCAGCAGGGCAAGGATGAGTCCTTCAAGGTTTCTCCCGAGCCAGGTGACCGTCGTTTCTCCGCGCCCGAGTGGCGTGACAGTCCGATCTACGACTACCTGCATCAGGCCTATCTGCTCAATACCCAGTATCTCAAGGAATTGGTCGAGGTTATTCCGGCCGATGACGACAAGGCCAGGAACAAAATGCGCTTCCTGGCTCGCCAGGTGGCCGATGCGATGGCCCCTTCGAACTTTGCCGCAACCAATCCCGAGTTCATCCAGCGTGCCCTTGATACCAAGGGGCAGAGCATCACCGATGGCATCAATAACCTGATCAAGGATTTCGAAAAAGGTCGTATTTCGATGACCGATGAGTCCGTTTTCGAGGTTGGCAACAACATTGCCAATACCGAAGGCGCAGTGGTTTTCGAGAACGAATTGATGCAGTTGATCCAGTACACGCCGCTGACTCCCAAAGTCGGGACGCGTCCGTTGTTGGTTGTGCCGCCGTGTATCAACAAGTTCTACATCATGGACCTGCAGCCGGAGAATTCGCTGATCCGCTTCATGGTCGAGCAGGGTAATACCGTTTTTCTCGTTTCCTGGCGTAATCCTCAGGAGAGCCATGGTCACCTGACCTGGGATGATTATCTTGAACACGGCCCGATTGAGGCATTGCACGTTGTTCTCGATATTTGCAAGGTCAAGCAGGTCAATACGCTCGGTTTCTGCGTTGGCGGCACCATCCTGACTTCTGCTCTCGGCGTGCTCAAGGCGCGCGGCGAAGATATCGTTGCTTCGCTGACCTTGTTGACCACATTGCTTGATTTTAGCGATACCGGCGAAATCGGCCTGTTCATCGATGAGCAGGGCCTTGTTGCCCGTGAGTCAACCATCGGTCAAGGCGGTCTGCTGCCGGCCCGTGATCTGGCCAATACCTTCTCCTTCCTGCGGGCAAATGATCTGGTCTGGAACTACGTGACCGGCAATTACCTGAAGGGACAGAAGCCGCAAGCCTTCGATCTGCTTTACTGGAATTCCGATTCAACCAATCTGCCCGGGCCGTTTGCCTGCTGGTACATGCGCAATCTGTACAACGACAATAGTTTGCGCGTTGCCGGCAAACTGGACATGTGCGGAACGAAGATCGATCTCGGCCAGCTCGAGATGCCAGTCTATTTGCTTGCTACGCGGGAAGATCACATTGTTCCCTGGCAATCTGCCTACCAGAGCACCCGGATTCTTGGCGGAAAAATCCGCTTCGTGCTGGGTGCCTCCGGGCACATTGCCGGCGTGATCAATCCGGCCAGCAAGAACAAGCGTAGTTATTGGGTCAACGACGATGTGAAATCGGATGCCGAGGGGTGGTTGACCGCAGCGGCCGAGCAAAAGGGAAGCTGGTGGAACGATTGGGCTGCATGGCTCAAGCCGCTGGCTGGCGATCTGCGTGCGCCGCGCAAACCGGGCAATACCAAATACAAGCCGATCGAACCGGCACCGGGCCGCTACGTCAAGGAACGCGCTGTTTAAGTCTTCTGGAGGAGGGTAAAAACAATGTCGAGAGTTGCACTGGTAACGGGAGGTATGGGGGG
>Ga0114982_1001384_pt1 | contig 11760 bp, 13 predicted proteins | sample Shrwel_input2_FT_FD_87183 | JGI IMG/M metagenome (GOLD analysis project Ga0114982, IMG submission 87183) | Subsurface microbial communities from deep shales in Ohio, USA - Utica-3 well 1 S input2 FT | ecosystem: Environmental > Aquatic > Deep subsurface > Shale gas/oil reservoir > Produced... | reverse complement strand
TACAAATACTGTGAACAATTAAAAACACCCAGCCCAAGTGTGTCTTTTATCACTTTAGACTGGGTTTAGATTTTTAAAACCATTGAATCAATTTAATTTGACTACACTGGATTAGTGACAGGACAAAGAGGAATTATACTACGGCAACATGAAGGAGCAAGTCTTGGATTTCCAACATAACTACAACATCCACTCGATGAGCATTGCATATACCCTCCATTCAAAGATTTCAACTCTTCTCTTGATAGTTTTTTAAAATTTTTCATAATATTTAATAAATGATATTTGTGAATACTCCATACTTATTGACCTAAGCAACTATAATCCCAAGCGCTACACACTCTCGTGATAGGATTCCATTTTATACAACAAGAAGGTACTCTACCTCCAAAAATTGTTTTTTGCTCTTCTTTTGAAATTTTCTTTAAATTTTTCATAAAAACTATTTTAAATTAACATATTTGAGTATTTATAATACAAACTCCATTACATCTGCGATAACCCGGTCTACAAGGACATTCCGGTTTTGGAACACCCGGTATTGTTGCTTGGTTACAACTCAAAATTCCACCATTCACAGATTTTAATTCTTGTCTTGATAACTTTTTTAAATTTTTCATAATTCAGGATTATTAATGATTGCACACATCTGAGTAATTGGAATACAAACTCCATTACACAATCGCTCTCCTCTTTTACATTTACAAATTGCCGGTGGAAACGGTCCACCGCAGTCGTACCACCCACCACTAATAGATTTTAAATTTTCTCTTGAGATTTTTTTTAGATTTTTCATAATTTATGATTTATTTTAGTTTTTACTTATTTATCCTACTTAATGTAAAAGTTATCCTTCTTTAACAAGCTGGAATAATAACCGATGGACAGAGTTGATTGTTAGAAACCCAATAAACACAGCTTCCGCAATTATCTCTCGCACAACATTTTTTTCTGTTATCAATACCACCATTGATAGATTTCAAATTTTCTCTTGAGATCTTTTTTAAATTTTTCATAATTATTGTTTAGTTTTTTCCTACTCTTTTTAAGCTTTTCGGATTCTGCTTTTTATATAGTCATTTGTGTTTTTGGTTAACAATAACTAACTGATTTAATTTTTGTAAAACCTCTTCATTTATTGAAATTTATCATTAAGGTTTAATAAATGACTTCGATATTCCAGTATTAGAAAGGGCTTCATTAACGATAACTAAATAGTTTCCAGAACTCAGATTAGATATATCGACAGTATAAGTATTTGTTGCAGAGATGATCTGCTCTCTTTTCAAATTTCCTGATATATCATATATCCTGTATTTGCTAAATTTTTTGTCTTGTTGACTCAGAAACATATTTAAATTACTCTGGTCTAGATAAACTTTTAATTCATTAATTTCATTAATTAATTGTTGTTGTTGCTGTTGTTGTTGTGTAGATGTTCCAGTACCTTGCGTTCCACTTCCTTCTCCACTGGTACTCGTTGTCTTAGTACCATCTTTTAAAGCAAGGATAGACATCCCATTACTCTGCCCCAAATAAAATGAGCATCCAAATAAAAAAAATATTATTGTTTTTAGCATATTGTATGTTTTTATATAACAAATGTATTCCTAATCATTATTGCAAACTATACCATAATTATGGTATATTTACTTCTATGATGAAATATTTTATACTACTCTGCCTTTTTAGCAGTATTTTATTAATGGCTCAAAAAAAAGATCCAGAGATAGAAGAGTTGCTTACAAAATATAGAAGTAATCTAAATGAAAATTTAGATTCATCCATGTATTACATCAATAAGGTAAAAATCGTCAGTGAAAAAAAAGATAATCAATTTTACCTTTCAAAAGGATATTACGGAATAGGATATTGCTTTTATAAAAAAAGAGAGGTACAAAAAGCCCAAAAATACATTTACGCAGCAATCCCTATTGCCTTAAAGTCTGATAATTTTCAAACTCTAGCTTTAGCTTATAATCAATTAGGCCTTATTAAAAATAATGACAGCGATTATCAGACGGCTATAAAATTATTTTTGAAATCATTAAAAATATCAGAAAAAAACGGACTTAGTGAAAAAAGTTTTGCGTTAAAAAATTTGGGAAATCTATTTCTTTCACAAAATGACACGGTTCAGGCAATTAAGTATTATCAAGAAGATTATCAGTATACGAAAGATAAAGATTTAGTCCCGGAACAGTTTGGAAGCTGTAATAATTTAGGCTTGATTATGAGAAAGAAAAATCCTGCATTAGCTTTAGAATACTTCAAAAAAGCACTTTCAATCGCCCAAAAACTTGACAATAAAAGATGGCAGTATGATATTTATATTAATTTATCTGTTCTTTTAATGAGTGATAATCAATTCAAAAATTTTAATCAAACTTTATCTTATCTAAACTCTGCTAAACTTTTGATTGAAGATATTGGAGATCCTAATCTGTATTTCCTGTATTATTATAACTTAGGAGGTTATTATTACAAAAAAAAGCAATATCCTGAAGCGATAAATTATTATTTAAAAGCTGAAAAAACCGCAGAGAACACTGAAATACCTCTAGATTATAAAATTTCTTTAATGGACGATTTGAGCACTGTTCTCGAAAAAAATAAAGAATATGAGAAAGCGTATCACTATCAGAAAACATATCACAAATTACAAGACAGTATTTTCAGCACCGAGAAAGTAAAAAACATCAATGAGATTATTACCAAATATGAAGTTGGTAAAAAGAACGATCAAATTCAGATATTAAACAAGCAAAAAGAACTGCAAGAAAAAAAGAACAAATTAGTCGTGATTACTTCTCTTTTATCTATTTTTATCCTAATCGGATTGTTGTATTTTGGATATAAAAGATCGCAATTTCAGAAAAAATTGAATCGTCAAGAAAAGGAAAAAATACTAAAAGAACAGGAACTTAAAGAAATGAGCGCTCTTATCAATGGGCAAAATATTGAACGAAATAGAATTGCCAAAGATCTACATGATGGTGTTGCAGGGGATTTGGCAGGCATAAAACTTTTATTAGCAAAGGAAAACACTTATCTGAAGAATGAAAATTTGCAGAAAATTCAGGAAAATCTCTCTGAAGTATTTCAGGAAATAAGAAAGATTTCTCACAATTTGAGTATTAATAATATTAAAGAAAAGACACTGAAAAACCTTTTATCAGATTTAAAAGAAAATTATCAGCAAAGAAACGAGTTCAGTTTTGACGTTTATATTTATCCTGAAAATGCTATTGATGATTTAGACGAAATAAAAAAGCTAAACATCTACAGAATTTTACAAGAGTTACTCCATAATATTTCTAAACACGCAAAAGCAACAGAAGTAGAATTATCAATCAACAGACATCACAATGATATTAACATAATCATTGTAGATAATGGAGTTGGGTTTGATGTTTATAAGAAAGGAATTGGGCTGAAAAACATTGAAGAAAGACTAAAAATAATATCCGGTGAAATGAATATACAATCTGAAATGAATAAAGGAACATCTGTAATTATTGATATAAAACTATGAAGAACACCATAAAAATTGCAGTGATAGACGATCATTTAATTTTTTTAAAAGGTCTTGTAATGCTATTAGAACAAGATGAAAATTTGGAAGTTATATATGCCCTAAATAACCACGCAGATTTATTAAATAATATAAAAACTCAAACTCCAGATCTTTTGATTACAGATATATCGATGCCGGAAATTAATGGTGTTGAACTTTGTAAAATAATCCGAAAACAATATCCTGAAATAAAAATCTTGGTCATGAGTTCTTACTCCAACACAATATCTTCAACAGATATTGATGGATATTTGCTAAAAGATACAGATCCTGAAACTCTTATCGAGAGTATTAAAAAAATTGTTTCTAAAAATGAGAAAGTGTTTTACAAAGACTTTCAAAAAGTTGAAAATTTTGATTTCAACAAAAATATTGTAAGCAAAAGAGAAAAAGAAATTATTAATTATATAAGCAAAGGTAAAACAACTGAAGAAATTGCAGAAAAACTTTGTATCAGCAAGCGTACTGTAGAAACACATCGTAAAAATATTTTTATTAAACTTAAAGTGAACAATACTGCAGGTCTTATCAAAACATCTATTACTTTAGGATTAATTGATGTTTAGCAGAGTATCAATACTTATTAAAATTTAAAACAAATTGTTCGTAACAATAATACAACGTAAACAAATTTTAATTATCTTTACACTATCATCAAATTTTAAAACTAAACAGTATGAAAAATCTAAAAAAACTTAGCAAAGGCGAGTTAAAATCAATCTCAGGAGCAGGAGTAAAAGAATTACCACAACCTGATTTCTGTATGTATTACTGCAACGGCGTTGTAATCTGTGCAACTTGTAGTAAAGATTTTAAATGTCCGGATGATACAATGTAATGATCTGTAAAATTAAAAACCGTTCCTCTCAGGAGCGGTTTTCTTTTAAAACAATCTTAGTTGCTGCGCTTTAGTTCCTGTAAAGCCACCTGTTGAAAGCTTAGGAAACTCTTTTCCATCAAAGAATTTCTTTCTGCCGATCTTAAAAGTATTTCGAATCATTTCAGCAATATTTCCTTCCCCTTTTTGGCGGTCAAAATATCTTTTTTCGCCTAATTTTCCGCCATGCATAGATTTTATTAAGTTTAAAACCTTTTGTGCACGATCAGGAAATGTATTCTCAATCCATCGTACAAAAACAGGTTCTACCGTGTCATTTAATCTTACCAATGTATATCCAAAACTTTGTGCTCCTGCATCAGAAATAGCCTTTAAAATTGCTAAAGGTTCATCACTGTTCAGTCCGGGAATAATGGGCGCAACCATAACATGAGTAGAAACTCCGTTTTCTGACAGAATTTCAATCGCCTTTAGTTTATTTTTTGAGGAGCTCGTTCTTGGTTCCATTTTTCTTCGCAGATCTTCATTAATGGTGGGAATACTTAATGATACGGAAACTAAATTCTGCTCTGCCATCGGTTTTAAAATATCCAAATCACGAAGAACCAAAGCGTTTTTCGTTAAAACATTGACAGGATGACGGTAATCAAGACAAACCTGCAAAAGCTGTCTGGTAATTTCAAACTGTCTTTCGGCAGGTTGGTAACAGTCTGTATTTCCGGAAAGCAAAATAGGAAAAGGTTGATAACCTTTTTTTTTGAAAAACTTCTCCAACAATTCCGGAGCATTTTTCTTGACCATGATTTTTCTTTCAAAATCAATTCCTGCACTGTAACCCCAATATTCATGAGTAGGTCTTGCAAAACAATAGGAACAGCCGTGTTCACAGCCTTGATAAGGATTCATCGAGTATTCCATCGGTAAATCTTCACTTTTAACTTTGTTGACGATCGTTTTAGGAAAAATTTCTGTGAAGGTTGTTTTTACAGATTCAAAATCTTCATCTTCAGGCTCAAAAGTAAATCTGTCGAAACGGTTGATAACATTTCGCTGAGCTCCCTGACCTTTTATGATATTCTCGTTCTGCATTTCAGATGTAAAATTATAATGCTTTGGTTCTAAAGTAATGAGTTTTAACATTAAAGTTTTCCACAAAAAAAATCCGTCATCAAAAGTATGATGTCGGATCTTTTAAAAAAATTATTTCTATTCTACTTCTATTTATTTGAAAGCATAAAACTCTATACCATGATCGTCATCGTCATATTTTTTATCAAAATGTCTGTGATGATCAGAATAATAATCGGTATATTTTTTATGTTTTTTACTCAATATTTTTTTTACGCTTAAAAAGCTAAGCACTGCCAAAAGACCAACTCCTCCTGCCAGTAAAACTCCTACTTCTTTTTTCATATTTCGTACCATTTTGTAAATTGATTAAGCAAATAGTATACCTTTTTTATTCATAGAATGATAATTTTTTGTTAATCTCAATGGCATTTTATAATGCAGAATTCAACCTCATCTGCAATGGTTTGATAATTGTAGTAATAAGGAAGAAACAAATCTCAAAAAATAACATTATGGAAAATCCGGACAATATTGACAGAATGACTACTTTAAGTCAGGTGATGGAAAAATTAAGAGAAAGAGGTATTCACAGAGAATTCAGAATGAACGAATCCTGTGAAATGAAATATGAAGATTCTGAGAAAAACTATCAGCCTAAAGAACTTACTATTTTAAAAACCTACCGTTTCGAAGGCGACAGTAATCCGGATGACAATGCTGTCCTTTATGTATTGGAAGACAATTCTGGAAACAAAGGCATTATTATTGACTCTTACGGAGCAGAAAGCAACTATCCCGGTCATGAATTCGACACTTTCCTGAGAGAAATTCCTATCAACGAAAGCGATGAGTATAATTTTTAATTAATAATCGAAATATTATATAAAAACCGAAACTACTGAGTCTCGGTTTTTTCTTTTTTATTAAATATTTTTTTCAGCAATCCTTTCTTTTCTTCGGGCTTTTTTTCATTTTCTTTTTTAGGATTAGATATAGCTTTAGAAATATCATTTTTTACATCCTTCACAGAACTTTTCACATCTTTTACGGTAGCTTTAGCATCTTCAACGGTCTTTTTAGTTTTACCGATATCAATACCGATTAAGGTTTTTTTCAGTCCATCTTCAATTCCTTTCCAGAATAGATTAAAGAACGATTTTGTAGGATCTCTTTCCACATTTTCTACCACAACAGACTCCGGAAACTTCCCTGAATCTGTCTTGATGAATATATTTGCTACTGCGCTCAGAACGCCTTTTTTCTCTTTACTTTTTTTATCTAAAATAGAAACTTTAAGATCTTTGTGTTTCATGTTAAACGTTCCTCCAATTCCTTTAGGATTTCCTTTAAAATTAAACAACATTTCCTGAATTGTTCCTGTCGCAGTAATACTCATATACGGGACAACAAAGGCGTTCAAAGCGACTGCGGGAATATTGCTCAGTTTCCCTCCAATTGTAAATCGGTCACTTTGATCTGCCACATCAAATCCCCAATTAACGGAAAGTAAAGACGTTTTCATAAAAGTACAGTCAATTTTAATATCAACCTGAGTCGGCTTACCCTTCATCTTGCCAGAATTCAGATTTTTCACATTCATATTAAAATTGGTAAATGTAAGTTTCCCCGGTCCGCTGCTTTTTGGTGTATCTTCTTCATATTCTAAAGTAGAGTTTTTCAGATGAAGCTGATCTACAAACATCGGAATTTTAATAGATCTTAATAATCTGGAATACAAAGGTTTTTCTTTAGGATCATCCTCCGGAATTTTGCTTCTGAAAATATTGGCATTCGCTGAAGAAATAGTCATATTCGTGGCATGAATAAATTTGCTTTCTGAGAAAAGATCCCAATTTCCTTTTGCCATTATCTGATTCACTTCCAGATCATACAAATCTTTTTCAACAGGGATCATTCTAATAAACTCAGCTCTAGAAACAAGAGGTTTCATTGCAAACCGATCAATCCTGACATTGTTTTTATTTAACTCTAAAAGTCCGGATGTCATATTGTAAAACTTCGTTTTATACGCGAAATTTTTTGCCGTCATTGTATAATCTTTCACCTTAATCGTCAAACCGCTGTTGTCTGATTTTCCGTTGAACTCGATATTTTTAAAACTGGCATTTAGATTATTCAATGTTAAAGGCTGATTTTCTTTCTCGTAAGTAATATTTGAATTTTTCAGGGTTACATTTCTTACCAAAACCGGAAACTGAATCCCACTGAAATCTGATTTTTTGTCTGATTTTACCGTTCCTGCATATATCTTTCCGTCAACCTGATTTACCAAGACATCTTTTACATCCAGATTAAGCCTTTTGTCTGCAACTTCCCATTTATTAATATTGAATACAATTTGGCTTGCTTTAAGATCCATTGTCGTTTTTCCCGACTTGGAATCATTAGGAACAATTGAAATATTTCTAATGTCTCCTTTTTGGGGATTCAAGACAATACTCTCTGCTTTAATATCCTGATGATTAGAATATTCAACTTCTTTTCCTGAAAAACTAAAATCCTTATATCTCAACGGAATCATTTCTACAGAAGTCTCTTTGCTGAACTCAATATTTTTAATATTTAAGTTGACATTTTTAGCAAAAAGAAGCTTATTTCCGTTGGGTTTATTTACCTGAAGAGTTGCATTATTAAATTTAAAGTCTTCAAGATCAAGCTCAAAACCTACAGGCTTTTTTACTTTATCCGAAATCGCATTGGTTGTATAAATGACAATATCGGGATTTTGAAAAACAGCATTCTTTAAAGAAACTTTATTATCCTTTAAAAGAACATCTTTAAAATCCATCTTCTGAATCGTTGCGGCAATCAACTGTTTTTTCTTCGGATATTTTTTGATGAACTGCCCAAAATCTATGATTGGTTTCAGGTAAAAACCATCAACGGAAACATGTCCGTTTGTTGTTGTAATTTTATTGACATTTATGGTATAAATATCAGCAGACTGAAAAAAAACATCTTTTCCTTTAATACTGTATCTGTCAAAAGTTACAGGCAATCTGTTTTCTAACGTCTCTTCTGTTAACTGTAGGTTTTCTACAAATAAATCTAAATCATTAACAGCTAATAATTTTTGTTTGGTATGCTTAAAAACCTGAATGGTTCCGTTGCTGATTTTGATGTTTTCAAAACTTACAGGATTCTGCTCTTTGTCAGTTTTTATATCTTTCGGCTTTGCCAGAATTATATTGAGATTTGGTTTTGCCAGAAGCAAATCATTCGAACTGATAACTTTATTAAAAATCGCATCATATATTCCGAAACGGCTGATCTTTAAAGTATCTACTGTCCCTTGAAACCCGATTACACTTATGTTTTGTGGGTTTTTATTATTAACGGTAATTCCTGTTGCCAGTATATTTCCTGTTCCTAAATCGACACTTAACGACTTGTAGGAAACTTTATAGTTGGTATTTTTTTTTATATAATCAGGAAGCTGGGTTTTGAGCCAGATGTTGAGTCCGAAGTTTGCCAGCAAAATAATGCCGAACAAGATCCCAAGACCTTTTAAAAGCTTTTTAACCCAAGGTTTTTTCATAATTTTTATTTAACTCAACGATTTATATTCAATTCTATTACATATCCTTCATGTCCTCTTACATTCATAAAGTTTCCTCCTTCAAAACTCAGATACTGCCCTTTTATTCCCACAAGTTTACCTGTAAATTCAGGTTGCTTATCGAGTGTAAAAGAAGATACTTTTTCGGGCTTTGAAAAAGGATAATCAAACTTCCACATATTTTCTCCTTCAGAATAAAACTTTTGGAAATCTTCCGGAAAATACTCTTTTATTTTCCGCTGAAAATCTACCAAATCTACCTCATCTTCGAAATCATCTTGAAGCATTTTTCTCCAATTGGTTTTGTCGGCAAGATGTTCTTTCAGTGCAACTTCTATCATTCCTGCTTCATAGCGGTTTTCAGTTCGTGCAATGGGTAAAGCAAATGTTGCGCCCTGATCGATCCATCGTGTAGGAATCTGCGAATTCCTCGTTACACCCACTTTCACATCTCCTGTATAAGCTAAATAAACGGTGTGAGGCTGTAGTTGAATTTGTTTTTCCACATCCAGATCACGCTCTCCAATTCCCAAATGAGCAGTAGAAAGCTCCGGACGAATAATTGTGTCACTCGCATACGGACTTTCAAAAAAACAGCTTTTGCAGAAACCCATTCTGTAAATTGTTTTATCTAAACCACAATTTACGCATTGAAAACCTGTATGTTTAATGCTTATTTCCTTCCCCAACAATTCGTTCATATGAATTAAATCTCCCGAAAGATTTAAATAATATTGAATAGGTTGATCGTTGAAGCTTATCATTTTTAAAATTTGCCCTTGAAACTGCATGTTTGTTAACTTTTTAGTAAATATAAAATTTTAAGATCAGTTATAGTTATTTTTTGCTTTTTATTCTCTCTATTTCCTGTTTCAATTCAGAGATTTGCGCCTGCATATTTTTCATTTCAGGAGATTCAAAATTATTTTGCTTTGGCGAATATTGCCAGATCAAATGAATGTCTTTTACCAAATTATTATGTTCATTCAATCTTCCTTTGCTAAGAGTAAGACTATCGTTCAATAATGTGATTTTCAAAAAATCTTTTCCATTGTCTTGAAAGATTTCATGATTTATAATTGCTAATTCCGGATGATTTTCTTTTATGGTTTTAATATAACTTTCAGATCTTTCCTTCAACTTTTCTTTGTCCCATTTCTTTTTGGTAAGTAAAATACTAGGGATAAGAATTATTGCAGAAATAGCACTTATAAACAAAGACATTTTGCGATTTTTAATACTGTTTTTCTGAAGATAATATTTTTGATAGCCCAATACAATGCTCAATATCCATGTTCCTACTCCAATAAAAAAACAATTAATCAGATAAAAATAAAATCCACCCCAAAAATATTCCCAATTACCATTTGCAATTCCAAATCCCGCAGTACAAAGAGGCGGAATACACGCTGTAGAAACTGCAACACCCGCAATTACTTTAATAGCCTCTTTTCTCACAATGCCCAAAAACCAGGCAAAACCTCCCAATATTGCTAAAACACAATCGAAAATAGTTGCTGTTTTAAAACTTTCGAGCTGAGCAGTTTCGGAATGAAAAGGAGTGATAAAAAAATAAAGTGTGGATGAGCAAAGTGCCACCACAATCATTAAAAGCCAATTGACCAGTCCCAAACGTATAAGATGTCTGTTTCCTATAGAAAATCCAAAAGCTACTCCTACGATTGGTCCCATCAGTGGAGAAATCAGCATCGCTCCGATTACCGCTGCAGAGCTGTTTATATTAAGCCCTACACAAGCAATCCCCATTGAGATGACCAAGAGCCAAAGATTATGTCCCCGAAAGTAAATTCCTTCTTCTATCTCATTGAAGGTAAAATCTTCTTCCTCCTCTTTGGGTAAAGTAAAAAGTTTTTGAAAATTAATCATCTATTTAATTTAAAAAGCAAAAGTAAGAAAACAGCTTTCAACTATTATTGATAAATTTGTAATCTAAAAAAATACACATGACTTATCTCGTTACCGGAGGAAGCGGATTTATTGGTTCCCACTTGGTCGAAAAATTATTGAAAGAAGGACATTCTGTCATAAACATTGACAATTTTGATGATTTTTATGATTATAAAGTGAAAATTAAAAATACTTTAGATTCTATTGAAAAAAATATTGATTTTAACTTCTCCGATAAAGAACAGGATATAAAAAAACTAATATCTCTATCAAAATCAGAATCTTACACTCTTTATTACAATGATATACGAGACAAAGATGGTCTTGAAGAAATATTTAAAAATCATAAAATTGATTTAATCATTCATCTTGCAGCACTTGCCGGTGTAAGACCATCAATTGAAAGACCCTTAGAATATGAAGAAGTAAATGTACGCGGAACCATGAATTTATGGGAATTGTGTAATCTATTTGGAATCAAAAAATTCATTTGCGCTTCATCATCAAGCGTTTACGGAAACAATGAGAAAATTCCTTTTTCAGAGTCCGATAACGTAGACCAGCCGATCTCGCCCTATGCAGCAACAAAAAAATGTGGAGAAATTTTGGGTCATGTTTATCATAGCCTTTATCATATTGATATGATCCAGTTAAGATTTTTCACCGTTTATGGTCCAAGACAAAGACCTGATTTAGCGATACATAAATTCACAAAACTGATCTCAGAAAACAAAGAAATCCCTTTCTATGGCGATGGAAATACAGCGAGAGATTATACTTATATTG
>Ga0114982_1001382_pt1 | contig 11765 bp, 9 predicted proteins | sample Shrwel_input2_FT_FD_87183 | JGI IMG/M metagenome (GOLD analysis project Ga0114982, IMG submission 87183) | Subsurface microbial communities from deep shales in Ohio, USA - Utica-3 well 1 S input2 FT | ecosystem: Environmental > Aquatic > Deep subsurface > Shale gas/oil reservoir > Produced... | reverse complement strand
TAGGGACGAGCGTCTCGCTCGTCCACCGGTGACCCGACAGATACGCGGCCGACCGGGACGGTCAGCCCTACCCGATAGCTTCGCCGAACCCAAGGGTTCTCATCCCTCCTCTCGCGCTGACGCGCGGAGAGGGAGGGATTGACTACGCTTCGCTCCGGGCCTCCGGCCCAATGCCTCCGGCATTGTCCGTTCGCCCTGCGGGCTCACCGAACCCAAGGGTTCTCATCCCTCCCTCTCGCGCTAACGCGCGGAGAGGGAGGGATTCGAACCCTCGGAGCCTTGCGGCTCGCCTGATTTCAAGTCAGGTGCAATCGACCACTCTGCCACCTCTCCGTCAGGGGATTCAAGGGTCGCCGGGGTTTCCTCTCAAGCGGATTCGGAGGATTACCCTTGGTCTTTCTCCTGTTTTCCCCTGCGTCGCTTCGTCCGCTTGTCTGCGCGCATGAGCACCTGCGAACGCGTGGAGGAAATCGAAGGTCCGTATGGCCCCTTCGCCATCGGCGAACGGGCGATCCAGCGGCTCTGGGCGTCGGGCGAGGTGCGCGGTCCGATGCCCGCCGCTTCGGGGGCGACGATCGAGGTCGTGCATCCGGGCGACTGGAACCGCGGCGCCGGACCGGACTTCCTCGGGGCGGAACTGCGCGTGGAGGGGAAACGGGTCCGGGGCGACGTCGAGATCCACCTGCGCTGCGGCGACTGGGAATCCCACGGGCACCAGCGGGATCCGCGCTTCGGCGCGGTCGTGCTGCATGCGGTCTTGCTCCCGGGGCTGCGCGCGGTGCAGACGGCGAACGGCCACGAGCCCGAGGCGGTCGTCCTGCTGCCCCACCTGCCGCGCGACCTCGAGGATCTGGCGGAGGAGGACGCCTTGCTGGAACTGCGCGGGCGGGCCGGCGAGGTGGCGCGGCGCGTGCGCGCGGCGGAAACCGAACTGACCCGCGGGCTCCGTCGGCGGGCGACCTTGCGTTGGGCGGCCAAGCAGCGCCTCGCCCGCCAGCGGATCCGCGAAGTCGGATGGGAGGCGGCTTGCCATGAGCTGGCGGTCGAGACGCTCGGGCTCGGCGGCAACCGCGGTCCGATGTCGGAACTCGCCCGTAGCCATGCGCCCGCGGAGATGCTGCTGCTCGGGCTGGACGGACTTTACATGGAGAAGTGCGGACGGTGGCGGCTCCGCGGATTGCGTCCCGCCGGCCACCCTTACCGGCGGCTCGCGCAGTACCTCGAACTGAACCGCCTGCGCCCGGATTGGCGGGCCGAGCTCAAGGCCTGGGGGGCGGACCTTTGGGCCGCTCCCCTACCCGGCCACCGACGCCGACTGATCGACGAGGTCCTCTGCCGGGTCCTGCCGGATGGGCGCGCCGATACGCTGGCGATCAACGCGCTGCTGCCGCTGCTCTCAGCGCCACGCCACCCGCTCGAGGACGCCTGGATGGACTGGCCGCCGGGCAACCACCCGGAAGACGTGCGCGAGGCCCGTCAGCACCTCGGACTGGAGGGCCCAGTGCGCAATTGGGAGGTGCAGGGCATCCTCGACGTGATCCGACGGACGAACGCGGGCGAGCCAAGGACCGCCTAGGCCATCATCCGCCGGATCTTCTCCAGCGAGGCGCCGAGCCGCTCGACTTCCTCCGGCGTGTTGTAGAACGCGAAGGAGGCGCGGGCCGTACCGGGCAGGCCGAGGTGCTTCATGAGGGGCATGCAGCAGTGGTGGCCGGTGCGGATCGCGATGCCGTCCGCGTCGAGCAGCGTGCCGATGTCGTGCGGATGGCCGCCCTCGATGAGGAAGGAGATCACGGCGACCTTCTCCGGCGCTTCGCCGACGATCGTCAGGCCCGGGATGGACTTGAGCCGGGCGGTGGCGGCGGCGAGCAGGGACTGCTCGTGCGCATGCGCGGCCGCCTGGAGGGGCATGAAGTATTCCAAGGCCACGGCGAGGGCGATGGCGCCCGAGATGTCGGGGGTGCCGGCCTCGAAACGCTCCGGCGCCTCGCGGAAGGTCGTCCCGGCGAAGTCGACCTTGCGGATCATGTCCCCGCCGAACTGGTAAGGCGGCAGCGTATCCAGGAGTTCGGGTCGACCCCAGAGCACCCCGATGCCGGTCGGGCCGAAGGTCTTGTGGCCCGAGAAGGCATAGAAATCGCAACCCAGCGCCGGGACATCGACCTTGAAGTGGGCGGCGGCCTGGCAGCCGTCGATGAGCACCGTGGCGCCGACGGCCTTGGCGAGGCGCGTCATCTCGGCCGCGGGGTTCACCGTGCCGAGGGCGTTGGAGACGTGGGCGAAGGCGACGAGCTTGGTGCGGGGCGAAAGCAGCTTCCGGAAGGAGTCCAGGTCCACCTCCCCGCGCGGGGTGACGGACGCCACCACGACCTTGGCGCCGGTCCGCTCGGCGATGACCTGCCAGGGCACGATGTTCGCATGGTGCTCCAGCTGGGTCAGGAGGATCTCGTCGCCGGCCCGGAGGTGCGTCCGGCCCCAGCATTCCGCCGCGAGGTTGATGCCTTCGGTGGCGCCGCGCACGAAGATGCAGCCGCGGGCGGACGGCACGCCGAGGAAACGGGCGACGACCTCGCGGGCGCGCTCGAAGGCGACGGTGGCCTCCTCGCTGAGCAGGTGGACGCCGCGGTGGACGTTCGCGTTCTGCTCGGCGTAATACCGGCGGAGCGCCTCGAGGACGACCGCCGGCTTCTGCGAGGTGGCGGCGTTGTCGAGGTAGGTCAGCGGGCGGCCATGCACGGTCCGCCCGAGGATCGGGAAGTCCCGGCGAAGGGCGGCGACGTCGAAGGCGGGCATGCGAGGCACCGTAGGCGGACCGGCGGGGGGCGCAACCGGGAAGCGACTTTCGCTCAGCCCGCGGGGAGGCGCACCGCCTTGCGGATGTACGTGGGCACGTCGACGTCCTGACCCTCGATGAAGGTCATGGGCGTGCCGCCGAACTGGCCGCGGCGCATCGTCTCCTCCGTCGCGAAACCGAAGAGCGGCTGGCCCGCGTCGCCGGCCTTCGCGCCCTTCTTCGGCTTGGGCGCGGGCTTGGGGGCCGGCAACGAGGCCCCCAGGACGGAGACCTCGACGCGATCCCCGAAGCTGGGATCGATGCGGGCGCAGAGGAGCGTGGTCGTCTCGCCGCCGAAGCGGAGCCGGACGGCCCCGACGGCCTCGAACGCGTCGGCGCTCGTCATGGTGGGACCACCGGCGACGGAGACGAAGAGCGCGGCCACCTTGGTGACGGCGCCGGGCGCATGCGCCAACGGGCAGCTGCCCGCGGCCCGCGCGGCTTGGAGCGCCGCGCCGGGACCGGACCCGACGCCATACGCGAAGAGCGTGGGCGAGCCGGGGCTGGCGAGGATGCCCCGCAGGGCGGCGGGCTCGACGGGCACGAGCGCGCCGGGTTCGAAGGCGGCGGCGAGCGCCCGCAGGGCCCCGCCGACCCAGGCGTCCGCGGCCGCGAACGATTCGGAGAGCGGCGCCTCGGTGGACACCTGCTGGAGCAGCAGGTCGTTGTGCACGAACACGAGGCCGTGGGCCTTCTGCCCGAGGGCGACCGCGCCCTCGTTGGCTTGGCGCATCCGCCGCTCGCCCTCGTGCGAGAACGGCATCGTGGCGAAGGCGAGGACGGTGGCGCCGGCTTCGGCGGCGATACGGGCGACGACGGGAGCCGCCCCGCTGCCGGTGCCGCCACCGAGGCCGGTGACGAGCACGACCAACGCGGCCCCGGTGAAGGCCCGCCGCAGCGCGGCCTCCTCCGATTCCGCGGCGACGGAACCGAGCGCCGGCTCGCCGCCGGTGCCCATGCCCCGCGTCTGCGCCCGGCCGACCTGCAGCCCGGCGCCCGGGCCACCTTCGGCGACGAGGCGGGCGTCCGTGTCCACGCGCAGGACCTGCACGTCCGCGGGCAAGCCCGGCGCCAGCCGCGCGACCATCGCGCAACCGGCGCCGCCGAGGCCGACGAGGAGGATCGAGGGGGCGCGGTCCATGCTCAGAAACGGAAGAGGTCGCGGAGCGTCGCGAGGAAACCGGTCGGCCGGCGCCGGGGCGGCGGGGCATCGGTGATGGCGGCGGTCATCATGCCGACGACGCCGGCGTACTCGGGCTTGCGGAAGGATTCGACCTCGAAGGCCGGGACGCCCACGCGGGCCGGCAGGCCGAGCACCAGCTGGACGGCTTCGGCGGCGTCCTGCAGGTTCGCGGAGCCGCCCGTCAGGATCACGCCGGAGGGCAGCAGGTGCTGGTCCAGCTTCGTCGGGTGGTCGGGGAAGATCTGGTCGAGCTGCCGCAGCACGTCCTTGCGGACGAAATCCAGCGTCTCCTGGTAGCGCAGCGAGCTGACCTTGGTGATGGTCCCGCGGTTGAACTGCTGGTCGCCGAGCCCGCGGTCGCCGTCCTTCCAGATCGTCTGGTTGAGGTCGTTGTCGCGGTGCACCGCCGACGCGAAGCGCTGCTTGAGGTCTTCCGCCGTCTCGCGGCTGACCCGCAGCGCGACGCTCAGGTCGTTGGTGAGGTGCTCGCCGCCGACCGGGATGGAGCCGGCGCAGAGGATGTGCTCCTTGTAGTAAAGGATCCAATCGGTGGTGCCGGCGCCCATGTCGATGAGCAGCACCCCGCCCTGCTTCTCCGCCTCGGTCGCGACGGCGCAGGCGGCGGCGTGCGAGGCGAGGATGAAGTCGCGCAGCATCATGCTCATGCCGTTGACCATGCCGACGCGCAGGCGCAGGTTCGGCTCGTCCATCGTCACGCGCCAGAAGAGGACCTCGAGGCGCCGGCCCGTCATGCCGACCGGGTTGCCCACCGGCCGGTTGTCCAGGATGGTCGGCTGGCGCATGTACAGGATCGTCGCGCGGCCCGCCGGCGGCTCGAGGCGCTTGGCCGAAGCCACGGCGTCCGCCAGGTCCTGCCGCGTCACGCGGCCGTCGGCCGCCGGGACGGAGATGATGCCCTTCACGCGCTCGCCCTCGGCGGCGGGGCCGGACATGGAAAGGTAGACTTCCGCGAGCGCGCGCCCGGCGCCGCGCTCCACGTCGTTGACGACCTCATGCACGCAGCGCTGGAGTTTCTCCAGGTCGGTCACGGTGCCCTTGACCACCCCGTCGGTGCGGCGCTCCGAGTAGCTGAGCATGCGGGCCTTGCCGTCGATGAGCTGGCCGACGAGCCCGACGGTCTTGTGGGTGCCGACGTCGATGACGGCGATGAGCGAGGGCAGGGTTTGGTTCTGGGGTTTCATCGGGCGACGGGGACGAGGCGGGGTTCGGGGACGGGCTTGGGACCGGTGCGGTTGAGGATGTTGAGCTTGAGGACGTAGGCCGGGGCCGTGGCGTCGGGGCGCCGCAGGAGCGACTCGAGGTCGAGCCCCTTGAGGATGCCGAACTCCTCGCGCCAACGGGCCGTCGAGAAGACGACCTCGGCCAGCGCCGGGCGATCCGCGGGCTGGCTGCCGGGACGGAGCACCACGCGCAGGGAGGAGCCGGGGGCGTCCTCATGCACGCCGAAGCAGTCGGCGAGCGAGACGGCGGCCCATTGGTTGTAGAAGGCGCGGTAGCGCTCGCCCATGGCGGTGGCCAGGAACGGGCCCGCGATCTCCGCGCCCTCGACGACCATCGCGTCGCCCGTGCCGGTCGAGCGGTAGTTCACGAGCTCGGGGAGGCCGCGCACGGCGGCGGCGGGGTAGCCGACGCCGGCGAACGTCACGCCGGTCGGATCGAGCAGGCGCACGATCATCGGGCCGGTCGGGGGCGTGACCACGAGGCGGGCCACGGCCTTGCGTTCGGTGAGGCGGACGTTGAGGACGCCATCCGGGCCCCGCCCGACGTCGGCGACCAGGATCTGGTTGTCCTTCTGTAGTTCCGCCTTGATCGAGTGGACGTCGCGGGCGGCTCCCTCCGGATGCGCCTCGAGCACCTTGCGCACGACGTCGGCGCCGAGCAGGCCGTCGGTCTTGAAGCGCAGCCCGCCCTCGGCGGCGGGCGTCGCCGCCGCGCCCTCGTCGACCACGTACCAGAGGAGCCCGCCGAGCAGGGCGAAGAAGAGGACGGCGAGGACGACGGGCAGGCGCGAGCGGACCGCCCGGCGCCGGCCGATGTCGTCGCCGGGCACGGGGTTCACGGACTGCGGGACGAGCGCGCGCCAATCGCGGTCCTTCTGGCCGGGGAAGGTCTCGGGGCGCTTGCCGAAGAGTCGACGGAAGAGGCTCATGTCAGGAGGGGACGCCGGCGGCGCGGCGGCGGGCGGGGGCGAGCATGCGCCCCACGAGCGCGGGGAAATCCAGGCCGACGCACGAGGCGCTCTTGGGCATCAGGCTGGTCTCGGTCATGCCGGGCATGGTGTTGATCTCGAGGAAATAGAAATTCCCGTCCGGTTCGAGCATGACGTCGGCCCGCGCGAAGTCGCGGCAACCCGCGGCGGCGAAGAGCCGGGCGGCGGCGGCGGCGATGGCGGCGGTGGTCGGCGCGTCCAACGGGGCCGGGAAACGGTACTCCGACGCACCCTTGGTGTACTTGGTCCGGAAGTCGTAGACGCCGGCCAGCGGCACGATCTCGACGAGGCCCATCGGCTGGCCGTCCAGCAGGCCGATGGAGAATTCGCGGCCGCGCAGGCGGCGTTCGGCCATCCAGCGGCCGGCGGGCGGGATCGCGGCGAGGGCTTCGGCGATCGCGGCCGGGCCGCTGGGCAGGAAGAGCCCCACGCTGCTGCCCTGGTCGGAGGGCTTGAGGACGATTTCGTCGCCCAAGGCGGCGACCAGTTCGGCCGCGGTCGGCTTGGCGTCGCCGGCGAAGGCGACCTCCGGGATCGCCGGCACGCCCGCCGCGCGCATCGCGCGCTTGGTCGCGACCTTGTCCATGCACAGCCGGCTGGCCGCGGCGGAGCAACCGGCGAAGGCGATCCCGCGGGCCTCGAGTTCGCCCTGGACGCCGCCGTCCTCGCCCCAACCGCCATGGAGGACGGGGAAGACGAGGTGCGTGGCGGGTTCGAGCCAAGCCGGCAAGGCATCGGTCGATAGTTCGACGAGGCGCGCGCCGGGGACGGCGGCGGCCACCGCCCGGCCGGAACGCAACGAGACCTCGCTTTCCGAGGACTGTCCGCCGCACAGGATGATGACTTCCGGCTCCGCGTTCATAGAAGTTCCCTCCATTCCCGGCCGAGCACGACGATCTCGGGTTGCAGCTCGACGCCGGCCGCGGCGCGGACGCCCGCGCGGACGTCCCGCATGAGGGCCAGGAAGTCCGCGGCCGTGGCGTCCCCGCCGTTGACGAGGAAGTTCGCGTGGACCGGGGAGACCGCGACGGGGCCGACGGCCCGTCCCTTGAGTCCGCTGGCGTCGATCAACCGGCCGGCCTTGTCGCCTTCCGGGTTGCGGAACACGCAGCCGGCGCTCGCCTCGCGGGGCTGGGAGGCGCGGCGGCGGGCCGCCATCTCGTCCATGCGCGCGCGGATGGCCGCCGGTTCGTCGCGCCCGGCCGCGCGCAGCACCGCGGAGAGGACGACGCCCCCGTGCAACTGCGGGCAATCCCGGTAGAGCGCGTCGAAGCAGTCGCGGCGCGCGGCGCGGACGCGACCCTGGGGTGTGAGCCACTCGATGGATTCGACGACGTCGAAGATCCAGCCACCCATCGCGCCCGCGTTCATGCGGAGCGAGCCGCCGACGGTCCCGGGGATGCCCTCGAGGAATTCGAAACCGGCGAGACCCTCGCGCGCGGCCACGCCGCAGAGTTCCTTCAGGCGCGCGCCGCCGCCGACGCGCAGGCGACCTTCGCCCAGCGGTTCGACCTTGCCCCAGGCTTCCGGGGCCAGGTGCAGGACGAGCCCATCGTAACCGTCGTCGGGCACGAGCAGGTTGGAGCCGCGGCCGACGACGAAATAGCGGAGGTCGAGCTCGGCGGCCGCGCGGAGCAAGGCCACCACGTCGTCGACCGTCGCGGGCTCGGCGTACCAGCGGGCCGCGCCGCCGATGCCGAGGGTCGTCCGGCGGGCCAACGGTTCGTTCGGGCGGAGCACGCAGCCGGCCGAGAGCCGATCGGCGACGAGGTCCGGCAAGTCGCGCGAAAGGACGTCCGCCCCCCGGCGGCGCAGCAGCTTGGCGTAGGCCTCGGCGTCGCGCTCGATGTCGCCCGCGCCGACGAAGGCCACCACCGTGTCCTGGCCGGCCGAGAGGCCGTCGAGCAAGGGCGCGATTTCCCGCCGGTCGGCGACGAGGCGATGGGCCGAGCCGGCGACCACGGCGTCGGACCCGCCGCCCTCGACGGCGGCCTCGCCCGCCGCGTAGACGGGCAGGACAAGGGCGTAGTCGGCGACGGCGAGGGCCTGGCGGAACTCGGTCGCGTACTGGCGCGTGCGGGTATGGCGGTGCGGCTGGAAGACGACGACGAGCCGGCCTTGGTGCGTCTCGCGGATCCACTGCAGCAACGCGGCGATCTCCGTCGGGTGGTGGGCGTAGTCGGCGAGCACGCGCAGGCCCTTGGTCTCGAAGAGGACATCCTGGCGGCGGCGGATGCCGCGCCAACGGGCCATCGGTTCGGCGGCCAAGCCGCCGGTCACCAGGTGCGCGACGGCGAGGGCCATCGCGGCGTTCGCGCGGTTGAAGGTCCCCGCGACGGGCAAGGTCACCTGGCCCGCCGGGAACCGGCCTCCCAGTTCGAGCACGGACGTCGCATGGTCGCCGGCGACGGGCCGGGCGCGGTAGTCGCCGTCGGGACCGACGCGCAGCACCGGCACCCGGAGGCCGGCGGTGAGGCGCTCGAGCCGTTCGTTGCCGGCCGGGATCACGACGGCGGTGCGGGTCCGCTCGAACAGCGCGCGGAAGACGCCCTCGAGGTCCGCCTCGTCGCGGTAATAATCGGGATGGTCCCAGTCGAGGTTGACCGCGACGGTGACGTCGGGCGAGAAGGCGCCGATGGTGCCGTCGCTCTCGTCGACCTCCGCGACGACCCAAGGCGAGGTGGCCGAGGCGCGCGCGGGCGGGAAGGCCGGGTCGCGGAAGAGCCCGCCGAGCACGTAGCCGAAGTCGGCCCCGGCCGAGGCGAGCGCGGCGACGATCATGCCGCAGGTCGTGGTCTTGCCGTGGCTGCCGCAGACGGCGACGAACCGGCGCTCGGCGACGCGCTCGGCGAGCAGTTCCCCGCGGCGCAGCTGCCGGACGCCCTTGGCCGTGGCGAGGTCGAGCGCGGGATGCCCGGGCTTCACGGCGCTGGAACGTCCGACGACCAGCGGGGCGCGGCCGGCGGCCCAGGGGTCGCGCAGGAGCGGGATGTCGGCGTTCGCCAGCTGCAGCTCCATGGGGCTGCCGGTGGCGTCATCCCAGCCGGAGACTTCGCACCCCTCCCCCTTCAGGTAGATGGCGAGCGGGCCGACGCCCATGCCGCAGGCGCCGAGCATCCAGGCGGAGGTGGCGGCCGCCGCGCTCATGCCGGGGCGCCCCTCCGGCCGTGGGCTTGGGCCAAGGCGACGGTCTCGCGGGCCAGCTCCTCCCAATGGTTGGCCGCGTCGGCGAGCGCCAGCGCATCACGCATCGCCGCGAGCGCGGCGTTGTCGGTGATGCCCCCGAAGGCGACCTCTCCCAGGCGCCCGAGTTCGCGCTCGGGCAGGAGGATCGCGGCGCCGCCGGCGGCGGCCTGCAGCGCGTTCGCGGTCTGGTGGTCGTCGGCGGCGTGCGGAAGCGGGACCAGGATGGCCGGCGTCCGACAAGTCGCGAGTTCCGCCAACGTGCCAGCACCGGCACGCGTGACCGCAAGGTCGGCTGCAGAATAGGCCGCCGCCATCTGGTGGCAGAACGGCAGGAAATGGACGAGGGAACCGGCCCGCTCCAGGCGCTCGTCGCGGCCGCCGGGACCGGTCAGGCAGAGCGCGTGGATGCCGCGGGCGGCGAGTTCGTCGAGTTGACCTTCGACCCAACGGTTCAGCGGCGCGGCGCCCTGGCTGCCCCCGGTGATCAGGAGCAGGCGACCCGTGGCCGGGAAGCCCAGCGTGCGGCGGGCCAGTTCCTTGGCCAGCGGGCGCATCTCGGCCCGCACCGGGTAACCGGAATCATGCTGACGCTCGGCCGCCACGCCGGGGAGCCGGACGCCGGTCGGGAGGTGGACCGAGCGGGCGAAGCGCGCGATGAGGCGCACGGCCTTGCCCGGACGGCGGTTGGCCTCGTGGGCCAGCACCGGGATGCCGGCGAGCCGCGCGGCGAGGGCCGGCCCGACGCTCATGAACCCCCCGAAGCACACGAGGGCGTCGGGCTTGAATTCGCGCAGCAGCGCGCGCGCGGACCAGACCGCGCCGAGGAGCGCGGGGAAGAAACGGAGCTTGTTGAGCAGGCCGGGCCCGAAGCCGCGGCCGCGGCCCGGCACGAACCGGAGCCGGGGATAGTTCGCCGTCATCCGGGCGTCGACCGCCTTGCTGCTCACGATGAGCAGGCACTCGTGCCCTTCGTCGGTCAGCCGCTGGGCCAACGCGATCCCGGGGGCCAGATGGCCGCCGGTGCCGCCGCAGGCGAGCAGCACGCGGCTCATGCGCGCGCCTCCTTGGGCGAGAAGACGGGGCGCGACGCCTCCCGGATGCAATTGAGGACGAGGCCCACCATGCAGGCCATGACGACGAGGTTCGTGCCGCCGTAGCTGAGGAACGGCAGGGAGATGCCCTTGGTGGGCAGGAGCCCCGTCACGACGCCCATGTTGACGAGCGCTTGGATGACGAGGAAGAGCAAGGCGCCCAGGCCGACGTTGAGGCGGTAGAGGTCCGCGGAATGCCGCAGCGCCCGGTAACCGAGGACGAAGATGACGAGGTAGGTGAGCGCGACGAGGCTGGTGGCGACGAGGCCGTATTCCTCGCCGATGCCGGCCAGGACGAAGTCGGTGTGCGCCTCCGGCAGGTAGGCCCGGCTCTGCAGGCCGAAGCCCGCGCCCTTGCCGGTGAGACCGCCGACGCCGAAGCCCATCATGCCCTCGAACAATTGGTACGCCTCGTCGCCCCGGTTCTGCCAGGGATCGATGAACGAGACGAAGCGGCGGAGCCGGTTGGGCCAGTTGAGGATGAGGATGGTCAGGGCCGTCGCGCCCAGCAGGAGGGCCGGGATGACGTACTGCCAGCGGACGCCGGAGATGAACATCATGACCCCGCCCACCGCCACGCAGAGCAGGATGGTGCCGAGGTCCGGCCCCAAGGCGATGAAGCCCGCGATGGTCAGCACCACGGCGAGCGGCTTGAGGAAACCCTCGCGGCAATCGCGCCAGCCGGCCGGGGTGAAGAGGAACGGCGCGCGGTCGGACAACTGGTAGATCCGGAAGCGCGGCGCGAGCGTGCAGCGCTGCATGCGCGCGAGGAGGTCGGCCAGGACGATGACGAGCGCGAGCTTCCCCAGGTCCGAGGCCTGCAGGCGGAAGAACCCGAGTTCGATCCAGCGCCACGAGCCGTTGACGGAGACGCCGACGCCGGGGATGCGGGCCGCGAGCATGGCGAGGAGCGCGCCGCCGAAGATCCACCACCGGTACTCGCGCACGCGCTCGAGGTTGAGGCGGAAGCAGAGGAAGCCGGCCAGCAGGGCGATCGGGACGTAGATCGCCTGGCGGTCGAACGCGGCGGTGCGGTTGGTGGACGACAGCGAGATGCCGGCGCTATACTGCACCACCAGCCCGAACACGGCGAGGCCCACGGCCAACAGGGCGATCCACAGCGCGTACCCCGCGAGGGCGCCGGGCGGCTCCTGTTTGACCTTGATGACCATGGGCGGGGACGGGCCGGAAGGTTACTTCTTGGCCGGGGCGGTCGGCGCCCTCGCGGGGTACGCGCTGTGG
>Ga0114982_1001374_pt1 | contig 11796 bp, 10 predicted proteins | sample Shrwel_input2_FT_FD_87183 | JGI IMG/M metagenome (GOLD analysis project Ga0114982, IMG submission 87183) | Subsurface microbial communities from deep shales in Ohio, USA - Utica-3 well 1 S input2 FT | ecosystem: Environmental > Aquatic > Deep subsurface > Shale gas/oil reservoir > Produced... | reverse complement strand
TACCCATACACATATTTTTCTATTTGATCTATTTGAATAATAATGCTAAATAAATAACTGACTCTAAAGGTTGAAGGACGTAAATTTAACATTATTAATACAAAAAACATAAAAAGAATGTCAAACATTATAACATGGACGAACTAAACCTCAACAACATATTAAATCGTGAAGAAGAATCAAATAATGTAAAGAAACTTCTTACTACTTTTGAAGCAAATAAACATGATCCTCTTGTTAAAAAAGGTATATATGTATATGGTAGCCCTGGTTGTGGAAAGACCACATTTGTTATGAAAATATTAAAAGAGTTGGATTATGATGTTATCAAATATGACGCGGGAGATATACGAAATAAATCAGTCATTGATACGATTACTAAACATAACATGTCTGATAAAAATATCATGAGCATGTTTCATAAAAAAATAAAAAAGATTGCCATCGTTATGGATGAGATTGATGGCATGAATAATGGAGACAAGGGAGGAATTAATACATTAATTAAATTGATTCGACCGAAAAAGACCAAAAAACAAAAACAAGAGGAGATGACTATGGTTCCCATTATTTGTATCAGCAATTATCATATGGACAAAAAAATCAAGGAGCTAATGAAGGTCTGTAATTCGGTTGAGTTAAAGGTTCCTACTGCCCCGCAAATTAATACTATTGTAAATCATATTATGCCAGACATTGACAATAAGATTATTCCTCATATCAATGAATTTGTTCAAAACGACTTGCGTAAATTAAATACCATTTTCAATATTTATAAAAATAAGCAGGATGTATTAACCAGTGAGATTATTCAAAATATTTTCCAGATGAAATCGTATAATGATGATACAAAACAAATAACTAAAAATTTGATTAATAAGCACCATTCTATTCAAGAACATAGTACGCTAATGAATGAAACAGACCGCACTATAGTAGGACTTTTATGGCATGAGAACATTGCAGACGCTTTTACAAAATCAAAACCAAGTGCATATGTTCCGCTATATTTGAACCTTTTAAAAAATATATGTTTTGCGGATTATATCGACCGGATTACTTTTCAAAAGCAGATATGGCAGTTTAACGAGATGAGTTCTATTATTAAAACTTTCCATAGCAATAAAATTTACCATGAGTCATTGTTGAATTCAACTTGTTCAAAGAAAAAAACGAAATATACTCCAGGCGAAGTACGTTTCACAAAAGTACTAACAAAATACTCAACGGAGTATAACAATTCAACTTTTATTCAAATATTGTGTCATCAGCTTGCAATGGATAAAAAGGATTTGTTTTCTTTTTTCTTAGAGTTGAGAAATAAACAAGACGATAATAATACGGAAATTATGGAAATATTTGATAATTGCGAAATTACCAAGTTGGATATTAATCGTATTTATAGATATATAGATAAATATATCAAAGAAGATGCTGTTGGTATCGAGTATGCCGAAACGGAAAGTATAGACGATAATCTTATGTGATCTTAAGGTTATTATTATGTTATTTTATTTAGGTTGCAACTTGAATATACTTCATCAAACTTTTTCTTTTGTTCAATCTGTTTTTGAATAAGGTCGGACATCTTTTTAGTAAGATATTCCGCCTTATCTTTCAATGTAAGATTTTCCGCGGTTAGTTGCGCGATTCTTGACTCATATTGCATTTTAGCCTGTTGCAGTTGTTGTTGCATTTGGACCTGCATTTGCTGTTGCATTTGTTGCAGTTGTATTTCCATCTGTTGTCTGTTTTTGGTAAGTGTATCTATTTGTTTTACAACATCTGGTTTATTCTCTGGACGACCTGGCTGATAGGCGTCCAATAGTTTGTCAATGTCATTCATAAAAAAACGCAATATCGTATCGTCTCTAATAAAATCAGTTACCTTTTTATTAGATTCTTTAACATACTCACTTGGCTTATCCAATAACATTTTCTTATCAAATGAATTATGCACATGTGAAAACACTAGAATAGTTTTCAATGGCTCCAGCTGAACAAAAGGGATCGTATAATTTTTTAAAAATTGTTTTTCTTCGCCGACCGCAGCATCATCGTCATATTTGGTTTGATTCAATAATTCGCGACGGAATGCAAAGGTTGCAGCGGTCGCATGATTTGGTCCATAAGGTCCAAATTGAATCATTTTTTGTATGTGCTTAAAATAAATGTACATTTCACTTGAACCTGCACACAATGCGTGAGGACTTCTTTCTAATGTTTCTACTGCATGACTTACTCTGCAAGGCGGATAATAATCGTCATCGTCCATGTAAACAAGTATAGAACCTGTCGCCTTTTCATGCATGAGATTTCGCTTCTCTCCCAGGCTCATTTTCTTCTTGTACCCAAAATATTTGACTCTGGGAATATCTGCTACAAGGTCTTCGATGGAGTCTGTTCCATCATCTATGATAATCCACTCTAATCGGTCCTTTGGATAATCTTGGTTCTCAAAGCATTTAATAATAAATGGAAAAAACGGGCGTCTATTAAAGGTCGGTGTGCAAATACTAACAAGAGGTCTCAGCGGTTGTTTTCCCTTTTTTACCATTCAACTATAAATAGTTAAAGCATAACTATTTATATCTTATTTATTGACATTTTATTACGAACGACGTTTCAACGACCTTTTTAAGTTTTTTATTTTGCGAAGTAGTTCGTCTTTCCTCCTACCGCCGCCATTTAATGACGTTTTGGGTTGTTCCGTTGGTGGGGGTACAGATGATGTTTGTGGTTCATTCAATTGGGTGGGAGCCGGTTGCGCAATTTCAACCCTTGTAGGTTCTGGTTGAGGCTCTGATTGTGGGGCTCTCTCTGGTTGAGGTTGAGGTTGAGGTTGAGGTTGAGGTTGAGGTTGAGGTTGAGGTTGAGGTTGAGGTTGGGGCTCAGGCTCAGGTTCCGGTTGGGGTTGAGCTTCCCCTCCAGCCGGACAAGGCTTATCTGGTCCAAACAATGAATCATAAACTTTTAACCAAAAGTTGTAAATCATCCTTGGAAGCCATGTCCAAACACCAATCCAAAAAGCAATTACCCTGCTAATAAACCCTTTATCATGATCTTCTTTACTTTTGGCATCGGCATCTTGCTCGTCGCGAGCCATTGCATCCAACTCTGCTTTCGTTGGTTTTCTCTCGGGGCAATACTTTTCATTTCTCTCATATGATGCCAAATCAGGAGTTGACATTGCAGGCGGTTCTTTATTTTTCATCGTTTTATACAAAAACCATATACTCGCCAACCCGACAAATATTGGCGCCTTTATATCCGTCGAATTCATATAGGTTGCATACGTTGTAAAAATACAGAATAAGAACATGAAAATGTCTAGCTTAGATTCAATTAATCCATTGATTGAACTACGGAACCCGTATATCGGGTTGTCTTTCATATCCTTTTTCTCTCCTGACTCTTTATCTGTCTGGACTATCTTGGCCTTCATAAATAATGGCGACAATAAACATATAAAACTGATTATTGCAGGTATAGGAGAAAACGATACTGCGAATGCCAAAAAGAATCCTATATACAAATAAATAATAGTTCCGCAAAAGTTATAAATACTTGATAACGGGTCGCATGGTCTCCAAACAGGCTCCGTTGTGCTCTTGTATTTATATTCTTTATCATTGTTTTTATTTGATTTGAGAAGCCATCCAAGATTTAGCAGGCAGAATACAATGCTTACCACTATGCTTACTGGATAAATGATAATCGATAAATATTTCAATAAATACGGACCTATCAATATTATAAGCGATTCGTTCAAATTACTATTCATAAAATTAAATAAGCTATTCGTTATTCCGTAGTAAAATACAAATAAATTCTGAAGAACAACACATAAATATTTTACCATTGGATCCACCTTTGGGTTGTATTCTATGTTTCTCAGCTTATCAATCAAATAATTCTTTCTTGAAAACTCGTTTATTTCAAAAGCAATTTTTGTTGCATATTCCTTGTATCCTTCTTGGTCTTTATTATATACATAGCTAATATCTATATTTGCTTCAGGAGTAGTAGTTTCATATTTAGGTGAATCTTCTTCGTTGTTTGCTGCTGGTGTATAGGGCATACAATCCAAATCCGTCGGTAAAATATTCGCCTGGGCAACCTTACATGCAAACACAACTCTAGAACCAATTAAAAATATGATTATTAACTTTAACAAGAAATTAAGCACGTCTTTACCCAATCCAGACCAATTAATTTCTTTTTTTTGTGCGGTCTCTTTATTTCGTGCTTGATCAATTGCCGAGGGCTGTTGATTATCTTCATTTGTTTGTGCCATATATTGTTATATTAAATTGATATAAAAATTACCTACACAATACCCAAATCTCAAATAATTAATATTCGTATTATATAAGAACCAAACATGCCAAATATTATGAAGCCGTTGAAACTGCCCGTGTTTATTATGTTTGCCTTAATAAGCATATTATTGTTTATTGGAATAAATAACTGGATGCATTTATTACTAACAAAGGAATATGTAGTCGAATGCTTAACTAATCCAAACCAAGCTTATACACATACAGTAAATTTACCAATTAATACAACCTACAGCTGTAAAAATATGTGTGGACCTTATAGTAGATGTTCGCTTACTGGAGAGACGTGTCTAAGTGATGTAGATTGTTATGGATGTCAACCAAACACCAGCGAATTATCCAACACCTTTATTGAATCAAACGTCGTGAAAGGAGAAGATGATGCGGGAAAATACTCATATCTTACTCCTACTTATTCAGAATTAACTACTGATCCAGGAACACGCGCTAAATTAATTGAGCCTTCTGATAAATTTACACGACCGCCTGATTATAATACTGGTGTTAATATGTGGAGAGCACAATTTGACGAAGGGGAATCTTTGTACGACCAAGTTTACAAACCGCCAGCTACTTTGACAAATCTGCCAACATATCCCCCTAGATACAGCTTATCCGGTCAATTTACGGAACATGGTCCGCTCGCATCAAATGCTTATTTAGAGTAAATGTGCGCGCTCTATGATATATCATAAATTTAACATGATATATCATAACAAATTATTACAACAACTTATTACATTGTGCGTTTTAAATAAGTACTAATAGCATTGATGATGTGCCCATCTTTAGCGACGTAAATTAAAAAGTTGAACAATATAAATAAATTGACAAATATAGATGCGTTATACATGAATTGTTTTTGTATTCTATGAACTCGAATATCATCTATCTGATTGTAATTGGTTTTTTTATACAACGCAAATAATAATAATACTAATGCTAATGTGAACAAGAAGGCAGATTCATTATGTAAATCACGATTATTTTTTACTTCTCTCAATGTTTGTAATATGTAGATATTTACCGCTGCCAAAAATGATATACTTAATATACCATCATTTATATCCTTCACCTTGTCATTTTCTACGGCTAACGTCGTAATACCTTCTGTGGTATTTATAAATATTGTTATATAAATATTTAATATTGTTAAAAATAATAATGCCGTCCAAAAATTCTTTTGACCTGATGCATGGTATAAAAGTAGCGACGATAATATAGTTCCGATACTGACTATTGCTAAAAATGGCTTATCAACATGTCCAAAATATTTATTTGAATATTGAACTTCTACATCTACTAAGCTATACCCAATAAATATAACACCTTCAAACTTATTTGTACTACTTATTTCTTTTTTCCACACTCCTGTTATAGCATTTGTTTTTACTGCACGATTTGTTAGAGGATCAGTCATATAATGCGCATATATATTTGTGTTGTCTTCATATACCGGACCTTTAAAAATAGTTTCAAGAAAATCGGGGTTTGGCTGGAATAAACTAAATAAAAAAGCATAATTGGCTTGTCTCAATAAATCAACATATGATAATCCTAAAATATTTACATCCCTATTTACTCTTAATGTATAATGACTATTACTTAAATAATTTTCCAGGGCGTTTACAGATCTTTCAAATATATAAATATTGTATTCATGCCCTGCATGATTTACTATTGCATGTTTATTATTATAGTTAATCCAGTCGACATAATCCATATGGTCTAACATTTTCATTCTGGATACTATTTCTTTTGTAAATAACTCCGACAATTCAGGCTTATGAGCTAAATTATATTTCATTTGGTCAATATTTTTGCCTGTTATTAAGGAGTGCCAGTCTAATATATAGTATTTTATGACATACATTTGAAGAATAACATAACAGACATATGCACCAATTAAAATATTTTGGTAATTCATTCGCTATTATATTATTGAAAGATAATAATACAATATAATATTTTTACATGTTATTTAATATTTTGACTAAAATACGCTTATGTTGCATACATCAATCCGCAATTACCGCCCACAAAAGTAACCATGTTTATTCTCTCTTCAAAAAAATGCAAGTCGAAGTTGTAGTCGTAGATTCGCCACGTTGGTTTGTTTATGCCAATAATCTCACCTGAGATGGGGTCGCATATAGTAATTACTTGTGCAAGCGGATCCAACACTGGAATCGTCGTGTTAAACTCTAGTTCAATCTGGTTAAACCGATTCATATTTGTTGCTCCTGCGGGCTGATTATCGGAAATAACGCACCGGAATTCATGCTATAATTATAACAATATAACCCAAACGGAGCAAATCCAGGTGTGCGAATATACTTTTCAATATAATTATAAACGCCTTCTGGTTGCATGTTCTCTCTATATTCGCCATCAAAGAGAATACCCATTTGCTGTAAAATTCCACGCGTATTTTGAGCATTATAATCACCCGTTAACATCAAACCTGTTTGATATCCATCGGGATTTACACCGGGGCCAATTGCCACAGGTACAGGGTTTCCGCAAACATCTAATTCAGTTACGATATATGTTCCATCTGTCGGGGCTAAAGTTAAATCAGACGGCAAATAGTTGTACGGCCAATTCGTATAATTACTCCATTCATTGCGCAAGTTTGCGTCGCTTCGTTGGAAGTAAAACAAGTAATCCGACACCAATCCAAGCGAATCAAGCTGAACCTTGTTGGGACCAGTTACATTATAGAAAATAGTCTCATGTACTTGCTTAAATATATACTTTTGTTCATTCGCAGCAAATAATCTAGATTCGTCATTAGAGAGAAAACAATACGTGCAATTCAAGTGTATATCTGCATTCCATACAGCACGCTTATCAATGTATTTCGATGCGGCTAATGTAACATCGGGAGGGGGTTGGACAAACCGATACATTTGCATATGTTCTAAATTGAAATTCGGCGACATATGGATAATTGTAAAGTGGATCAAACACGTCGCGAATAGTAAATAGCTGATTAATCGGGCGAAAAGTTATATGAATATGCAACTCATTGTATTGCAGTGCGATGAGCGGAAATGCGCGCTGGGTTTTGTTGCAAAACCATGCATTTAGCGGAATGTAAATTGTACGCCCGCGGATAGAAGGCTCTGGTCCAGAATTTGACGCGGTATAAAACGCGTTTGGATAAGAGTTGACACGCGAACCACTATTGCCTGGGTTATTCATAGATTCATTTCCACCACTCATGGCATTGAACAATAAACGCTTTGTTCCGTTTAAATCACGCTCGATTTGTGCCTGCAAATAGTCGCCTGAAAATTCTTGTAGCTTTTGATTTCCACATGTAATAGAGACACGGCTTATCATTTTTGCACCCAGATTCTCTATCCATTTGAATTCATATGGCGCCCATTTATTTCCAGTCTCAGGTACCGGCGGATAAATCGGCGACCAGATATTAGGCATATCTAATGAGATGTATGTATCCATCAATAAATCGGCATATCTAGGTATCTTGAATGTAAACGTAGATTCATCGGTCAATTGTAATGTTTTTGCGCCTTCATAATCTACACGAAATTTTTGCATGCCGAAATTGGTTATTTTAGAATATGTGCTCTTGAAGAATGTTTTTGAAGGATTTCCATACAATATAATTGATTGTTGCCCTTCGCTAATAAGGGATAATAATCCTCCGGCCATGTCGTTATTAATATATAATAATATTATTTAACTCTTTTATTTTTGATATTATAATATATATTTATAACAGATATGGATGATTCGATATTTTATACGATAGTGGTTGCATTAATTACTATTGGAATAGTCATTGCGATTTGGGGATGGGATTATGTAAACAATTTAGAAGCCAAGGGATGCAAATCATTTAATACTATGTATGCATCTCTCAATGGCAAAATTAGTTCCATTACAACGAACCAAAGTAAAATCAAAGATACTCCTAATAATTATACATACACCTTTAAAGATTATTACATCAAAACAGCCTATAATGCTTGTAGTGTTGGCTACTATGAGAACGACGCAGTTTCGACATGTGTATTAAAAGATCTTCTTAAACAAGGAGTTCGCGGGTTTGATTTTGAAATATATTCGATTGATAACGAACCCGTTGTCGCGACTTCTCTCGGAAACAACTTTTATGTAAAGGATACCTTCAACTATGTCAAGTTTGCTGAAGTATTGTCGGTCCTTAAAAATTTCGCATATTCTACTAGCACGGCGCCCAACCCAAATGATCCTATCATATTACATCTACGAATCATGAGCAACAATCAAAAAATGTATACACGGATGGCTCGTCTTTTTGAAGGCATGAACGATTATTTATTGGGCAAACAATATAGTTTTGAAAACTCTGGTAAAAATTTAGGAAATGTACCATTGATGGACCTAGCTGGAAAAATAGTTGTAATAGTAGATAAATCAAATTCTGCATTCATGGAAAACAAGGCTTTTAAGGAATATGTTAACATGACAAGTAATTCTGTTTTTATGCGAACACTCAAATTTACAAATGGTGTCAAATATACACCTGATATTGATGAAATGAAATCATATAACAAACAAAACATGTCAATAGTTTTACCGGATGATGGAGCCAATCCTCCAAATCCAGGAAGTTTATTGTCTCGAGCATTAGGTTGCCAAATGGTCGCCATGCGATATCAAACACAAGATAGTAATCTGGCTGAAGATACGGCGTTCTTTGATACGACAGGACATGCATTTTCCTTGAAACCGGTGGAATTGAGATATATACCTGTGACGATTCCTGTGCCTCCTCCACCAAACCCGAAGTTGTCTTATGCTCCGCGTGCATTGGCCGATTCCAGTGGGTTATACAGCTTCAAAATATAAAATAAATCGCACAAAAAAAGGCACTATCGCCCCTTTTTATTTTGGTTTTGTTTGTTTGTTTGTTTTATTTTAGTTTTTCATTTCATATTTAGTTAGCCCCAACAACAACTCAACCGGATCAAATTTGAGTAATATTTCTTTTTCCGATTTAGTTAGTCTATTTGGTCCGCGACTCTCCAAGATTTCGCCCTCGTATTCTACTTGTAAATTCTCGCGCAACTCGGGCATATCTGTAAAGATTTGACGATAAAAGGAGAGAAGCATGTCATACTTCTCCAACTGGTCTTCGGGGACCTCAAAAATGTTGTTTTTAAAATGTTCATTTTGCTTCAACTTTGCAAGCAATATGTATAGCGTCCAAGATTGACAAAATACGTCTCCTACGTCAACCTGGGCTGGAGTTGTAAGAGAGACAAATTCTGTCGTATACCCTTTTCTCTCAAAGCAGGGAATGATAACCTCCAGCGAAATCTCTGCCGCGTAAATACCCTTGTTATCTTCCTTGTTTGGATCGTATGCAGGGTCAATAACGCTCAACTTTTTTGTGGTATTGTTGATGATATAACTTTGAAAATGCGTTTCATTGTCGCATTTTGTTCGCTGGATGTTTGACGCGGTGAATACCACCATGTCTGGGTTTCTACTCATTTTGTTGCAATATTTTCTTATTTCATTCGCTTTTTCTTCGCGTTTTTTTGCTGACTCTACAAACGCGTCAAATGTGCGAATACATTTTTTGGACGGATTTGTTATTGTTGGATAATAATACAAGATGATATATCGGCGAATGCTTTCGTCCCCCAACACGATTTTGAGGGCATGCAACACCCAACTTATCGCCTTCTCTTGATCTTGATGCGTTTCCATATTGATCTATTTTGGTTGTATATATTGATAGTATACAAAAACGTTTCAATTTTTATTTTAGTGGAAAGGACGCATATATTTTTTGTGTATATAATATAACAATCAGATGAAATCCAAAAAAATATGCGATAATAAAATGACGTTTGAAGAATGCGAATTGGCGATTCTCCGCATGTCGGTTGATTTAGCACAAGAAAAAATCGCGAAACGGGTTGTCTCGTCGCCCAGTATACAAGCCATGACCACTATCGTTGCGGATTTTATCAAGCGAAAGGGTTTGATTCCCTATGGAGGCATTGCGATTAATAACATTTTACCCAAGGATGAACAATTTTACGACGAAGAAACCGAAATTCCTGATTACGATTTCTTCTCTCCCAATGCAATGGATGATGCAAAAGAATTGGCGGATATTTATCACAAGAAGGGGTTTGAACAAGTGGAGGCCAAGGCAGGACAGCATTTCGGTACCTACAAGGTATTTGTGCAGTTTATACCCGTCGCGGACATTACTTATTTACCCAAACAATTATTTAATGCTCTTAAAAAGGATGGGCTGCGTGTTAATGGAATTTTGTATACTCCTCCCAATTTTTTGCGCATGTCGATGTATTTAGAGTTGAGCCGGCCCGCGGGAGATACGGGACGATGGGAAAAAGTTTATAAGCGTTTGCGCCTTTTGAATAAACATTTCCCCATGAAAAATGTCAAATGCAACGATGTTGACTTTCAACGACCCATGGAGGCTTCACCTGATGAAGCAGAAGAGATATTTAATATTACAAAGGATACCTTAATCAATCAATCGTCCGTATTTTTTGGCGGATATGCTGTTGCGTTATATTCCAAATATATGCCCACAAAACTACAAAAGAAACTTAAAAATGTCCCCGACTTTGATGTTCTCTCTACTGACCCTCAGACTACTGCGGAAATATTAAAGGAGCGTCTTCTCGAGAACGATATTAAAAATGTGCAAATTAAGCACCACAAAGCTATTGGAGAAGTCATTCCTGAGAATTATGAAGTCCGCGTTGGAAAAGATACGATTGCTTACGTTTATGCGACTATTGGATGCCACAGCTACAATACTATTGATGATGGAGAGAAGGAGATTAAAGTAGCTACGATTGATACCATGCTGAGTTTTTATTTGGCGTTTTTGTATGGATATGGCAATAATTTTGCAGAGAGTTATAGCGATAGAATTCTTTGTATGGCGCAATTTTTGTTTGATGTGCAAGAGAAAAATAGATTATCCCAAAAAGGATTATTGAGACGATTCACTATTACTTGCTATGGACACCAAGAAAGTTTGGAAGAAATGCGTGCACATAAAGCAGAAAAAATGAAAGAGTTGAGAGATAAAAAAGGCACTAGAATTTATGACGAAAATTTCTTGGTATATAAACCTGGCGAAGTCAAAAAATCGCTTATTAAGTTCAAGGGTAAATCAAAATCGAAATCAAAGTCGAGGGACAGCACTAGCTCCAGTAGTAGCTCAAGCAGTAGCTCCAGTTCCAGTAGCAGCTCTGATGATAGTCGCAATATACGACGCCGAAAGCCATACAAAAGAAAGACGCGTAAAAGTCGTAAACAACGAACCTTGAAAAGAAAAACCAAAAAAAATAATAACAAACGCTAATGGTTTAGTTTATTGATTTATTTCAAATAAGTCAATAAATAAAATATGCGCAGCCTGCTACTTCTCTCTATAACAAAC
>Ga0114982_1001368_pt1 | contig 11808 bp, 8 predicted proteins | sample Shrwel_input2_FT_FD_87183 | JGI IMG/M metagenome (GOLD analysis project Ga0114982, IMG submission 87183) | Subsurface microbial communities from deep shales in Ohio, USA - Utica-3 well 1 S input2 FT | ecosystem: Environmental > Aquatic > Deep subsurface > Shale gas/oil reservoir > Produced... | reverse complement strand
TTCCAGTGAGTCGTCTTGACTGCCTGGACTGCCTGGACTGCCTGGACTGCCTGGACTGCCTGGACTGCCTGGACTGCCTGGACTGCCTGGACTGCCTTGGATTTCAATCGTTTGTTGCAGCACGTTGATTCCACTGGTTGCGGCGCCTGCAGCAATGTCCACTGCCGATTTGGTGCCTTGTGCGGTCACATCCACCGTGGTTTTCGCCGTGTCTGCAGCGGCGTAGCCTAAAAACCGAGCCACGGCGCGAAACGGTGCTCCAAATGTTTCGCTCAACCATGCAATGATTTCATCAAAATAGCTGAACACGTTGAATCCGATGAGCCCTAAAAGCAGCACGACCAGCAGCGCGCGCAGCAAGAACGAGGTTGTGCTTGTGCTTGTGCTGGGTTCGTTAAAGCCGCCGTTGTCAGTAAATGACGGGGCAGAGGCAGGGGCAAGTGCGGGTGCGGGTTCAACATTCATTGTTAAAATCCAAAATCCAAAATCCAAATTTCCAAATTCAATATATTTAAAGAAGATAAAAATATATACATTAGATAACCATACAAAATGCACTCATATGCACGAATATTTGAGCTCGCATCAAAAACCCCTCCCACATTGGTGACTCCTTGTGGGTCGCCACCTTCGTCAACGTCGTCCAATTCAAGTCAACCGAATGATCGTGTTCATTGAATTCAGTTTGTCCATTTTTTCAATGGTTTTATCTAAATCCGATTTAGCACCGGCGGACCCCGTCAAATAATCCGTTTTGGGTGCAATCTCGTTTTTCTTCACTTGTTTGTACACCGTGTCTATTTTTTTCACCACGGTCTCAATGGTCTCCTTGTTGGACACCATTTCCGGCGCCATGACAAACGGCTCCGTCAGCAAGCAAATCGCAAAGTAAATCAAGTACCGCCGTTTTTTTTTCACCCCGTCGGTGTATCGCAGGCAATACAGTTTAAGCAGGCTTTGCATGAGCTTCGGCATGAACGGCTGCGCGGCGTCGCGCGCTTGGCCCAGGATGAGCTCCCACATGATCCAAATGGGGTCCATTTGGAATTTGGCGTCCACCGGCATGGCGCTGCGGCGCTCGCACATGCACTTCTGCTTCTTCTTGCGGCAAATTTGCTCAAATTCCATGACCCATTCCAGCCAGTACGACGCCTGCAAACTGTTTTTGGACTCTTTAGAGATGTGGAACGCGAATTCGTTGATGGCAATGTAGAGCTCTTTGGGGTCGCCGGGCAGAAACACGGGACTAACGTACGACACGTTGGGTGCCTTCAGCTTGTCGGTCATGGCGGTGCTGTCAAAGTCGGCCTTCTTAACCTTGATGCCTTCCAAGCTGTATTTCTTCTTGGAGTTGCACAAAACGCACGCGATTTCGGCAAACAGCGTGCGAATGCGCGGGTTATTGCGCATGCGCAGCTCGTTTCCAATGTAGCCGTTGGCCACGAGTTCTTTGAACGCGTCGTACCGCATCTCCAGGTACATGCACAGTTTGGGATTGGCCAAGTGGATGTGCTTGCCGAAACACGTGAGGATGATGTCCCACAACTCTTGGTAGTGTCCCGCGCACACGAATTCGGCGGTCCAGTAACACGCTTCTTCTATTTTCCCATTTTTTAGGCAATTCAATAATTCTTTGCGCGCATCGGGCTTCTTGTATTTTGAAAACGTGATGCCCTTGAATTCGGACTCCGTGCGAATGTCGTTGATTTCGTGGTCGTTCATGCACCAAATGTGGATCGGATCAATGGGTTCAATGTATCAATGTGCCAATTATTATGTTATTATTTAAAAAAAATAACAATATAACATATACTTTATTACAACCATTACATTACACCATTGCATTACAACATGAAGAACACGATCAGCACCGCATTCAACGCGTTTTGCAAATCCATTGAAAGAAATGCGTGGTTTGGCGCGCTGCTGGTGGCAGTTGCGCTCTTGTTGCTGGTGTCCGCCTTGAATAAGCTGCGGCGGCTAAAGCTGGGGGCTCGGCCTCGCGCATATTCGGGATCGTTCATTGAGTCCTTCGTGCAAAGCAGCGGCAGCAGTGAAAGCAGCGCCGTCATCGTGAAAAACGGGGACGACGTGAAGGACGCATTTTATGCGGCCGTGCGCGACCAGCTCTTCAACCAAAAAGTGAACAACGCCTACGAGGTGGGCGCAATCATCAACAAATTCCCGGACATTTCTAATCAAACGGTTGCGCTGGACGTGGGTGCGGGGACGGGCGCCTACATGAACGCCTTCATCCAGAACGGCATAACCAATGTGACCGGCATTGAGTCGTCGGCCGACATGATTGCGCAGGCCAAAAAGGCGTATCCGGGTTCAAACCTGAACATCGTGCGGGGCAACCCCACGGTGGTGTCGTCGTTCAAGCCGGAGAGCTTCACGCTGGTGTCCATGATGAATTTTGAGGTGTACTTCATTCCCAACACGGAGCAGCTCTTCTCCAATGTGTTCACGTGGCTGAAACCGGGCGGCTACTTTGTGCTGCATTTGGTGGACCCGCGCCGGTTCAATGCCGCCGGCCTGCTGCTGGGCGAGCCCACCTCTGTCACCCGGAGCAAAGCGCAATCCGTGACAAAATTCAACGACTTTGAATACAAGTCCGACGTGCAAATTTTCCCGAACGATTTTGTGCAGTATCGCGAAGTGTTCACCGACGACAAAACCGGCAAGACGCGCAAGCACGTGCGCGACTTCCGAATGCCCTCGCCGCAAACGTTCATTGAACTGGCGGCGGGGGTCGGATTCAACATGCTTGGACAAATTGACCTTGTCAAAGCACAAAAGGAGGACCAATTCTTCTACTTGTTTTACAAGCCCGCGAACTGATTCTATAATTCTATCCACTGCTAAACGCAGTGCATGGAATTTTACTGTTGCCAGCTAAGCAGACCACAGGGGGGCTGGGGTACGACCCATTGAACATCAGCTTGCACACCATCATCATTTGCGGATGTTTCATTTGAGAGAGAAATTATGAGGTTCGCCGATAATAAAAGAGAGATTATACTATATTTATTTTTCATGCAACACTTCCGAATGCCGTCACCGCAAACGTTAATAACCTCTACCATAATACCTATCCCTTTCATCCCTGTATGCCTGAGCAGCTCTATTACTGGGATGATAGTAGTGTGCGTTAGTCACAATTTGGCCCTGCTTGTTCTCAACAAAGGGGTACTGCGATAATGGTTTGTCCTTGTTAGCCCTTGTTAGCGAATAATTATGACCTGCAAATGGGAAGCTTCCGCCCCGAGCGCGAGCGCGAGCGCGAGAACGACGAGCGCGAGAGCGAGACTTGCGACGCGTTTTTCCTAAACGTGGCATTTTTTATTGTAGGGGTTATGTCATAACAAAATATTATATTTTTATTTTTTTTATAAAAATATTGTAATTATTATTTATCCACTGCTAAACGCCGTGCATGGAATTTTACTGTTGCCGTCCAAACACACAACGGGTGCGGTTGCATTGGAGCCATGAAACATGTTTCCGCCTCGACGAGTGCGGCATTTGCATTGCCTGCATCGTGTGCATCCTTTGAATCGTTTGCCTTTGCTGGCATGTCTTCGTTTGCGATTGCTGCGACTGGAACGACGACCTTTTCCTCCTTTGGATTTAAACTTTTTGTAAAAGAAATTCACTTGATTTACTGGAGGCACTTCCGTTTCATCCTTTATCATTCTCCACAATGCACCAGCGGTTTCGGCCATGTCTTTATTTGTTTCCAAAAATTTAGTTATAGCAGCATCTGATGTGGTTGTATCCTTACCAGCGCGAAAATTAATTAACAATTGAATTAACTCTTTTATCTTGGATTTAAACTTCTTGTAAAAGAAATTCACTTGATTTCCTGTAGGCACTCCCGTTTTATATTCATCCGTTATGATTTCCCACAATGCATCAGCGGTTTTGGTCATGTCGTTATTTGTTTCAAGAAAATTAGTTATAGCAGCACGTGATGTGGCTGTATCATCACCAGCGCGCGCATTATTATGATTAGTGATGATCAATTGAATTAACTCTTTTATCTTGGATTTTTGGTCGGCCATTATTGTGTATTATAATTTATTCTGAGAAAATAAAATAAAATATAATGCAAGTGAATGGTTTTCAACGCACGTATTTCCCCGCGCGGGCAAACGAATCCACGATGAATATGATGAACACGCCCAAAAAGCAGTACAGGACGAGTTCTTCGGTCACGTGACCCGTTTTTGCATCCTGTTGGTCTTCCAATAGCGAGATGATGTGGTCCAGCTTTTGCAACAGGATGTCCTTGTTTTCGCCAGAACCGGTTTCATTGGAAGAAGCTTGAAACATTGCATTGGCTAAAGAAAAGCCTTCCTTTGCCACCATGCTGGTTGCGGTGGCGGGTGCGGGGTTCAATTTGGCGTTCAAATCCGAGCTGTTTGCCGCTGCAAACCGGTTCCGATTCGCAACGGGTTGCGTTTGAAACTGTTGTTGCATTTGTTGCGATTGTTGCGTTTGTTGCGATTGTTGCGACCCACTAAAGTAATTGATGTCGGAATCGGACGATTCACTGTCGCTGTCTCCTTCACCATTGTGGATTTGTTGAATGAGCTCTTGCACGTACTTGTCATGGGGTTGCATTGGTTTTATTTGTTGCGCTGGTTGCGCTGGTTTCATTTGTTGCGCTGGTTTCATTTGTTGCGCTGTCGGGCGCGCAGCCGGCGGCCTTGATCGCAACGTTCGTTGGTTTGTCCTTAATGTCCGTTTGGGTTGAGGTGCCGGCGTGGATGGTGGTTCATCGTCGCCATAATTAGAGTATTGCAAATATCCAGACATTATCTCTCTCCTATCCTAATAAAATGATCAGATAATATTTTGTTTTTGTTTATCTTATTGATGGTTGAGTGGTTCAAAAAAAAAATAAGGCCGTAATGTATCATTACACATCACACATCACACATCACACAAATAATGCTTCAACAAGACAATGTTTTAGGCAAAGTGGTGATGGTGTCGGCCATCATTGCACTCACTATGTATCATCGCGTTGCAGGCATTGTTGCCTTGATCGTCGTGATCTCCATCATGCAACAACAACCACAACCACTAAGAGAAGGGCTCACGACCAAGGCAGAGGCAACAAATGCAACAAATGCAACAGAAGGCAACCACCCATTACTGGGATCTGCAATCATGCCGTCGTCCGCCATTCAATTCGCAACGGCAGCGGAATTTAGAGAAAAATACTGCATGAAGGGAGTTGGGCAAGGCGCCGATCAAAAGCCCGAGTTACAATACATGTTAAGCCCCGCGCTGTTGGACGATAAGCTGCAATTGAAGCTGGAGGCCATCAAGCAAATGAACGTGTCTTCAATGAATGCAGCCAATTCGTGCAAACCCGATCCCGCGAATTCCAACAATTACGTGTCCATTGCCAACATGTGCGACCCCGGATGCAACTGGACCACCAATGCAAGCCCAGCAACAAAAGAGGGCTTCACTCCAGCGCTGCGCCCCCACATTCGCAACGGCAGACGCATGATCACCAACGGCGCTGCCGCTGTGAAGTCGGGAGTGAACCGTCTTAAACGTCAAATTTTCTGAGAGATTTTCACAAATATTATTTTATTGTATTATAGTAATCATTATTTTGCAATTCGTTAATTATAGATGGACGCGTTTCATTTTGTCACCGGGTGGTTTAACTATGCGGCGTTTCGGCTGAACAACAGCCTCTTTTTTGCGGGCGTGGTCATGATCATGCTCAACATTGGCGCGCGCTACATTGAGCTGAAGCTGGACCCCTCCACCGAGAATTTTCTGAAGACGGCATTGAGCAAGGAGCTGCTCGTGTTTTCGGTGTGCTGGATGGGCACGCGCGATTTGGTCATGGCGCTCATTTTGACCGCCGTGTTCGTGGTGCTGGCGGATTACGGGCTGAACGCCAACAGCCAGTACTGCATCATGCCCGAAAAATACCGCGTCATGGCCCAAGGTGCGGCGATGGGGTTGAGTGCCGGCAGCAACGGCGGCGGCTCTAGCGGAGGGCCCAGCAGCAACGGCGGCGCCGCAATTGGCGGTTTGTCCAAAGCCGGGCACGGTCCGGGCAACATCGTGACCGACAAGGAAATCAGCGACGCCATGGACGTGCTGGAACGCGCCAAAAAACAGCGCGAAAACATGAAGTACAGCCATTACTTGACTGCATTCCGATCTGCCAAGTTTTGATACATTTACGAATATTAAAATATAAACATAGTTTAATATTTATTCATTCATTGGGACCCATGAACTTGAATTTGTTTGGGGACGACGATGACGCGCAGTCATCTTCTGGGTTTTCGGCAAATTTGAAAATGGAAACGTACAATCCGGTGGTTGTCACATTCAACTCCATTGTTGCAAATGCCGATGATGCTAAGGCCAATGCCAAGGACACCAATCCGGGTGACAAAGACAAAAGCAGAAATGCAGACGACAAAAGCAGAAATGCAGACGACAAAGCAGAAGGAACAAAAAACATCCACATCTTGACCCAAAAAATGATTGTCGCGAATTCCAACTCCGAATACGTCGTGGACTTGGACGAAGAACAAAAGAAAACCCAATCCACATCATGCGATTACTTGGTGTACGTCCCCACATCGCTGAATGTCGCCAAAGAAACCGTGGACGCATTTTATGAAACCAATTTTCAGTTTAAAAAAATGTTCGGGAAGTTGAACATGAAGGATGCGGCAGCGACCGTGTTCATGCAGTTGGACTTGTTTCAAAAATTTGTAAAGTACGCCAATCAAAAATCCCGAAAACGGGCGCTGCAATGGATCCAACAGTCGTTCCAAGATGCGAATGACCGTAACCAAGATGTGGTGAATGATATGAAAAATGTGCGCAAATTGAGTGATTTGAGTGATTTGAGGTCTGTTAACACCGTCAACCTAGACGAAAAAGGGGATGAACGGTTTGTGATATTATACACCACGCCGGTAAGCACTGATCAACCAGTGGCTATAGCGAATTCTCTGCAATATCTTCCATTGGCATCAAAATTCTGTAATGATGCTGCTCTTGGTCCTAATAACCAATTTTCTTTGATAATATCTCAAAAAGCATTAACTTATTATTACAATTATTTTCAGTTGATGTACATGAAAACTGATAGTGCACCCGCCGTAACTGGTTCATTTGGACGCATTTTGAATTATGTCCCTCCATTAAATTCTAAAATGCCCCCCGGCAACACCGCAACGTTTGTCAATTATACAAATACAGTAGGTCAAATGCGTTATGCTTATCCTTCATACAATGTTGAAATTATGCCTTTTTTTTTGAGAGGCATTATCACAGAGACTGATTTACCCAATCGGAATGTTTTGCGCAATGACAACAAGTTGAAACCCATTCAAGACAAAACTCGGTTGTACACGTTCAAATCTACGCCCGATTATAACCTTAATTATGAAAAATTGTTGGAACGTTTGTATTACAAATACCCGTGCCATTTGACACCAAACGCAAAGGTGACGAAAGAAGAGAAGAAGACGATTACAGATGCGGCTCTTGCAGCTCTTGCAGGTGCGGCCGCATTCAATGGTTGCATGGATGCTGCAATTGGCGCATCTGATAAAACCAAATCGCATTCCATCATTTGCGCAGTGGCCATTGCCACGAGAGAGTTTATTACGAATCAGGTTAGGGTTAGTGCACTCGCAAATGCAAATGCTATATTAACTCACTTATTTACTAACATTAATTTTGGAACAGGTGCAACTGTATTGAAACCACGAATTCAAACAATTTTGAATACATTCAATACCGCTGGAATTGTTGTTAATCAATTAAATCCGTTGATCGGCGCCGCATGTGCGGCAGGAGATGCCGTGTATGCCGCGGCCAAGCTTGCGATTACGAATTATGTGAAAGATAATGCAGCCACATCTTCAACAGCATTGGCCGCAATCAAAAAAGCAATGGATTCCGTGATAGATAATTTTGATAATTTTGCTGCGTTTGCGTATGACAATGACACGCTACTTTCTTTGTTGAAATACAGTGACAAGGCACAAGCGGTTGATGCTGCAAGTGCGACTCCGAGTCCTATGACAGTTAATGCTGCAAACCTCATGGAAAAGGCCGACTATTTGAAAACATTGTATAAACAAAGCGCAACAAAAGAAGAAAAGTCAAAACAATCTGAAGCTCAGCAACAAAAAGATGAATTTGAAACTGTGCATGACGATGACCTCTATGTCATTTGCGGCCCGGTGTATTTTGACTACACTTGGATATTCAAGCAAAACCCGGAATTGATTAAACACATTTTGGGCCAAATGAGTGAAACAGATTTGAAAGAGCTGAAAGAAGGATGGACGCCAGTGGAAGATCCGCTCACTGAGAACAAATATCACATCAATCCCAACCCGGAAGAAAAATCGTATCCCAAAATGCGGTTTGACAATCCAACCAGAATGCCGGCAGAAACTTCAAAACCGAATAACAGTGGCACTGGCACTTACACATATAGTTGGAAAGAACAATACGTGCCCCCTTCACAAGCAAAAGATGATAATACTATCGCGAATGTAAATAGAAAATTGAACGCAGCGAACACTTTTGCAAATATGATCGTTGCCAATAACATTATTGACGCCTCTGGGGCTTACCCTTACCCTGATGCGAATTTATACACTGGTTACATCAGAAATGCAGTTTCATATATGAATACACGCCCATCACAAAAATATGTAGATTCAATTTGTAATTGGAAAACCCCCGGATATTATCAATATGAATGCACTCAACAAATCGCACGACGCACAGGGAATAGAAAATGGGAACATAAATATATTCAGTTGATGCGCCCACCAACTTATGAAAATGGTGTGCAAGATTTCACCGAACCGAATTTGCCAACCGCTTATCCACCGCCGCTCATGTCCATTGTGCCACCATTTCGTGGGCCAAGCAATACATTCGTCATTCATGCTTGGATTCCGGGCGAAACGTTCATTGCGGAGGATGGCACATTGAACCAACGCGGTTGCATGGATTACATGTATAAAATGATGCAACTGATCTTCAAAACTGCCGAAAAAAATGCAAGTGACACTGCATCAAAAAAACGCATTTGCATCAAAATTGCGGCAATTGGATACGAATCGCAAGACCTCAAAAGCTTGAAAAAAGTTATCAGACCGGAAGACAAACAGTTTATTGGAGATGCATTTTTTTCTGCACTACGAGATTACAGCATGTTGTACGAAACCACAATTCACGTGACGCTGTATTATGACACCACGACTCAATCCGGTGTTAAAACGCGGTATGATGATTACGTTGGCCAGCGTTTATCGGTTTTGCGAAAATCCAATCCATTGGCCATGGACACGAGTTTGCATTTGAAAATTACAAACATGGATGATTTTTTTACGCTCAAATGGTATCCAGATACGGATCAATTGAGTAAGAATGATTTGCTGTATTTTGTGGACTACTGTAGCAGTCCTCGCGCATTCATTGGAAACATGGGCGAATGGCCGGAAAACATTGAAGACGTAATGGATGATGCCATTAAAGGAACCAATCCTCGGCCACTCTTACAATGTCTTAATAATGCATTTGCTTCAATAAATACTTTATATGTGGAACGTGGAATCAAAGAAAAAATAGAACAGATGATTTGGAATCTAGATGAATGGAACAACTTACCTGCATATACTACAAATAATGCATTTAACACAATCATGAATAATATAAATGATTTATGTGCGAATTCAGGTGTTAAAGGTGATCGTTTTATATCTCAAGAAGTTGGCAGTAGTAGTCCAATGGATGTAATGGTAAGTTGGTGGAAACAAAATACATTGCCCCGAAATGCCTACATAAGTTCGTTTGATGAGCATGTCATGATTTTGCACAATTTATTGAGCGATTCCAACAATGTTGATTCTACTTTTTTTAGTGGTGCTGTCGCTGGATGGGCCACCAATCAATTCTTTGACAATCCAGATAATGTGGATACAAATGTCCATTTAAGAAACACATCTGTGAATTACGGACCTTACATTACTTTGGCGTTCACGTTCGGAACCAACAACACATTTGAAAATGCGGTATACGCTTACACGCAAGCCAAGAAAATTCTCACGCTGTTGTCCAAAATGAAGTACGACGAAATTCAGATAACAAAGTCAGACAATGACGAAATTATAAAAGCACTTGCAGCGCTCAATGCATACAATGTCGGTAATGCAAAGATGTCGTGGTCCATGGACGCCAAATTCACGACAGCGGTGGCCGAAGGCGCGTTCATCCCGAACTCCAGCGCCCTGCACAACCCGTTCATGTGTCCCGCGCTGTTGGATCCCAAGGAATGGCAGTTCATGGACTTTGACGACATTGGAGTGCGTGAAATTGCCGGTGCCAAACCGGTGTCCACGTTGTTGAAATCGTTCATTGACGCGAAAATACGGGGATCGGATGCTTCTTCTTCCAGTTTGACGCGATCCAACGCTCTCATCATCTCAAAACAGCCGAACATGTCCATTCTCGGCGCCAATTTCGCCGTGATTTTGGAAAACATGTTTCACCGAAATGCGCGGATGCAGTACGACGGAAAAAACATGGTGTTCAACAATTATGCGTGGAACAAGGAGTTTTTTTACAAGAAACGCAACGACCGCGCGGTTCTACAGCAACTCACGAGCACAAACGAAAGCAAGACGCCGGATTTTGCGAGCTTGATGGGCATTCGCGCTTCGCCCGGAAGGTGCATCCAGTTCCCTCTGTTTGCGGTTCAACTCGCGATGTATCTGTATCAGGGAAATTTGGCGGACATGACCGGCATGGACATGGCGCGCCTGTCGTGTTCGTTGGACGGGTCCATGTTCAAAACCAATGCGCAGATCTTATGGGACCAGATGATGAACGGCTTGAAAACGCATTCGCAAAATTTCACGGTGCAGCAACTGTTAGCAAGCTTGGGCCATCCAATAACAAAGGAAGAATATGAATACACGGCAAAATGGGATATTGTTGTTAGCGGCGTCAATACAGCAGCCAAATTAATTCATAAAGTTACTAAAGCGACAAATCCCACGCTCAAAACCACCAATGTGGAAACATTGAAAAAAATCAAACAACAAATTGGCGCCAATCCATCTGATGCTTTATATTCAACTACTCCTAATAATTTAACTAAGTTAATTAATCTTGCAAACGCATACAACGATGCCGAACTTGATGCCGTAAACGGACAAACCGCATCGTTGGGTTGGAATGCAGCCACGCAACGCGAAAGCACCGTTTTATATATGAATAAAATGGCGAAAAAGAACGGGGCCATGGTGAACATTGCCTCGGAACTGATGTCATTGAAACCGGGGGATAAGATATACATAGTAGATGAAACTGCGGGCAATAATTTATTAACAAAATTAGTACCAACAAAACGACAAGTTTGGCGGGTCACTGGCAAACCTATTAAAAATGCAACGAAGGATAACATCATTGACGTTCCAGTCACGTATGCAGTGAGACCATCCAATGTCACCTCTGTTTTCAGGGATATTGCCAATTCCAGTAGTCTAACCGTCACATTGGAACGCTTTTCCGAAGAATGAAAAATGCATGAAAAAAATACAATAAAATAAAATATTTAATGATTTATATACCCAAGTTCATAAATCATTGAAACCATTATTGGAATGACGTGCAAACTGAACGCGTGCACCGAAAAAAACACCCGATCGGATACCCGCCCCGTGATCATCGTGGGATCCATTCTCGGCATTGGCCTGCTCTGTTACATGGCATTATACA
>Ga0114982_1001367_pt1 | contig 11823 bp, 11 predicted proteins | sample Shrwel_input2_FT_FD_87183 | JGI IMG/M metagenome (GOLD analysis project Ga0114982, IMG submission 87183) | Subsurface microbial communities from deep shales in Ohio, USA - Utica-3 well 1 S input2 FT | ecosystem: Environmental > Aquatic > Deep subsurface > Shale gas/oil reservoir > Produced... | reverse complement strand
TGCCACTATTTTTTCTTGAGCAGATTCTCGATTTCTGATCTGATTGATCATTTCCTGAACCAATTCGGCGACATAAATCAATTTCACTTCTCCGTCTACCTCAACTACCGGAACTTCGTTATGGGTTAATTTATGGCAGAAAGTAGCAATAAAAGAATTGTAATTGGGTTTCCCGAAAGGGCCAAAAACGTTGGGAATTATTAACCCGCTGAATTTTGCCTTATTTTGTTGGGCCCATTCTGACAGGATTTCTCTTCCCTGTTTTTTTGATTTCCCGTATAAATTGTCCTTTTCTTCCTGAGAAGAAGAGGAAAAAATAATATGCGGAACAGCTCTTGTTCTTTCAAGAGATGAAACCAGCTTCTCTACCAATTGCAGATTGGTTTTAAAAATAACCTCTTGGCTCTCGTGACGGTTCATCGCAGCCAGATGCACCACTACATCACACCTCTTAACAAAATCGTCCAATTGACCTGATTCGTCAAAAAATGTTCTTTTGAATTCAACTCTCTCGAATTCATTAGGATACAATGCTAATGTATTGTATAAATGATTGCCTACAAAGCCGCTTTGTCCTGTAATTCCTACTCTCAACATGGTTATTCTTTTGTACAACTAAATTGTTCTAACGGATATCTGAATTCATCTTTGATTTCACCTAAACTATAATCGGCCATAACCAATAATTTTGAATGCTCTTCTACTGCTTGGATGCAGGACACATATCCTGAAGGGACGTGCAAGACATCCATAGTATCACATGAAAGCTTAAAAACATTGGGTTTGAGCATTGGTGAAGGATTCTCCCAATCGTCAATCTTAATCAATTGTATTTCAAAAGCTCCCGACACCGCAGAAAACCATCGCTGTTCGATGCGATGTCCTTGCCATCCTCTTTTGAATTGGGTATCCTTATTTTCAATGCAATACACCCTTTTTATTTCAGAGGCATCGAAATCATTATTGTATTTGAGTATCCCTCTGGCATCAGTATGCTGATTCCCGTTGATTACTTTTGGCAACATACTTATTCCGGGTATTGTTTAACATCTATTTCTCCAAAAATTTCTTTTCTGATTAAAGGAAGTTTTAACAGTAACTTTTTCATGCCTTCTACATCTTGTTGTGTAGTGTTATGGGAATGATAATCCTCTATTTTGGAAATATCGAGTTCCCCCTCAGAAAAGTATTGTGCGTAATTCAGGTCCCTATTGTCAGCCGGAATTCTATAAAAATCACCCATATCGTCTGCTTTAATCATTTCTTCGCGGGTACACAGGGTTTCGTAAAGTTTCTCGCCATGTCTGGTTCCTATTATTTTAACCGGATTATCCACTTTGAACATTTCTTTTAAAGCTTGTGCCAAATCACCAATCGTTCCCGCAGGTGCTTTGTTGACAAACAAATCGCCAGGATTGCCGTGTTCGAAAGCAAACAACACCAATTCGACCGCTTCTTCTAAAGACATCAAGAAACGAGTCATAGAAGCATCTGTTATCGTTAGGGGTTCTCCATTTTTAATTTGTCTGACAAACAAAGGAATAACCGAACCTCGTGAAGCCATCACATTACCATAGCGGGTTAAACATACTGTAGTATCGACAAGGTTACGAGAAGCCGCGACGGCCACTTTTTCCATCATGGCTTTAGAAATTCCCATAGCATTGATTGGATAAGCTGCTTTATCTGTACTCAAACAAATTACTTTTTTTACCTTATATTTTACTGCTGCATCAATCACATTTTGGGTACCTACGACATTGGTTTGTACTGCCTCCATAGGGAAAAACTCACAGGAAGGCACTTGTTTTAAGGCAGCAGCATGAAAGACATAATCTACACCTCTCATGGCATAATCTATACTACTTGCATTACGAACGTCGCCTATATAAAATTTGAGTTTATCGCTTTTATATAGATTGCGCATATCGTCCTGTTTTTTTTCATCTCTAGAAAAAATACGGATTTCTTTAAAATGGTTGGTTTCCAAAAAACGATTTAGCACTGCTGTTCCGAAGGAACCTGTACCTCCCGTAATAAGTAATATTTTATCCTGAATTTTCATTTATTAAATTATTGGAGTAACTCTACTATTTTATGTATTTGGTTGCTTATTTTTGATTGACTCATAGGCAAATTAGTATTCAAAGATACTGATAAGCATTGAACTATTGCATTTTTATCGTAGGGATTAAAAACAGCAGAAGGTTCGCAAACTTCATAGGTATAGAGTAAATCAGCTCCTAGTATTTTACAACCACAATCAATCGCTTCTACTAATCCCAGACCGAAACTTTCAGAAAGGGAGGGAAAAATTAAAAATTCAGACTCCTTGTATACTTCTACTAATTTATTTCTGGAAATGAATCCTACTGATTTTATCGAATACCCTTCCTTTTGCTTTGTTTGAATAAAGTCGCTCACCTCTTTATTTGAATCATCTACCGTGAGTATTAACTGTCCTCTCGTATGTGTATCGTAAAAACAACAAAAAGACTCTATTAATCGCATGTGATTTTTATGCGGGGTAGGATTGCTTACGTAGAGATAGCTATCTTTTATTTTTGTGGCGTTTTCTTCAACCTCAAACGGAGGATAAAAAGGACATATAACAACATCCTCTGGAGGTAAGGAATATTTTTCGGTTAACTTTTGCTTAATCAAATCGGATTGAACCAACCAGAAATTGGTATTTTTTTTAAAATAATTCAGCACTCTTGTTTTGAGCCAAAATTTAATCTTTTCAGTAACAGAGAAATTATCCGGAACCTTTAGATACATTGGCTGATGAAAATAAGTAAACACTTTAGCATTCATTTTTATGCTTGGAGGCAAGTTGCCAAAACACAAAACAGAAGAAAAATTATTTTTATGCTGTTGGTAGAATATATTTCTTTGATACAGCGAAGCTTTTATAAATTGTACGGGATTGCTTTTTTTAATTTTGGGCAAATTTCCGCTAACACGAAGGTCTAAAAGGTAGAATATGTTTTTATTGGTTTCTTCTAGCTTTTCAATTAAATAATCTAAAAGTACTTTTCCTCCTCCGTTATTTACATATACTGCATCTATTAAAATCATGACAAACACTGTAATAAATTACCAATAGCAGTCTTAGAATCAATTGTGTTTCCCAATGTTCTGCTTCTTTCAGAAAACAAACAAAGAGTAGCCGTATCTAAGTTAATGATTTTTTCCATTGCTGCTTTTATAGCTTCTTTAGAGCCGGTTTTGATTTTATAACCATTATAATTTGACAACACAAAATGAGGGGCTGCTCCACACACCTCTGTACAAATAATAGGCAAGCCTGCGGAAGCGGCTTCATGGATGACTAGTGCCCATGGCTCAAAACTTGACGGCAAAATAAAGCATCCTGAATTTTGGAGCTCTAAAAACAAGTCTTCCTGACTCATGTAATCCTTTATAACCACATTGGCTACATTATCCATTTTTTCTCTCAAAGGACCTTTCCCAACTAATGTTAACTTCCAATCTTTTTTATCGGTGATTGAACTCCATGCTTCTAGTAACGCCATTATTCCTTTTTCATTGGAAAACCTACCGATAAAAATAAAATTTTTAGGATAGACACCTCTTTTCTGATCAATATCAACTTTGTTAAAAAGGGTAACGTTGGCCGAGAGTGAATTAAGCAGTATTTGATGATTTTGGAAACCTAATCTTTTAGCATACTCATATTGATAGTAGCCCGCTACCCAAAGGTGGGTAAAGGCTTTTCTAAGATGAAAAGGGCTAATCATACAATTAACTCTTTGTGTAAATTTCCCGTACCAAGGAGTATCCGACTGTGCTACAATTGGAATATTTACTTTCTTTTTTAACTGTTTACATGTCTTTATAAATTCAGGAATCATCCAACCGGCAGTCACTACAAAATCCGGATTGAATTGCAGAATTTTTTCTAGTATTTCGGCCTGTTTGAAATCTTTGTAATACAGGCTAGAGAAATTTTTTATTTGAGGCACATTTTTTTCATGCAGTGCCGCATGAAAAGCTAAAACCTCACAATCTACAGTTTCAATCAAATTTTTTATAGTTTGTTCCTGATGGGGAACATAATCTATAATCATAAAAACCACTCTCATTACTCCAATTTTTTTATAAATTTTGCAGGTACGCCTCCAAAAATTGATTTACCTTCAAGGTCTTTATTGACCAGTGACCCTGCTGCCACAATGGTCTTTTCTAAAATTGTTACCCCGGGCAAAATCGTGGCATTAGCCCCAATCCAACAGCCATCCCCTATATTGATAGCAGCAGTTATCCCCTCGCCAGCTATATTAGGAGAATGGATGTCGATAATATGGGTCCCTGTCCCTATATATACTCGTGGTGCAATATCCACATTTTTTCCGATTGACACTTTCGTTTGAGGAGAATTTTCGGCCGCCGCCGCAACGATTAAAACGTCTATCCCAACCCAAGTATTATCGCCTATGGTAAGCGGGGCATTCCCCAAAAAACGAGCAGACGAACAAATTCTGACATTTTTACCAATTTTAACCCCCGCTAATCGGAGTATAAAATTCTTTACTCCAAAAAAACTAGTTTCCGGAATAAACAATCTAATAATGTTATAAAAAAACAAAACACTAGGCTTCATCAGCAATCTTTTTATAAAGTTCTAAATACAAATCTGCTATTTTTTCGGGCAGGTAATTTTTAACATTTTGAATGCCTTTTTTTATTAACTCCTGCTTAAAATCCTCCTCCTGAACTACTTTCAAAATAGCTTCTCTAATTTCCTCTACAGAAAAAGGATCTACTAAAACAGCACCACTTCCAGCCACTTCTTTCATAGGACTTATGTTAGAAGTTATGACCGCACATTTCTTGGCTTGCCCTTCTAAAATAGGCAATCCAAACCCTTCATATAACGAAGGGAAGCACAAAATGTCGGCTTCGCTGTAACATTTTATCAAGGTCTCTTCATCTATTTGATGAAAATTGGTATACTCAATGTTGTGGTGGTTTAAAAATTCGATTCTTTCTTCGGATAAAAACCCCACATGATAGATTTTTACTGAAGTCCCAACCGCTGCTTCAAAAACCCTATCAATATTCTTTTTTTCATAATACCCCACACACAGTAAAATGGGTTTCTCATTTTTATTTTTCTCTATATTTTCATCAAAAGGAATCGTCAAACAATTAGGTATGACCGAAATTTTTGATTCAGCCCAAGGAAGGTAACCTACGATTTCTCTTTTTGTTTTTTCAGAAATGACGGTGATGTATTTCAGTTTTCGTAAAGGGAAATAAAGCCAAATATAAAAATACAACCATTTTTTAACTCCTCTATATTCCTGAAAATTACCAAAATCGTGTATTGTTAATACAGTCTTTCCTCTATTTAAAAGCAAAACTGACCAGTGTATCGCCCCTGTGACATGATTGATTTGATTTTGTTTTTTTTTAAAAAAAAACAAGGTTTTAATCATTCCGAACAAACCTCCTTCATTTGGTGCTTCAACTACCGTAACAGTAGCTCCTTTTTTTTCTAATGCCATTTTGATTGTATTGAATAACTTTTCAATACTGACAAATTTGGGATTGGATTTTCTGGAAAAAAAGGTTATGTGCAACATTAAAATTGAAAAAAAATAGTTTTAAATGGAATGAAATGTTTTGGTTCTATTAAGAGATAGCGTAAAAATAAAACTAAAGCGTATGAACAAATTGCAAATATTACAATTTTTTCAAATTTTGAATTTTTATAATAATCTAAAATCCATAAAAAAACATATATTTCAAAAATGACAAAATAGATTGCTATTCTAGAATTAATAAATTCGAAATTACCCCAAAAAAACAAATATAAAGCTAAAGAGATACACAACGTATTTATGAGTTGATTTTTTTCAACTAAAAACCCTTTTATTTCCCCCAACTTCCTTATAAAAAGAATAGGCATAATCCTCCTTATAATTCCTAAATAAAAAAAAAACGAATTTGACTGCATGGGCGCATTTAATTCATAATACGCCTGCATTCTGTCTTGAAATGGTTTAAAATGCGATAGTTCAATTAATTTATCAAACAAATATTTGTTAAGCAATGAAACCTGTAATGCAAAACCTGAAACAAACAGTAGGATCCAGTATCTGCTATTTATTTTAAAATCAATAAGCAACAATACCAAACAAATGATCGCCGAATAATGAAACATAAATGCTACTAAAACTAACAGCAGAAAAACAAATTTGTTTTTTTTGAGTAATACTGTATAGGCGAAAAAAACTATAGAAAGCGCCATCAACTGCCGGTTACTTCCCATATAACCAAATGTTAATACAAAAAGTAAAAGTAAGGCTGTAATAGTTCTTTGCGTAATTCGATGTAGTGAAAAATAATATAAGGTGTAAATTGTGCCATAGTATATCAGCAAAAAGTAGACATAGTTGAGCTTGACAATAGTACTAAAAAAGTAAACTATTGTATTGTATAAAGGTTCGTATCGTTTCGTTGATATATCGTTTTTAAAATTGTGATAATGGTTATACGAATTATAAAAATCGACACCACTTTCAAATTTAATCGATTCTAAAATCACTATTAAAGCCAATAATCCTATAAAAATAGTATTGTGTCTCTTTTTTATTATCCCGATATTTTCAGCAATAGCAAAACAGAATAAGATTAAAAAATACACTATGATCATTCCACTTCCGATTTAGTTACTATATGATTTTATATTTTCTTTGATAAAAGAAACATTTTCGGACCAGGTATATTTTAAGTTACACAAACGAAAAACATTTAACAAACCATCAACCAATATGTATACCGGATATAGCCATTTATAGTTTTTAGCGAAATATCTGTTTTTACTTCTTTGTGTAATTATTCTTTTATGATTTTCCTTTTTTTTATTAAAACTCATCCCCTCGAGATGAATTATTTTTACCGAATTGAGAATGTAATTTTTATACCCCAACGATTTGATTCTGTGTTGCAAATCGGACTCTTCATAATACATAAAGAATTTTTCATCAAAACCTTTAAGTTTTGTATACATTTCTTTCTTTAAAAACATATCGGCGCCTGTTACCATTTCAACCTCATAGAAATCTGCATTTGAAGTGGGAATTTCTTTCTTTTTAATTTTTAAATAATACTTAATCAAGTCGGCATATGTTGTAAACGGCGTTGGAAAATCACCTCCCGAATAATTTTTGCTCCTTTCAGAATCCAAAAGAGATGCGCCTAACACGCCTATATTGAGTTGCTTCTCATTTTGGTTAAAAAAATCAAACAACTGATAAATACTGTTTTCGAATAAAATCGTATCCGAATTTAATAAAAAAACAAATTCCCCAGAGGCGAATTGCACCCCTAAATTATTCGCTTTTCCAAATCCTAAATTTTCATTTGACGGGATAAACTTAATCTCTGGCACTGTATCAAAAAATATCTTTGAACCATCATCAGAGTTATTATCAATTAGAATAATTTCATACTTCAATCCTGATGTATATTTTTTAATACTTTCTATGCACTGGTAAGTTATGTCTTTAGTGTTATAATTAACTATAATTATAGATACATCCATTATAAACGTTTTTGTATATTCTTTTTAAATAACAATTTAGAGAACAGGTAATAAAAAATTATATTTTGAAAAATACTGGACAGTAAAAAAAATATTTCATTTTCAACAATCATTAATTGAATCACAAGAAATATATAAAAAAGCAGGTAAAATATATTTTTTTTATCTACTACATATTGAAAAATTGAAATAACAATTCCCAACAAAACAAATGAGAAAAAAACGTAAAAATTATTCCCTTCTAGATAGGCCCATCCATAAGAAGTAGGAGTGATAGAGTTTTTACCATGTTTCAAAATCATTTGGTGCAATTTATCCCCATTGTCCTGAACTGGTTTAGAGGGCAAAATACTTCTTGGAATAAAAAAGAAAGGCAGGTAGGCATATCTTTGCATATTTTTATAATGATTCCAATTGGATTCGTGTTGCTCTACATAAACCAAATACGGGAACATTGAAAACCGATAACCATAACTATCCGAGCTTGAATTAAAATTGGTCTCGAAATCTTGCGACAAGGTCATAGCACCCGCTAAAAAAATTGCATCTGATTTTTTAAAACTCGGGTAATCATTTAATATCAATCTATAATTATTATTAAATGGATACAAAAAAATTAAGAAAAAACTTCCTAAGACAACCCACTTTACAGATAAAGTTCTTCCGCTAAGAAAGTAAGGAATAAAAAATATAACGGCCCCAAAAATCAATGTCCCCTTCATTCCGGTAATTAAACCGTAAAAAATATAACCTAATATGTATAAAACAAATAATAAATTAAACACCCTACCGGATACGTTGTAAAGGTATTTTAAAACACAGAAAATAGTTAAGAAAAGTGCCGAAATATTAGAAACGAATTGAACAAAAGAAGATTGATACACCCCTGTTTCCTTAGATTCTGCGTTGTATCCTGACAAACCAAAAACTAACAAATAAACCTGAATTAAAAGAAAAAGGCCCGAAATAATATAAAATATATTAAAATTCTTTAAAGTATAATTTTGAGGAACAAAAAGAGTAAAAGGTTTTTGTTGTCTATTCAGTAATACTTGAAAAACTTTATCAATTAAAGTTAACGCCAATACTCCTATCAAAATAGTTATAAGAGAGGGAAGAATATAGTTGTTGTTAATGTAGAACTCACCGTCAATACCTACCTTTTTATCTGTTTTATCTGCTATACTAAGATAATTCCATATCAAAAAGAAAAAACTTGACAATCTAAAATAATCAACCAATTTAACAATCCCATGGCGATACCAGTTATAAAGAAAGGCAATCACTGTCAATTGCAAAATAATTGCAACCACAATTAACTCACTAAAAATATCCCTACCCGCTACATTTTCGGTTAAAAAAAATGCTTTGACCAAGAATACAAACCAGATGAGAATACAGCATATTAAAAACAATGGGTATGTTAATTTTAATCTCATTTTAAAATTTTTACTTTTTTATTTCAATGTTGATAATATCCTTTTTATCTAAAAATTATTATTTCTTAACTAGAATCATTTAACTTTAAAAACCAAAGTAACTCGGTTACTTGTCATAAAATTGATGACCACTATTGGTTTTTTAATTCTTTTATTTTCATCAGGTGTTCCATTGTAATAGGCTTATAGAACATATCCTGATTAGAAATGATTGTATTTTCGTCAAAATCTGACAAACAAATTTCCGACATCGCTTGACAAACTTCTTGATCAAAACGATATCGGATAAGTTTAGCAGGATTTCCTCCAAAAATCGCATAATCAGGCACATCTTTAACAACGACAGCTCCTGCAGCAATAACGGCACCCTTTCCAACAGTAACTCCGGACATAATGATTGCAGCAGTACCAATCCAAACCTCATCCTTAATCTCTATTTTTCCTTTTACTAGGGCATCTTCTTCCGGACAATTGTTAACTAACATTGATTTGATTGGGAAATTAGAAAAAGTATCCATTCGATGATTGCCTCCTAAAATGAACTGAACATCATTAGCAATAGAAACGTAGTTCCCAATGGTAAGTTGTTCCTGTCTGTTTCCAAAAGTGCTTACCTCAAGAGGACCATAACTCCTTTTACCAACCTTAACTTTGTCAATTGGAAAAACATTCACTGCATAGGTTAGATTGTGAGCATTACTCATACGCCATTTTCTACGAAATTTTATTTTATTTACCCTATTTAATATAAAATTCAGTATCATTTTTCATTCTTTTTATGTCCGTAATCTTTAGTTCTAAATCCTTAACAACTTCCCACGGCCATTTCCAAGCTTGGTAAGATAAATTTACAATAATAGGAATTAGAATCATTCCCAAAACACCTAAATGCCAATATTTTAAAGCTACAAACAACCCCAAAACGATAAAAAAACCAGAAATTAAAGAGGCTTTAAAAAAAGGCACATGGTTTTTAGTTAGTAAGATAGAGCCCGCAGCACTTAAATTTGTCTCTATGAAGGAAAGAAATAAAGCCAAAATAAGTAGTACTGTAGGCAAAAGAAAAGTTTTACTTCCCATTAGTTTTAAAACATAAGGTCCAAAAAACAAAATGGCTACTCCTCCAAACAGGTAGGAAATTAAAAGTATGAATTGTCCTTTGAAATAAATTTTTTTTATTTCATTTACCCCATTAATCACTCGCAAATGTACTATTCTAGGAATAAATGTTGAAACATAGATACTAGCAAAACTAGAAAGAACCGCTATCAGCTGCATGCTTATTCCATAGGATGCGATTTCGTTTAAAGTCAAATATAAGGCCCCAATAATCATCGAAGACTTTTGAATAACAAAACCTCCTAAAGAGGTCAATCCAATTTTTAAAGCATTTGGATAAATCGTCTTTAATACCTCTCCTTTATCTCTAGCTGTAACATTTGATAAGTTATCTTTCATTTCCCGCGTAAAAAATGATCTATGTGATAAGAAACGAATAACTATTGTTGATGTTAATTGTGCTGCTATAAGTGCTATTAGTCCAAAATTAAAACAAATAAGCACCACCGAAATTGAAAGGTAAATTACATATCCCAATATTACAATTTGTTTGGCTCTTTTGATCATGCCTTTCCCTTGCAAAAGAGCATCATAATAAAGCGTAAATAGGTTGTAGGTACAAATGCTACACAACATAAGCCATGCTATGTATACCTCTTGTTTATCGCCTTGGTATTTTTGTAAAATAATATTAATATAATAAGTCCCAATGGTAGCTAATAAAACAAATAAAATGAGTGCCATTCTGAGATAAATCCAGCGCATGGCTTCAATTACAGATTTCAACAGGCCATAATCTACCCTAATATCTGAAGGGCTTTCAATTTTTTCAAAACCGGTAACGGTTAATTCTTTGACTCCACTGAAAACAAAAGTTACATTTCTTTCAAAAGAAGGATTAAACCCAAAATCAAGTAAGCTAGAAAACGCCGTAATGGTCATAAAAATAGTCCATACCCCAACGGTTTCAGAAGGCATTACTTTTAAAACAAGAGGAAGAATAATGATAGACGACCCTAATTTTAGGAATGTTGCAGCATAATTCCACAAAACATCTTTTTTAGTAGTGTTTATCATAATTATTATTTTTGGTTATTCCATAACAGGAATAAATTAGTTTTAAAAACTGAAGATATTTAAAACTATAGGATCATATTTAGTAATAAGGATTAGTAAAAAAAACTATCGGCTGGCAACAATTTTTCTCAAATATTCGGCATAACTGCTTTTACCCAAGCTTTCGGCACAATTTTTAAATTGTTCTGAAGTGATGAATCCTTTGCGGAAAGCTACTTCTTCGATACAAGCGATTTTAAGTCCGGTACGTTTTTCTACCGTTTTCACAAACTCGGTTGCTTCGGTTAACGATTCGTGGGTTCCAGTATCTAACCAAGCAAAACCACGTCCCATCAATTGCAGGTTCAGTTTTTTTTCCGAAAGATAGGCTTGGTTTACGGTTGTAATTTCCAATTCACCCCTATCAGAAGGTTTGACATTTTTAGCAATTTCAACTACTGAATTGGGATAAAAATACAAGCCTACCACAGCAAAGCTCGATTTTGGTTCAAGTGGCTTTTCTTCAATCGACAGTACTTTACCTGATTCATCAAATTCGGCTACTCCGTAACGTTCCGGGTCATCTACATAATAGCCAAAAACCGTTGCTTCTTTCTTTTCAGTAACCGTTTGCACGGCATTGGATAGTAAATTTTGTAGCCCTGCACCGTAGAAAATATTGTCTCCCAACAC
>Ga0114982_1001365_pt1 | contig 11833 bp, 16 predicted proteins | sample Shrwel_input2_FT_FD_87183 | JGI IMG/M metagenome (GOLD analysis project Ga0114982, IMG submission 87183) | Subsurface microbial communities from deep shales in Ohio, USA - Utica-3 well 1 S input2 FT | ecosystem: Environmental > Aquatic > Deep subsurface > Shale gas/oil reservoir > Produced... | reverse complement strand
CTCAAAGCATAATTGTAACTATGATTCAAATTAAAAAACTCAACACAGAAGATCCAAACTTTAAAGATCAGTTAAGTCAGCTCATTTTCTTTGAGGCTGAAGATAATATTCAAATCGAAAAGACGGTCACAGAAATTTTGAGTGATGTTAAAAAAAGAGGCGACGAAGCCGTGATTGAATATACTAAAAAATTTGATCATGTAGATTTTTCGCGCATGGCTGAGTTAGAAATTTCTAAAGAAGAACTAAGTTTGGCTTTGGAAAATTTACCTGCGGCATCGAGAGAGGCTCTTGAGGAGGCAGCTAAGAGAGTTTTTGAATATCACAAAAAACAATTAATCAGTTCTTGGAGCTATACAGAAGACGATCAGACGTTACTTGGTCAAAAAGTTACATCATTAGACCGTGTAGGTTTATATGTTCCTGGAGGGAAAGCCGCATATCCTTCTTCGGTATTAATGAATGCAATTCCAGCAAAGGTTGCTGGGGTTCGAGAAATTATTATGGTGGTTCCATCTCCTCTTGGAGAAAGAAACCAATTGGTGTTAGCAGCTGCAGCACTTGTAAAAGTTGATCGTGTATTTGCAATTGGTGGCGCTCAAGCAATAGGCGCTTTAGCCTATGGCACGGAAACGATTCCTCAAGTCGACAAAATCGTAGGGCCGGGCAATGCTTATGTTGCAGAGGCTAAAAGAAGAGTTTTTGGTGTGGTTGGTATTGATATGATTGCAGGACCCTCAGAAATACTTATTATTGCAGATGAAAAATCTAATCCAGATTGGATTGCTATGGATTTATTTTCTCAGGCAGAACATGATGAGCTCGCACAATCAATTTTAATTAGCCCAAGCGCTGCCTTTTTAGATCAGGTTCAAGAAAGTGTTAACAAGCTGATTGGAAGCATGCCTAGAAAAAATATTATTGAAACTTCTTTAAAAAATAGAGGTGCAATGATTAAAGTAAAAACATTAGAAGAAGCGGCAGAGATTTCAAATTTTATTTCACCCGAACATTTGGAGCTTTCAGTAGATGATCCAGATCTGCTCGTTAATAGTATTAAACATGCCGGTGCTATTTTTATGGGAAGAAATACATGCGAAGCTGTAGGGGACTATTGTGCTGGACCAAATCATGTATTACCCACATCAAGAACAGCAAGATTTTCTTCGCCACTTGGCGTTTATGATTTTCAAAAACGCTCAAGCTTAATTAAATTATCCAATCAAGGCGCACGTAAGCTTGGAAAAATTGCTTCAGTCTTGGCGCATGGCGAAGGGCTTCAGGCGCATGCAAAATCTGCAGAGTATCGTATAGATAATGAGTAAATTTTGGAGCAAGGTAGTTCATGGTTTAACACCATACGTTCCTGGCGAGCAACCCAAAATTAATAATCTTGTTAAGTTAAATACGAACGAGAATCCTTACGGGCCAAGCCCAAAAGTTATTGCTGCAATTAAACAGTTTGCTGATGACACTTTAAGGCTATACCCAGACCCAAATTCAGAAGCACTTAAAACATCAATTGCAGATTATTTTAAAGTAAAGACTCATAATGTTTTTGTAGGCAATGGTTCGGATGAAGTTTTAGCCATTGCTTTTCAGGCACTTTTAAAACATAACGCACCTATTTTATTTCCTGATATTACTTATAGTTTTTACCCCGTTTACTGCAAGCTGTATGAAATTGACTTTAAGGTCATACCTCTGAATGATGCATTTGAGATTGTATTAAATGATTATTTAATACCTAATGGAGGTATTATTTTTCCAAACCCAAATGCACCTACTGGCATTCCGATTACTTCAAATCAGATTGAAAATTTCCTCAAAAAGAATAATAGTTCTGTAGTGATTGTAGATGAAGCTTATGTCGATTTTGGTACGGAATCTGTTATTCACCTTACAGAAAAATACAATAATTTATTAGTCACCCATTCATTTTCTAAATCGAGATCATTGGCAGGATTAAGACTCGGTTACGCTATAGGACATGCAGACCTTATTGAGGCTTTAATAAGAGTCAAAGATAGTTTTAACTCTTACCCGATAGATCGATTAGGATTAATTGCAGGCATTGAATCCTTCAAAGATGATTCATATTTTAAAAATATCTGCCAAAAAGTTATTCATACAAAATTAAATTTTATAGAAAAACTGACTAGCCTTAATTTTTCAGTACTTCCTTCAGGCGCTAATTTTATTTTTGCTAAACATACTAGTGTCGAGGGAAACATAATCGTAAGCAAACTAAGAGATCAAGGAATTGTGGTAAGGCGTTTTGATAATCCGATACGAATTTCTTCTTATATTCGATTCACAATTGGTTCTGATGAAGAAATGGATTCATTGCTTAAAGCCTTAAAACTTATCCTAAGCGCATGAAATAATTGATGTTAATTACATTTTTAATGAGTTAAAATATCTTATCTACTTTGAAGTAAAAAAATATGACAAGATCAGCATCCGTTTCAAGAAATACAAATGAAACTAAAATTGAGGTAAGTATTAATCTTGATGGTCAGGGGAGTGCAAAACTCAATACTGGCATTGGTTTCTTGGATCATATGTTGGACCAAGTAGCGCGTCATGGTATGTTTGATTTAGAAGTCACAGCAAAAGGCGATCTTCATATTGATGCACATCATACTGTTGAAGACGTTGGTATAGTTCTTGGACAGGCTTTCAATAAAGCAATCGGAGATAAAAAAGGCATTACCAGATATGGTTCAGCCATTATCCCTTTAGATGAAGCTTTGTCTAGAGTTGTGCTTGATATCTCAGGTAGGCCCGGACTTGAATTTGATGTTGAATTTAAAAGAGCGGTTATAGGTGAATTTGACGTTGATTTAATACACGAATTTTTTCAAGGGTTCGTAAATCATGCAAATATCACGATGCACATCGACAATCTTAAAGGCGATAACTCACATCACCAGGCAGAAACAATATATAAGGCATTTGGAAGAGCCCTTAAAATGGCCGTTTGTATTGATCCAAAAATTTCTGGCATAACCCCCTCAACCAAAGGTAGTCTATAAACCTTTTTTCACCAAAATAATAATGATCGCAATCATTGATTATGGAATGGGAAATTTAAAGTCAGTATTTAATGCCTTTAAACAAGTCTCGCCTGAAGCTGATATTAAAGTTACAAGCAATCCTGCTGATATTAAAAAAGCACATCACGTAGTTTTTCCTGGCCAAGGCGCTATGCCTGATTGCATAAGAGAGCTTGATGAAAGAAATTTAAGATCCTCTGTTCTAGACGCGGCAAAAACAAAACCTTTTTTAGGAATATGCATTGGTTTGCAAATGCTATTTGATAAAAGTGAAGAAGGTAATGTGGACGGTTTAGGATTGTTGAGCGGCACCATTAAGCGATTTAATAATGAAAATACAGCGGACGAAAGCGGTCATAAGTTAAAAATTCCTCATATGGGATGGAATGAAGTGTCACAAACAAATAATCATCCTTTATGGCAAAACATCAGTAATAACAATCGATTTTATTTTGTTCATAGTTATTATTTAGAGTCTAAAGATAAAAATATCGTGTCAGCTGAAACGTCATATGCGCAAAAATTTTGTTGTGCTATTGCTAAAGAAAATATTTTTGCAGTGCAATTTTCATCCAGAAAAAAGTTCTACAGCTGGCTTACAGCTTATAAAAAACTTCGTTCAATGGTCAGTATAGGTTTTTAGTTTATGTTAATTATTCCAGCGATTGATCTAAAAGATGGTAAGTGCGTTAGGCTTAAGCAAGGCTTAATGGAAGAATCAACAATTTTTTCAGAAAACCCTGGACAGGTAGCAAAGCAATGGACAGACCTTGGCGCAAGAAGATTGCATCTGGTCGATCTAAATGGTGCTTTTGCAGGCAAACCAGTCAATGAATCGGCGATTAAAGCAATTGTAAAAGAAGTTGATGGTGCGATTCCAATTCAATTAGGCGGGGGCATTCGTAATCTCGATACCGTAGAAAAATACCTTAATAGCGGAGTTGACTACATCATCATAGGAACAGCTGCGGTTAAAAATCCTGGCTTCCTTCATGAGGCCTGTTATGCATTTCCTGGGCAAATCATTGTGGGACTTGATGCAAAAGAAGGAGAAGTGGCCATTGATGGGTGGGCTAAATTAACTGGACACAATGTGATTGAACTTGCAAAAAAATTTGAAGGATATGGTGTTGAAGGAATCATCTATACAGATATTGGACGTGATGGCATGTTAAATGGATTAAATATTGAGGCGACCGAAAAACTAGCTGAGGCGCTAACGATTCCTGTCATTGCCAGTGGTGGGGTGACCAATCTAGAAGATATTAGAAATTTAAGTTCAATTGCCTATTCGGGTGTCATTGGAGCAATTACAGGCAGGGCCATATACGAGGGCACACTTGATTTTAAGGCAGCACAAGCACTCGCAGATGAGCTTATCAAGTAAATGTCGCTCGCAAAAAGAATTATTCCTTGTCTAGATGTGACTGATGGCAGAGTGGTTAAAGGCATTAATTTTTTAGAGTTAAAAGATGCAGGAGACCCCGTAGAGGTTGCAAAAAAATATAACGAACAAGGCGCCGATGAATTAACTTTTTTAGATATCACAGCAAGTTCAGATAATCGAGGTTTGATACTTCATATTATTGAAAAAGTTGCAAAAGAAGTTTTTATACCGCTGACTGTAGGCGGCGGTGTTCGAACTATAGAGGATGTAAGAAATTTACTTAATGCAGGTGCTGACAAAGTCAGTATTAATACATCAGCAATTGTTAATCCAGATATTGTTTATCAAACTTCATCTCGTTTTGGTTCCCAGTGTATTGTTGTTGCAATAGATGCAAAGTTTACAGTCCAGGGAGATAAATCTTTTTGGCAAGTATTTACCCATGGAGGCAGAAATGCTACTGGGCTAGATGCAATTGAATGGGCTGCGAAAATGGCTTCATTAGGCGCAGGCGAATTATTAATTACGAGCATGGATCGAGACGGGACAAAAAAAGGGTTTGATCTCGAATTGATTAAGGCAATATCTGATAAAGTAGATGTCCCTATTATTGCTTCCGGAGGCGTTGGAGACCTTCAGCATCTTGTAGATGGTATAAAAATAGGTGGAGCTGATGCAGTCTTAGCAGCAAGTATATTTCACTTTGGAGAATATACAATCGATGAAGCAAAAGCATTTATGAAGTCTAATCACATAGAGATTCGTCAATGAGCTGGATACATTCAATTAAATGGGACTCTGATGGCCTTGTGCCGGTGATCGCTCAAGACTATAAAACAAATAAAGTTCTTATGTTTGCATGGATGAACGAAGAAGCTTTGGAGCTCACACAAAAAAATAAAAAAGCCTTTTATTGGTCAAGATCTAGGAAAAAAATTTGGGAAAAAGGTGAGGAATCCGGGCACACACAAAATGTTCGTGAAATAAGACTTGATTGTGATGGCGATGTTATTTTGATTAAAATCGAGCAAGTTGAAAATATTGCTTGCCATACTGGACGTGAAACTTGTTTCTACCAAAAATTAGATGATAAAGGCATTTGGGTAACTGATCATGTCGTCATCAAAGAGCCTAAAGATATTTATAAAAAATAAATAATATGAATACTATTTTAAAAAAGCTTACGGAAACACTCGAAGCTAGAAAAAAAGATGATCCGACTAAGTCATATACAGCTTCTTTGTATCGCGATGGATTAGAAGCTATTTTAAAAAAAGTAAATGAAGAGGCTTTCGAAACAATTATTGCCGCGCGCCAAGGAGATAATAAAGAGCTTATTCACGAAGTCGCCGATCTTTGGTTTCATACTTTAGTATTAATGGCACATAAAAATTTAAGTGCAGAAGATATTTTGAATGAACTTGCAAAGAGAGAAGGCACTTCGGGTATTGAAGAGAAAGAAAACCGTTCAAAAAGCAAAATAATATGACCTGCATTTTTTGTAAAATTATTGACGGTTCTATACCTAGCAAAAAAATATTTGAGAATGATGAGTTAATTGCTTTTCATGATGTTCACCCCATTGATAAGGTGCATTTTCTTATAACACCCAAAAAACATATTGAAAATTTAATGGCCTGCAATGAATCTGATAAGGACATCATATCGAATATGCTTCTATTAGCGCCGAAGTTAGCAAAAGATTTGGGATTAAAAGGTTTTCGAACAATGATTAATTCTGGTGTCGAAGGCGGGCAAGAAGTTTTTCATATGCACTTTCATGTATATGGTGGAAGTTCAAAACTAGCAAAAATTTAATAAGGGAGTTTTTATGGGCTTTTCAAGCATTACACATTGGCTAATAGTTTTATTAATTGTCTTCTTAATTTTCGGTACAAGTAAATTAAGAAATATTGGTAGCGACTTAGGCGCTGCCATTAAAAACTTTAAAGATGCTGTCAAGAATGAAAATACAACTAAAGTTAAAAAATCAATTCGAAGAACATCAAAAACAAGAGCCAGAAAATAAGTTTAATGTTTGATGTTTCATTCTCAGAATTAGTTGTTATTTTTTTTGTGGCACTTATGGTCATCGGCCCAGAAAAGTTGCCTAAGGTAGCTAAAGTCCTAGGCAAGCTGACTGGGAGAGCCCAAAGCTATATTGGCAAACTTAAAGAAGAAATTGAGCGAGAAGAAAAGTTTAAAGAGCTTCAAAAAATCCAGCGTGAAATTAAAAAAAAGTCGATTAAATCTCGGTGACTCACTTTAAACCTTTTATTCAGCAACTCATTGAATTAAGAAATACTCTTTTTAGGGCTGCGGTTAGTTTTATTATTATTTTTATATGTTTAAGTTTTTATGCAAATGATATTTACAGTTTTTTTTCAGCGCCAATCATTGCTAAGTTAACGGATGGGAACAGGCTGGTCAGTACAGGTCTTACTTCAACTTTTTTAGTGCCACTTAAAATCACAGCTTTTGTTTCGTTTTTGCTTTCACTTCCTTTTATTTTTTATCAGTTGTGGCGTTTTATTTCTCCTGGACTTTATAAAAAAGAAAAAAAATTAATTTTATTTTCCTTTGTGAGTGGATTTGTATTGTTCTTTATAGGGATGGCCTTTGCTTACTACCTAATTTTCCCAATTGTATTTAATTTCTTTATTCTCATGACGCCATCAAATGTAAGCTTGATGATAGATATTTCAAATTATTTAGATTTAATTTTATCCTTACTCATTTCATTTGGTTTGGCATTCGAAGTGCCTGTGATCATTCTTATATTAGTAACATTAGGATGGGTAAAGGTTAAAAAATTGGAAGAAGCAAGACCTTATATGATTGTTATTGCCTTTATCATTAGCGCTATTTTGACACCACCTGATGTTATCTCACAATTTTGCTTGGCTATTCCATTGTGTTTTTTATATGAATTGGGCTTATTTGCATCAAAACGAATTAACTTAAAGGCTTGATAAGCTTTAATTTAGCTTTGCCTGCTATTTAGATTTCGAATGAAACTTTGTATAATGAACTAACTTTCGCAGAGTTAATTTCTCTCAACCATATTAATTTCATAAAAGCATACTTAACAGAAGATCATGGCAAACCATCAAGACGATAAAATAGATAAAAAGAAAAGAAGTTTTTTAATTGCAGCTACTACTGTAACTGGCGCAATTGGCGCAGGAGCGATTGCCGTTCCTTTTTTATCAAGCATGACACCAAGTGAACGCGCTAAAGCAGCTGGAGCACCTGTTGAAGTTGACTTAAGTAAGATTGAAGCAGGATCTATGATCACGACTGAATGGAGAGGTCAGCCAGTTTGGATTATCAATCGCTCTAAGGCAATGTTAGATGATTTAAAAAAAAATGACCCTAATCTTTCTGACCCTAATCTTGATGTAGTTTCTCAGCAACCAAGTTATTGCAAGAATGCTACAAGATCTCTCAAACCTAATTTACTTGTCTTGGTTGGTATTTGCACTCATCTAGGTTGTTCACCAACCGCTAAATTAGAAATGCAAGGTGATATGGGCGAAAATTGGAATGGCGGATTTTTCTGTCCATGCCACGGTTCTAAGTTCGATTTAGCTGGACGTGTATATAAGGGTTCTCCAGCACCAATTAATCTTGTAGTTCCTCCGCATAAATATATCAATGACAGCACCCTCTTAATTGGTGAAGATAATAAAGGATAAGGATTACTTAAAAGTATGAAATCAGAAATTAAAACAAAAAAATCTAAAGCCGGGTTAATGGCTTGGATAGATGAAAGATTCCCCTTGTCATCTTTAATTACAAACCATCTTACTGAGTATTACGCACCTAAAAATTTTAATTTCTGGTATTTTTTTGGAGCACTTGCCCTACTTACCCTGATTCTTCAATTGGTTACAGGCCTTTTGTTGACGATGCATTATAAGCCTGATGCAGAATTAGCATTCGCCTCTGTTGAATACATTATGCGAGATGTTTCATTCGGTTGGTTGATAAGATACATGCACTCTACAGGCGCATCTTTATTCTTTGTTGTTATTTATCTTCATATGTTTAAAGCTTTAATTTATGGATCCTATAAAAATCCAAGGGAGCTCTTATGGCTCTTTGGCGTAGCTATTTTTCTATGTTTGATGGGTGAGGCTTTTTTTGGATATCTTTTACCTTGGGGACAAATGTCTTATTGGGGCGCGCAAGTTATTGTAAATCTGTTTTCCACTATCCCATTTATAGGCCCAGATTTATCGGAGTGGCTAAGAGGTGATTATCTAGTTTCAGATGCAACACTCAATCGCTTTTTTGCTTTTCATGTGATTGCTCTTCCTATTGTACTTTTAGGTCTTGTATTTTTTCATCTGGTAGCGCTTCATGAAGTTGGCTCAAATAACCCTGATGGCGTTGAGATAAAAAAGAATCTCGATAAAAAAACAAGCATTCCTTTGGATGGCATTCCATTTCATCCCTATTACACAGTAAAAGATTTAATTGGTGTTTCGGTATTCCTTATTGTATTTGCGCTGATTGTTTTTTATTGGCCAGAAATGGGAGGCTACTTTTTAGAGGCCAATAATTTTATTCCTGCTGACCCACTAAAAACGCCTGCGCACATAGCGCCTGTTTGGTATTTCACTCCCTATTATTCAATTCTTCGGGCTGTCCCACCTGTTTTAAATTCACAATTTCCAGGCGTTGCTGCAATGGGATTATCCGTACTCGCATTTGCTTTTTTACCTTGGCTAGATAAAAGCAAGGTTAAATCAATTCGATACAAAGGCAATTTATTTAAAAGATGGATTGCATTATTTGTTGTGAGCTTTTTTGTTTTGGGATATTTAGGTACAGTTCCATCAAATGTTTGGGGACAATTCTCCAATGCAATTCCCTTGATTGGTGGGGTTGATAAAGCAACAGTAGTTGCTCGAATTTTTACGGTAACTTATTTCTTATTCTTTTTATTGATGCCCTACTACAGTCAAAAAGATAAAACAAAACCAGTTCCATCAAGGGTCAGTAATAAATGAAAATTTTAACTAAATTATTTTTAATATTCGTTATTGTATTTTCTAATGTTGCATTTGCGAATGAGCATGTAACTTTAGATAAAGCGCCCATCGATTTAAATGATCAAGCCTCTCTTCAAAGAGGCGCTAAAACATTCATTAATTATTGTTTAAATTGCCATAGTGCAAACTATATGAGATACAACCGCTTAAAAGATATTGGTTTATCTGATAATTTAATTAAAGAGAATCTACTTTTCACAGCAGAAAAAGTTGGTGAGCCAATGAAAATTGCGATGACCAAAAAAGATGCTAAAGCATGGTTTGGAGTGGCTCCTCCCGATCTTTCTGTTGAAGTAAGGGCAAGAGGTGCGGATTGGATTTATAGTTATCTAAGAGGATATTATCGTGATTCATCTTCGCCTACCGGATGGAACAATACTATTTTTGAAAAAACAGCGATGCCTCACATTTTGTGGAAGTTGCAAGGCGATCAAAAGCTAAACCCAGAGCACCAAACTCTAGAGATTGTTAAACCAGGTTCGCTTTCGGTGAAAGAATATGATGCGCTTGTAGGAGACCTTGTAAATTATCTTACTTTCATGTCAGAACCCTCAAAGCTAAAAAGACTCCATATGGGGTATTATGTTTTGTTATTCCTCGGCTTGTTATTAGTTTTAACAGTCAAACTCAAGAAAGAATTTTGGAAAGATATTAAATAATTATGATGAAATTATATTCAGGCTCGATCGATCCTTTTAGCCATCGCTGTAGAATCGTTCTATTTGAAAAAGGTATGGACTTTGAAGTTGTTGATGTTGACTTAGCAAATAAACCGGAAGACCTCGCTATTCTAAGTCCTCATAATTCTGTTCCTGTCTTAGTAGAAAGAGATCTTGTATTAACAGACGCTAATATTATTAACGAATATATTGATGAGCGCTTTCCTCACCCTCAGCTTATGCCAGCTGATCCAGTGATGAGAGCTAGAGCACGTTTATTTTTAAGTGATTTTGAGAAGCAATTATTTGTGCATATTCCCGCTTTAGAATCCTCTGATGAAACTGCTAAAGAGATTGCAAAAAAACATGTGCGTGATAATTTACTTTTGATCGTTCCCATTTTTTCTAAACAACAACATTTATTGAGTGACGAATTTTCGATGTTAGATGTTGCGATTGCTCCTTTATTATGGCGATTGGGCCATTATGGTATTGAGCTTCCAAATCAAGCAGCACCATTACTCAAGTACGCAGAGAAATTATTCTCAAGACCACTTTATGCTGATGCAATGACACCTTCAGAAAAAGCGATGAGAAAATAATTTAGCATTAATGGCAAAATCAGCTTCAACCAAACCTTATCTTGTAAGAGCAATTTATGAATGGTGTGTTGCTGAACAACACACACCTTATTTGCTTGTAAAGATAGACCAAAATACCTTAGCCCCCAGAGCTTTTATTAAAGATGGAAAAATTCTTCTTAATTTAAGTCCTGGTTCTATTAAAGATTTGCTTATGGGAGATGAAGCAATTACCTTTACAGCAAGATTTAATGGCGCACCTGAAAATTTATACCTCCCTATTTCTGCTGTTGAAGGGATTTACGCTAAAGAAAATGGTGAAGGATTGTTCTTTGAAGCAAAAGAAGATCAAGAATTAGGTTCAGCTGAAACAAAAAAATCACCCAATAAACCTAAATTAACTCTAGTTAAGAGCTAAAAAACTAGTTCAAATTTAAATAAATTGGTATAGTAGCGCCTCCTGATAACGCCGGATTAGCTCAGTTGGTAGAGCAGCGCACTTGTAATGCGAAGGTCGTCAGTTCGATTCCGACATCCGGCACCATCTTAGTTCGTATTTATTTCTTATCTATAAGTCCCTCATTAGTTTGACAAAAATCAAAAAAACCAACATAATTTAGGGTTCGGTTTGGAGGGGTGGCCGAGTGGTTAAAGGCGACGGACTGTAAATCCGTTCTCTCTGAGTACGAAGGTTCGAATCCTTCCCCCTCCACCATGAGTAATAGGCTCTTTTGAGGTGACGTGGAGATTAGATCCATGGGTGTGCGGGTGTAGCTCAGCTGGTAGAGCATTAGTTTTCCAAACTAAATGTCGCGAGTTCGAACCTCGTCGCCCGCTCCAGATATATTGAGAATTTGGACACGCCCATGTGGCTCAGTGGTAGAGCACTCCCTTGGTAAGGGAGAGGTCGCGGGTCCGATTCCCGCCATGGGCACCAGTAGATATTTTTGAAGAATGTAATTAATTAAGGATATAACATTATGGCAAAAGGCAAATTTGAACGTACCAAACCCCATGTGAACGTTGGCACAATTGGTCACGTTGACCATGGTAAGACAACACTTACAGCGGCAATCACAACGATTCT
>Ga0114982_1001362_pt1 | contig 11857 bp, 8 predicted proteins | sample Shrwel_input2_FT_FD_87183 | JGI IMG/M metagenome (GOLD analysis project Ga0114982, IMG submission 87183) | Subsurface microbial communities from deep shales in Ohio, USA - Utica-3 well 1 S input2 FT | ecosystem: Environmental > Aquatic > Deep subsurface > Shale gas/oil reservoir > Produced... | reverse complement strand
GGTGAAGACGATGCGCCAGGACGCCGACAAGATCCCGATCATCCGCAAGATGATCTCGGACTCCGTCGACATCCAAGCCCTGCTCCGCTCGCTCTGAGCGGTCAGACCTTCCGCAGCACCTCGCCGAGTCGCGTGAAGTGCGCGTCATCGAAACCGATCGCCCGCTTAAGGTAGGCGTCGCGTTCGATGAGGTTGGTGATCCGACCTGCTTCGCGCCATTGGGCCGTGCTGATGAGGCCGCGCAGACGGACCCACAAAGCCCCGACCGGGACGGGGAAATCACTGCCATGCAGGAAGCGCCCGAGGCGGCCCGACTCCTTCACTTGCTTGAGCACGCCGCTGCGGATCGGGCTGTTGAGCGCGCTGGTGTCGGCGTACAGGCCCGGAAACTCATCCATCATCCGCACGAGCTCGCCGAAGTAGTTAGGGTCGAAGAAGTGGCTGTTGCCCGAGGAATGGGCCGCGATGACCTTGACGCCCAGCTCCAAGGGGCGGCGTAAGATACGCGGATCCTGATAAGAGCGGTTGATGACCGGCACGGTCATCTCGCCGCCGGTATGGCAGAGGAAAGGGAGGCCCGCAGCCGCCATGCGACGCCAGAAATCATCATACTGCGGAAGGGCGCAGTCCACGTTCTGGCAGTTCGGCAGGAGCTTGAGAGCACGGGCGCCAGCCGCGAGGCAACGCTCCAATTCTTCGAGGGCATCCTCCCGGCCGGGGTGGATCGATACGGCGGGGACGAACTCCGGGTGGCGGGCGCAGACCTGGAAGAGATATTCGTTCGGGACGTAGAAAGAACCGAAATCAAGTTTCCTGCCCGTCTCGTCATAGACCTCGTCCTGCGCGAGCAGCAGGGCGGCATCCAGCGAGGATTCGGCGACCAATCCCGCGAGGTGTACGACGAAGCTTTCGTCAAAATCCGGCGCGGTGGCCTTCGCCTCCAGACCGATGGTCCTTCGCATCACCTCGCCGAGGGCGCGGTGCCACAAGCCGTCCAGCCGCAGCCAGCAGCCGCTGCCAGAGAGGCCGTTGCCGACGAGATGGACGTGACCGTCGTATCGATGCGTGGTCATGGCGGACTCAGTCGGCCTGCTTTTCAGAAGTGATTCGACCGTAGAGCCAGGCGATGCCGAAGAAGGCAATGGCGAGGGCGCCGCAAGCGAAGATCCGGCCGAGGAGGTCCGTGATGTCGTGCGTCAGCACGCGGGTGGCGGCGATGAGGAGTCCGACTAGGCCCAGCATACGGAAGGAACGCGTGGCGAGCACGTGACCGAGTACGAACGTGAGCACAGCGGCCAAGGCCCAGAAGAGCGAGACCCCCGCCCCCGGCAGACGCGCCAGCATGATGAAGACCATGAAATAGAGCGATATGACGCCGAGCACCGACCTCTGCACGGTGCCCCAGGCGCCTTGCCCACGGGTGTGGACGGCCAGGACGGAAAGCAGGCCGGCCAAGCCGAGCAGGATGAACGGGCTGTGCGCCAATCCAAGCGCAGTCAGTCCAGAGCCGTCATTGACGACGCCCTGGATGAAGAACCCGGTTAAGGCGCCCAGGACCGACAAGGAGAGTTCGGAGGGTGCGGCGCCGAGGCGACGCCAGAGCGCGGTCACGCCCACGAGCATGGCCGCTCCGCCGAACCAGGTGAGGGTGAGCTGCCAGGCGACGGGCGACCAAGCGTCTTTCGCGACCGGCAGAAGGCTGCGGGCCATCGCCCCGGCGAAAGCGAAGCCGACCACGGCGGTGACCAAGGCCAAGGCATGACGCAGGACCTTGGCACCGTCATGCTCGCGACCAAGGAGACGCCAGAGCGCACCGACGTTCAAGACCAACAATAACGCGGCCCAGACCGCCCACCAAGCCGCGGATCCGCCTGATCCGACGATCGGACGCCAGAACACCACCACCACGCCGGTGAAGAGGTAGCCGGGGGCCGCCGCCCAGAGCAGCGCCGGACGGAAACGGAGGACGGCGACGAGCAATACCACCAGCCACGGCCAACCGGTGTCGGCCTTGGGGAAGGATTCCTGCACGGAGAGCACGATCAAGGCGAGGCTGGCGATACCGACGAGGCGACGGAGCTGCTGCCAGCCGGCGGCACGCTCCCAATCCTCACGGAACGCCAGCAACCAGGCGAAGGCGCCGACACCGGCCAACGACATCCAGGGCTGCTCCGGCGAGTGATCGATGAAAGCGAACGCGGCGACGCCACCGAGGATTTCGGCCGACCAGCGGACGAGCTCCGAGCCGGTGCGCGTGCCGACAAGCAAGGTGGCTCCCGCGGCGAGGGCCCAGATAAGCCACACAAGGTGGGGGTCCGCCAACCAGGCCAGCCCGGCGGCGGCGAAACCGACGGCGGCCAGCAGCAGGACTTCGTAGACCGGGCGATTACGTCCACGCTCGGCCAGACCCGCGAGCGCGGCGACGACGGCGACCAGCAAGGATACGGTGGCACGGGCCTGGTCCCCGCCGGTCGCGAGGAAGAGGGCCAGCAAGGCCGGCGCGAAGAAAGCGCTCAGCTGGAAAGCCGCGCGGGCGTCACGACCTGTAAGGACTTCATCGTCCTTCACCAGACGTTCGCCGAACCAGTGGACGATGAACGAAGCGAGGGCGGCGAGCTGCAACGGCAGGTAATCCGCGCCCTTCGAGGGGATCGCATCGTAAAGCAGCAGGAGACAGACCTGCGAACCGATGAGGCCGAGCACTCCGGCGGAGCCCCAAGGACCACGCACCATCAGGATCACGCCGAGCAGGGCGACCAAGGCGGCGCCTGTCGCCGTCTGCCCAGGCGCCATGCCCGTACCGATCGAGAAATAAACCGCGACGGCGGCGAAGAGCACCGCGAGCTGGGCGAACAGTTTGCTCCGTCGGGCCAAAGCGACGAAGGCGACGCCCAACGCCACGAGGAACTGGACCACGGCGGCCGAAGCGGCGCTTTCGCAGACGCGCATCTTATCGAGCCCGTAAGTCGCCCACGCGGCGAACTGCCACACGGCGAGACCGGCCGCGGCGACGACCTGACCGAGATCCGCGCGTTTGGCGGAGAGACGGAGACCGCCCCAGAAGAGACCGGCTCCGACCAAGGCCACTTCGATGACCCGCACGATGGGCGGAATAGTGGAACGCAGGTTCAGCCAGATACCGAGGAAGACGACCGCGGCCACGGCGAGGACGCCGGCGATGCGGACGGCCCACCAGGCGCCCAGCGCATACTCGCCGCGGAGATCGGAAGGCGGCAAGACGCCTAGATCACGCAGCCGCTCGGCCAACGGATCGGGTCCGGCAGGGACGACGACAGCCGGAGCCGGTGCGGGACGCGCCACCGGCAGAGGCGGAGGCAACTCAGCGGGGGCGGCCACGACCGGAGCCGGCGCCACGGCGGCCGGCTTGACCTCGGGAGCGGCGACGGCGGTCGGCGCCGTGGTCGGCGAACGCGCCATGAGATCCTTCACGGTCTTTTCGAGAGCCTTGACCTGTCCGATAAGCAGGAAGAAACGAACGGGCAGGTAGATCAGGAATCCAAGCAGGGCTAGGACGAGGATCGCCGCGAACAGATCACCAGAGTACATGCCAAGAAAATGAGCCTGATTCCAAGGCAGGCGAGGCTTTGGTGCAGGCTATGCATCGATAAAATCGATGCACCAAGGGGTTATTCCTACCGAATGCCCCGCGACCAGACGCCGACCACCCGCGGGGCAGCCGCGCAGCCATCCCACTCCAAGGCGACCAAGTCCGCCGGCTGACCAACGGCCAACACTCCCCTGCCCCCGACCACCCGACCCGGTGCGCTGGTCATCAGAGCAAGGGCTTCACAGAAAGACAGACCGACCTGATTGACCAAGACAGGTACGGCGGCCAGCAACGGCAAGGCGGCGCCGGCCAGGTAATTACCCGTGCCATCGTCGATCGCCAGGAAGCCGTCGGCCCGCAACTCGACCTTCCCCCCGATCGGGGTCTGATATTTCCCGGCAGCCAGGCCACCCAAGGCGACGGTGTCCGAGACGACCAAAGATCGCCCAAGGCCTTTGGCTCGGAGCATGACCTTAAGCTGCGCCGGGGTTAGGTGATGCCCGTCAGCAATGAACATGGCGGTCAGGCGATCGTCCGCCAACTGCGGCCAAAGATGATTATGACGCCGATTTAACATCGCATGCGAACCGTTGCCGAGATGCGTCGAAAGGGTCGCGCCGGCGTCGACCGCGGCGGCGATCTGCGCGGCATCGGCCGAGGTGTGTCCGAGCGAGACGACCACGCCGGACTTCACGAGATGACGAATGTAAGCCGGAGCCTCCGGCCAGTGCGGCGAAAGCGTGATGAGTTTCACCAGCCCTCCGGCGGCCTGCTGCCAGCGATCGAACTCGGCGACGGAAGGCGCGCGGACGTCGGCCGCAGGGTGCGCGCCGCGTGGGCCGTCTTCGGGCGCGATGTGCGGCCCTTCGACATGGATGCCTGCGACCATCGCGGCTACATCAGGATACTGGCTGCAGGCCTCACGGATCGTCCTTAAGGCGGCGATGAGGCGCGGCTCCGGTGCGGTGATGATCGTCGGCAGGAATGTCGTGACGCCCGCCTTGAGCAAAGTCTGGCACAGGGCTCGCACGGTCGCGATATCGAGCGTGATTCCGTTGAGGTCATGACCGGCATAGCCATTAACCTGCAGGTCAACGAAGCCCGCGCTAAGCCACCGCTTCTCTTCGTGCTCCAGGAAGTCGATTGCCTTGATCGACTCGCCTTCGATCGTGACCACGATACCCCTCCCCGTGGAAGGATCACGGCCGAGGATGCGCTGGGACGAGGCGGCGGACACGGATCAGCGGGAAAGCTCCGAGGCGGCAGCAGCGTCAATAAAGAGCGTGCAGTCGGTGTGCTGCTGGACGATCGAAGCAGGACAGGTCGGCGTCACCGGACCTTCGACGGTACCCTTGACTGCCGCGGCCTTGCGCTTGTCCGGCACGGAAAGGATGAGGCAGGCGCTCTTCATGATCTGGCGGATCGACATCGAAACGGCCTGCTTGGGCACGTCGTCGAAGGTCGGGAACCAGCCTTCCCCGAACTGCTGCTGGCGGCAGGCCTGGTCGAGGTTCACGACGATGTAAGGGACTTCGGTGGCGAAGTCGGCGGGAGGGTCATTGAAGGCGAGATGGGAGTTCTCCCCGATGCCGGCGAAGCAGAGGTCGATCGGACAGGCGGTGATGCGGGCGTTGAGTCGTTTGAGCTCGGCGGCCAGATCAGGGGCGTCGGCGTCGACGGGTACGAACTCGGGCCGCGCCGGCAGCTGGTCGATGAAGCGTTCGCGCAGATATTAGCGGAAGCTCGCGCCATGCGCCTCCGGGAGGCCGACATACTCGTCGAGGTGGAAGACCGTGACTTTGGTCCAATCGATGCCCGGCTCCTTCACGAGATGCTTGAGCGTCTCGAACTGGCTGGCGCCGGTGGCGACGATGATGTTCGCCCGGGGCTGGAGGGCGAGGATGGCGCGCAGTTCGCGGGCGCCGTGTGCGGCCGCGGCCTGTCCCATGGCGACGGCGTCCTTATGCTGTTCGATCTTCATGGCGGGGTGCAGTCAGACTGCCCTAGCCCGCCCCCGTCGGGCAAGCGCCTAACGCCGGCCAAGCGGAGGCTTTCCGGCGATTAGCCGACGAGATCGAGGCCGCGGAGGGTGCCGGTGGACGAAGCGAACTTATCGGCATCGATGCCCATACGCTGAAGCATCGAGACGAAGAGGTTCGGCAGCGGGTAGTTGCGCTCGGTGTCGAAGGCGTGGTGCTGCCCATGGTTGAAACCTCCGCCCATGAAGAGGGTCGGCAGGTTGGTCGTCGTGTGGGCGCTGGCGTTGCCGAGGTTGCTGCCGTAAAGGATCATCGTGCGGTCGAGGAGCGGCGCGCCGTCTTCCTTGGAGACCTTGAGATCCTCCATGAGCTTGGCGAGCAGGCGCATGTGCATGCTGTCGATCTCCTTGAGCTGGGAAAGCTTCTTGGCCGACTTGCCGTGGTGAGAGAGGCTATGATAACCGTCCGTCGTGCTGTGGACGTGGTCGATGTCGAGGGCCGGCGTGTTCACGCTGTCCAGCATGAGGGTCACGGCGCGCGAGGAATCGGTCTCGAAGCAGAGACGGGCCATGTCGTACATCAGGCGGACCTTGTCCATGTACTCCTTCGGGCTGCTGGGATCGAGGGGCGCGTGGGTCTTGGCCACCGGGCGGGGCTTCTTCTCCCACTCCTTCGACATCTGCATGCGCTGCTCGAGTTCGCGGACGCTGGTGAAATACTGGTCGAGACGGTCGCGGTCCTGAGCGCCCATCGAGCGGCGGAGCTCGCCGGCCTGGCCGCCGACGGCATCGAGGATGCTCTGGCCGAGCTGCAGGCGGCGCTCCTGGGCCAGCACTTCGGCGGCGGAGCCGCCCATGAACATCTTGCGGAAGACTTCCGAGGCCTTCTCTTCGGTCGGGATCATCACGCCGCCGGCCGTCCACGAGAGGCTGCGGGAACCGCGGGCGCAGTTGACGCCGAGGGTCATCGAAGGGAAGCGCGTGAGGTGACCGATCCGTTCGGCCATGAACTGGTCGAGGGAGATCGTATTGCGGAAGCCGCCGCTGCTCGGATGCGGAGCCGCGGTCAGGAAGCAGTTGTCGGCGGGGTGACCGCCGTCGACGTCCGGATGCGAGACCCCCGAGAACACGCTGAAATCCTTGCGATGCGCCTGCAGGAGCTCGAGGTAGGGGGAGGCCTTGTAGTCCTTGCCCTTGCCCGCCGGGAAGAAGTATTCCGGCACCAGGCCGAGGTTATTGCAGATGCCCAGCATGCGGCGGGGCTTGGCCGAAGGAGCCGGCGCCGCGGCGAAAGCCGGCGTCATGGCATCGAGCATCGGCAGGGCGAGGAGCACGCCGGTGCCGGCGAGGAAGCGACGACGCGAGACCGCACGCCTGAAGGCGACGTAAGGCGTGTTGGCCGGATGCAGGGACGAAGACATGGGGGATGAGGTTACTTGTTAAGGAAAAGGTCGCTGGAAACAAGCCCGTGGATGAGGTCACGGACGCCGTAATGGCCGGCCTTGGCCTGATCGATGACGACTTCGACCTTCGGACGATCGGCGAAACCGACGGGAGCGCCGGTCGCATAGACGGCCAGCTGACCGATGATATTGCGCGCCAGCTGGCGCTCATCGGCGGCGACGAGCTGCTTGAACTCGCGGATGTCCTTGAACTTCTTGCCGTCGAGTTCGCCATAGGTCTCGATGGCCAAGGCGTTATGGAAGGCGTACTTCTGGCCGTTCTTGCCGAGGCCGACCTCCGGCGTCTTGCCGTCGAGCGCACGGTAGCGCTCACGGAAGCCGCCCATGACGTCGAAGCTCTCGAGCGCGAAGCCGGGCGGATCGATCTTGGTGTGGCATGAGGAACAGGACTCCAACGTGCGATGCTTCTCGAGCTGCTGGCGGATGGTCACGGCCCCGCGGGTATCGGGCTCGACGGCGGGCACGCTGGCGGGAGGGGGCGGCGGCTTGCGACCCAGCACGCGCTCCATGATCCAGGCGCCGCGGATGACCGGCGAAGTCGTCGTGCCATTGGCGGTGACCTTGAGCACCGCGGCCTGCGTCATGAAACCGCCGCGCACGCTGCCCTTGGGCAGGGCGACCTTCCGCAACTTGCCTCCCTGTACCGGCGGGAGCTGATAGAGCGCCGCGAGGCGTTCGTTCACGAACACGAAATCGGCGTCGACGATGTTCCGGACCGGAAGGTTGCCGCGGACAAGTTCGGCGAAGGTGGCGTGGCTTTCGTCGCGCGCCGACTCGACGAGATGATCGTCGAGATAGTAGTCCGGATACAGCAGGCTGTCCGGGTCGTTGGCGCCGGCCTTGCGCAGCTCGAGCCAGTAGTCGGTGAACGTATCGACGAAACGGGCGGACCGAGCGTCGGCGAGCAGCCTCTCGGTCTGCGCCCGCAGCACCTTAGGATCATGCAAGGTGCCGGCGGCGGCCAGAGCGCGGAGCTCGGCGTCAGGCGGAGAGTTCCAAAGGAAATAGGCCAGGCGCGCCGCCAGGGCGTGGTCGTCCAGACGACCGGGCTTCTCCTGCAAGTAAAGATAGGACGGCGAGCAGAGCACGGCGGTGTAGCCGGCGAGCATCGCCTCAGCGAAGGTGCTGCCGGATCTCATCGCGCCGAGGATGACCGGCAGGAAACGGACCTCTTCCTGGGCCGAGACGGGAGAGCGGTAGGCTTGCTTCACGAAGCGACGGAGCAGACGCTCCGCATCCTTGGGCGCATCGTTCGTCACGACGTCATAGCGGAGCGGCGAGCCCACGACGCGCTTGGCGGCAAGGTCGTCGAAGAGCACGGCGTAAGGCGCGGCCGGCCACTTCGGCGCGAGCGGGCCCTCGACCTCGATCCAGCGCATGACGAGTCCCGGCTGGCCTTCCGGCGACGCCAAAGGGTTCTGGGAGCGACTGGCGCCCGGACGGGAGCGATAGAAACGAACCGTATCGATCTGGATGGTCTCGCCCGCCTTGAGCACGACTTCGATCTCGTTGACGGTCGGATCCGGATTGAAGTCGACGTTCCCGATACGGCGTAAGACGCGCGGATGCGTCAACGCATAGACCGTCACGGGTTCCGGCCGGCGACCCTTGGAAATGTCATCGAGGTCGGGGATGTACCAGCGGGCCGGACCTTTGCCGGTGGGCTTGCCCGGCCCGACCCACACGGAGTGGCCGCAGAGCTTGAGCCTGTAGCGTCCGGCGGTCGGCGCATGAAAAGAACCGAAGTTAGGCTCCACCGGTTCGTAGGCGCCGTGCACGACCCCCACGCCTTCTTCGTCGCGGAGCCTGGGGTCAGCCTTGCCGACCGTCATCTTGGCGTCGCCGCGACGGACGTCGGGCTGGCCGGCGAACCCGAGCGTCGGGAACGTGGCGCGCTCAGGGGACATGTTGAACTCCGAGAACTTCATCTTGCCGGTATAGCTGCCCTGCTGGCGGGCATAGTAACGCTTGGGCGTGGCGTCAGGCTTATCGACGGAAGAAAGGAACGCCGACTTCAGGCCTTCTTCGGCGGCGGTCAGGTAACGCTGCAACTGGACGTGCGAGACGTCGAGGGCCTGGCCGGTCTTGTTGAAACGGAAGGCCTCGGTGTCCTCAGGGAGGATCTCCTTCAGGTCGAGCCAAGGCGCCTGCAGGAGGTCGCGCACGGCGTTCTCATATTCGAAACGGTTCATGCGACGCTCGACGGTGCGTCCTTGCGAAGCGATGCGGGCGGCATCCTGGCGGAGCAAGAGCGCGGAAAGGTCCTTGAGGTAGGCCGATTGCTGGGCGGCGTCCGGACGGGCCTTCTTCTTGGGCGGCATCTCTCCGCTGGCGGTGCGGTCGAAGACCTTCACCCAGGCCTCGAAGGACTTCGCGTCCGTGAGCTCCGGCCTGAGGGCCGTCAGGTCGAGGCCACCTTTCTTGGAGTCAGCGTCATGGCACTCGACGCAGTTCTTGTCCAGGAACGGAGGGACCTCCGCCGAGGCGGAACCAAGGGGCAGCAGGAGGAGACCGAGGATGGCGGCGCGGAAAGTCATGCGGGGCAGCCTTTGAGACAGCGGAACGGGCCCCGAGTTGCCAAGGCAAACCACCCAGCAATGGGCAGTTTTTCTGAGATTTAGGGCCCAATCGTCGGAGATTGTGACCGCCGCCGTTTCCCCCTGCCCTGCGCTATGCTCTCCATCATCCGTTCGGCCGCCTTGGTCGGAGTCGAAGCCGTGCCGGTCGAGATCGAAGTGAACACCGGCGAACTCGGCGAGAACGGCCTCTGGCTGGTGGGACTGCCGGACGCCGCGGTCAAGGAGTCCGAGGAACGCGTGCAGTCGGCCTTGCAGAACAGCGGCCTCCGACTGCCGGAGACGCGTACGACCATCAACCTCGCCCCGGGCGACCTGAAGAAGGAAGGCGCCATCTACGACCTGCCGATCGCCCTCGGCGTCGCCGCGTCGACGGGGCAGCTGGACCGGAAGTTCCTTCAGCATTATCTCATCGCCGGGGAACTTGGCCTGAGCGGCGCGACGCGCCCTCTCCGCGGCGGCGTGGCGATGGCCATCCTCGCCCGGAAATCAGGCCTCCGCGGCGTCATCCTGCCCCGCGCCTCGGCGGAGGAGGCCGCGCTCGTCGGCGGCATCGAGGCGATCCCCGCCGACACGCTCGACGGAGCTTTACGCTTTCTGACCGGCGAAAGACAAGTCGTGCCGCTCACGCCCCCGCCGCCGGAGGAGACGTCAGCGGAAGGACGACCTGACTTCGCCGAAGTCAAAGGCCAGCTGGCGATCCGCCGGGCGGTGGAAGTCGCGGCGGCCGGCGGACATAACCTGCTGATGATCGGCCCGCCCGGCTCGGGCAAATCCCTCATCGCGAAACGCATCCCGACCATCCTGCCCAGGCCTGACGCCGAGGAATTCCTCGAGATCCTCGGCGTCCATTCGGCCGCCGGCGCGGGCCTCGCCGAAGGAAAGCGCGGCTGGCAAAGGCCTTTCCGCTCGCCGCATCACACCATCAGCGACATCGGCCTGATCGGCGGAGGCAGCATTCCCGGCCCCGGGGAAGTCTCGCTCGCGCACCTCGGCGTGCTCTTCCTTGACGAACTGCCTGAGTTCCGCCGCTCGGCGCTCGAGGTACTCCGCCAACCGCTCGAAGACGGCCAGGTCACCGTCTCGCGCGCGGCGGCCAAGGTCACCCTGCCTGCGCGGCTCATGCTCGTCGCCGCGATGAACCCCTGTCCCTGCGGCCACCTCGGCGACCGCCGACGCGAGTGCCGCTGTTCGCCGATGCAGGTAAGGAAATACCGCGGCAAGATCTCCGGCCCCCTGCTCGATCGCATCGACATCCAGGTCGAAGCGCCGGCGCTCACCTTGGAAGAACTCCGTGACGCCGCGCCAGGCGAGGCCTCCGCCGTCATCCGCGCCCGGGTCGAAGCCGCCCGGGCGAAGCAACGCCTCCGGTTCGGCCATCGGCATGGCGGATGCAACGCCCTCCTCGGCGGTCGCGAGCTCCGTGAGCATTGCGCCCTCGAAAAGGCCCAGGGCGACCTCCTTCAGCAGGCGATGGAGAAACTAGGCCTCTCCGCCCGCGCCTATGACCGTATCCTGCGGGTGGCCCGCACGATCGCCGATCTCGCCATGGCGGATCGCATCGCCACCGCCCACCTCCTGGAGGCGATCCACTATCGTTCGCTGGACCGGCAATGAAAACACTCGCCCGGCCATGGGAAAACCCTCCAATGGAGGCCTCCCCATGAAATCCCTGCTCCAGCTCGGGCTCTTCAGCCTGCTCGCCCTCCTCACCCTACCCCTCGAGGCCGCCGACAAGATCCGCGTCCTCATCCTCGACGGCCGCAACAACCACGACTGGATCCGCACGACGGAAGCCTGCAAGGCCACCCTCGAGGCCACCGGTCGCTTCACCGTGACGGTCGCCACCGCGCCCGCCGGTTTCACCAAGCCCAAGCCCGGTCGCCCGAAGCCCGGTGACGCCGCCGCGAAGAAAGCCTTCGACGCCGCGATGAAGGAATGGAACGCCGAGGAAGCCGCCTTCGTCAAGGCCCACGCCGTCGAGTGGGAACAGTGGGCGCCGAAGTTCGCCGACCACCAGGTCATCGTGAACAACTACAACGGCCCGGAATGGGGTTCCGCCATGAAGGATTCCTTCACCGAGTTCGTCATGAACGGCGGCGGTCTCGTCAACGTGCACGCCGCGAACAACGCCTTCACCGGCTGGGACAACTTCAACGAGATGATCTGCTGCGGCTGGCGCGGCGCCACCTTCGGCAAGCGCATCGCCGTCGACGACAAGACCGGCCAGGCCGTCGCGCTCGTCGACGCCGAGGAGAAGATCCAGGGCAAG
>Ga0114982_1001358_pt1 | contig 11868 bp, 19 predicted proteins | sample Shrwel_input2_FT_FD_87183 | JGI IMG/M metagenome (GOLD analysis project Ga0114982, IMG submission 87183) | Subsurface microbial communities from deep shales in Ohio, USA - Utica-3 well 1 S input2 FT | ecosystem: Environmental > Aquatic > Deep subsurface > Shale gas/oil reservoir > Produced... | reverse complement strand
GTAAGGATTAGACATGCCCCATATGCCCATGAGTCACGACGAAGACCCCAAACAAAACCTGCTTGATCAGCTTGGCGACATCTCGCAAGTGGAATTGTTCCACAACCAAGTCCTTCTGGCCGTCTATCTGCGCCCCGAAAAGACAAAATCTGGCCTGATCCTGACCGCAAACCACCTCGACGAGGATAAATATCAGTCCAAAGTCGGCCTGCTGGTCAAGCGCGGACCGCTGGCATTTGAGCAAGATGGCGACTGGTTCACGGGGATGACGTTCCAGGACCACGAGTGGCTGATTTTCCGCCCGTCTGACGGCTGGTCGATCACCGTCAACGGCGTTTTGTGCCGAATTTTTGATGACATCAGCATCAAAGGCCGCGCCCCACACCCCGATTCTGTTTATTGAAAGTGAAAAAACATGGATGATGAAGAAATCGAGATCATTATTGATGATTCCCCTGAGGTAGAGGTGGAGGAGGCGCAGGTTCCTGACATTCAGGAGTCAATTTCCGAACTGAAACGTCAGATCAACGCGGAACGCGAGGCCCGCGTCGCCGCAGAGCGCCGTGCGCACGCCGCAAACAGCGAAAAAGACGACACCGAAATCCAATTGGTGTCCAGTGCCATCGACAGCGTGACCCGCGACACTGAAATTCTGAAAAGCAACTACCAAATTGCCATGCAGAATCAGGATTTCGCTGGCGCGGCTGAAATTCAGCAGTTGATGGGCGAGAAGGCCGCGCAATTGCTGCAACTCCGCAACGGTCTGGAGGCGATGAACTCCAAGCCAAAGACGCCAGAGCCGCAATACATGCCCGCCGACCCCGTTGAGGCGTTTGCGTCCCGCCTGTCTGCGACGTCCGCCGAGTGGGTCCGCAAGAACCCACAATTCGTCACCGATCCGCGCCTTAATCGCAAGATGATCCGCGCACACGAGGATGCGGTTGACGATGGCATCGTCGTTGACACGCCCGCGTACTTCGCGGCGATTGAGGCCAAGCTTGGCGTGGCAAAAACCACCAGTGACACGGGCGACCAATACGCCGCCAAGGTCACACAGCGCCGCGACGCGGCCCCAGCGGCTGCCCCAGTGAGCCGTGGCACGGGAACGGGCAGCAAGAACACCGTCAGGCTGTCTGCGGCGGAGCGTGAGGCTGCGTCGGACATGGGCATGTCTGAAAAGGAATACGCCGCACAGAAAGTGGCACTTATCAAAGAGGGTAAACTCAAATGAGCGATGATGAATTTCAAAAAGTGACAAAGGCGGTACGCCCAAGCGTGCGACCACCACTGGTGAAGGAAGAGAAGCCACGGGATGCGGCGGCGCGTGCCGCAGAACTTCGCGGCCACAGCGACACAGACAGCGGAACGGACGAGTTCTTTGTCGAGCCAGGCGTTATTCCAAGCGGCTGGAGTTACGAGTGGAAAATGCACACCGTCCTTGGCGCTGAAGACCCCGCGCACCAAGTGGCTCTGGCACGCAAGGGCTGGGAAATCGTACCCGCAAGCCGTCACCCTGAGATGATGCCACTGGGGTACACGGGTGGCACGATCATCCGCAAGGGCATGGTCCTGATGGAGCGCCCGCTGGTGATCACCGAGGAGGCCCGTGAGGTCGAGAGACGCCGTGCGCGTCTGCAGGTCCGCGCCAAGGAAGATCAACTGTCTGCGGCAAAACCTGGGGAGTTTGACCGCTCCAACAAGGGTGACACCATGACCAAGATCAAAAAGGGATACGAGGCGATCCCGATCCCAGAATGATCAGGGCCGTCACCGTCTACAACAAGATCAACCGTCTTCGGCGTGCCATACGCGCCGAAGGCACCACGGCAGTTCAAGACGCGTGGGACGATGTCGAGCCGCACATATCAGTGTTTATGAATGATGGGATTAAATATGGAACTGCAGGAACGAATCAACATGACAAAGCTGGGTCAGGTCACGTGGGCCAATCCAGAGATGAAGGCGAAGTGTGAAAGCTGCCGCCACTTCAAGAAAGACCCCAACAAGCCGCTACTGGGGAAGTGCGCGCTCGTAAAGGCGCACACAAAAAAGGTTGGCGCGTCGTTTGATGGCAAAGTTGCCATTGCATGTTCAAAGTTTGAGCGATAATAGTTGTTTGAGCGCGGCGAATGGGAAAGACCGCAAGACCCCACCTGACAGGGGACGGCACGGCCACGGTGAAATCTGCCCAGTATCTGGGGATATGCGGCGCAACCGCTGAAAAGACTAGCCGAGGTGGGGGGTTGCCCCCTTAAAATTGTGTTGGGGCCGCGCTCTTTACTTCCTCAAAAAATAGATGTATGGTGTTTTTATCCATCCCCTCGGCGGGGAGGCCCAATAAACCTTTGGTCCTAAATCGCCTCGGTGCGCGAAATAGACCTCCTGTAAAGGAGATTTCCGCATGGCGAACTCAAATACGCCCTTCGGCTTTCGGCAATACAGCGGCACAGGTTCTGCTCCGACTTATGAACAGGTCGCAGTGGCAATCGTGTATAACGCTTCCGCAATCTATTACGGCGACCCCGTAATCAATGACGCAAACGGCTATGTGACCGTTGGTGCAGCCGCATCAACCGAAGTCACTGGCACCGTTGCAGGCATCTTCCAAGGCTGTAAGTACCTGTCGGTTTCGCAGAAGCGTACCGTCTGGTCGAACTACTGGCCTGGCTCTGACGTGGCATCGACCAGCGTGGTCGAGGGTTACATCGTCAACGATCCAAACGCCAAGTTTGTTGTTCAGTCGGATTCGACTGGCCTGACTCAGGCTGCGGTCAACGCAAACATCAGCTACAACACGGGCGTGGGCAACGCTTCGACTGGTATCTCTGGCTCGTTCCTCGGCGCGACCATTGCAACCACGAACACCCTGCCATTCCGCGTCATCTCGCTGCTGACCAACCCGCCTGGCTCGCCAGGTACGGAAGCTGGCGCGTACAATCGGGCAATCGTTGCCTTCAACTCGGTTGCTACCAAGCAACTCACTGGCGTGTAAGGAGATAGGAAATGGCTGTCAATCTATCAGCAATCAAAGACCTTCTCCTGCCAGGCTTGCGTGGCATTGAAGGCAAATACGAGCAGATTCCGTCGCAATACGACAAAATCTTCACGAAGCACAATTCCAAGATGGCGCTTGAGCGCACCGCAGAGATGCGCTTCTTGGGTTATGCGCAGTTGAAGACCGAGGGTGGCCAGACCTCCTTCGACAACGCGGCGGGTGAGCGTTTCATCTACAACCAAGAACACACGGAAATCGGCTTGGGCTATGCGATCACCCGCAAAGCCATCGACGACAACCTGTACAAAACCCAGTTCGCTCCATCGAACTTGGGCTTGGTGGAATCGTTCCAGCAGACCAAGGAAATCTACGGCGCAAACGTCCTGAACACCGCGACCACCTACAACGGTGCAATCGGTGGTGACGGCGTGGCCCTGATTGCCACCAACCACCCAATCGACGGCGGCACTGTTGCAAACCGCCCGACGACCGACGTGGAACTGAACGAGGCAACCCTGCTGAATGGCATGATCTCGATCCGTACCAACTTCCGCGATCAGGCTGGCCTGAAGGTCTTTGCCCGTGGCCGTAAGCTGGTTGTTCCCCCACAGTTGGAACCTGTCGCCATCCGCCTGACAAAGACGGAACTGCGCCCAGGCACCGCTGACAACGACGTCAACGCGATCATGTCCACCGCTGGCGGCCTGCCAGAGGGCTACATGGTCAACGACTATCTGACTTCGACTGGTGCTTGGTTCTTGCTGACCAACATCGACGGCCTGTCTTACATGGAGCGGGTCAAGTTTGAAACAGATATGCAAGTGGATTTCGTTACGGACAACTTGCTGGTCAAGGGCTATGAGCGGTACTCCTTCGGGTACTACAACTGGCGCTCGATCTTCGGCTCGTTCCCAACCTAAGCCAAGTCTGAGGGGGTTTCGGCCCCCTCATTACCATCTAGGATCACTCGGACGCCCTGACCGCCCTAGCGGACTTTGCACAGACAGGCCGTTCATATTGTGCAAAAGGAGCCTGATATGGGCAAGACTACATTCACTGGCCCGATTCGTGCGGGCAACATTCTGAACACCTCTGGCACCACCCTCGGCCAAGACGTAAAGAACGTCGGCTCGGTGGTAATGGTTCAAGTTTTCCCAATCACGCAGGCTGGCACCGCTACCGCATTGGGTACGCCAATTGTCCTGCCCGCAAACAGCCACATCTTGAACATTCAGATGTTGAACACGGCGGCATGGAGTGGCGCGGCGACGACCTTGAGCGTGGGCATCTCGGCCACCGCCACTGAACTTGTTGCCTTGACAGCGATGCCAGTCGGGCTTGTTGGCCTCAACCCAGGCACTGATGCCACACGCGCGGGCCTGTGGGATGACACTGGCACCACCGATGACCGTATCTGGGTCTTGTCGGCAAACACTGGAACTGGCGTCGGCACGCTGACCGTCCGTTACATCCAAGCGCACGACCTGCCATAATGGAAAAGGGCATCCGCGTTGGGAACAAAACACCCTCGATGACCGTCGATAAATCGGTCGATGCGGGCAAGCCTTCGGCAACCGAAGACTGCACCCCGCACAACCCAACTGGCAGCCGCACCGTAATGGGTGGCCAAGGCGTCTATGGTATGCCATTGATGTCGGCAGCAGCCGCCAAGGTGAAGTAAAATGGGGGGCTTAACGGCCCCCCGCACTCATAGGAGATGAACAATGGCAAGTGCCGCATATCTTTCCGCTGACGCTACGGTATCCGCGCACCGCGCCTCCGCGATTACTACCAGCAACAGCACTGTCTACGAGCAGCCGACCCGCGCGCTTTACATCGGCGGCGCTGGAAACATCACAGTCGATATGGCTGACGGTGGCTCTTCAGTTCTGTTTGTTGCCGTTCAAGGCGGCACATTGCTCCCCATTCAGGTGACGCGCATCTACGCCACGGGGACCACCGCAACCAGCATCGTGGCCCTGTACTGAGATGTTTATTGGGATTGGCATGAACCTAATTCGGGGTGGATACGCCTCTCCCGCCTCCCTGTTTGCCAATGGTGAGCAGGGCGCGTGGTATGATCCGTCTGACCTGACCACGCTATTTCAGGACAGCGCAGGGACCACGCCCGTGACTGCTGCGGGTCAGTCTGTCGGAAAAATGCTGGACAAATCAGGACGTGGCAACCACGCCACGCAGGCGACATCACTGCAGCGTCCAACTTATCAGGTTGATGGTGCTGGTCGCCCGTATCTATCATTTGACGGCGTGGATGATGGCATGGTCACAGGTACAATTACACCAGCAACAGATAAGGCACAGGTGTTTGCTGGGATACGGAAGCTGAGTGATATTCTTAGAGCCATGCTGTACGAGCTTGGCCCGACGACAAGCACAGCTTCAATTCGTCTGGAAGCTCCAAACACCCCTGCCGCCACGCAATATGTCGTTTATTCAAACGGCAGCATAAATGGCTCTGGAGTCAGTTTTAACTCAGTCCCTGCGCCGATTACCAGCGTAATAGGCGGTATCTCTGAGGTATCCACAGACACCCTATTACTTCGAATTAATGGCGCACAGGTGGCTTCAAGTTCAGCAGATCAGGGGACTGGCAACTACGCCGCAAATCAACTTTATATTGGTCGTCGTGGCGGAGTGGCGCTTGCATTCAATGGAAACATTTACAGCATGATTATCCGTTTTGGAGCGAACCTGACCGCAGGGCAGATCACATCAACTGAGGCTTGGGTCAACGGAAAGACGGGGGCATACTGATGGATACCACAACTATCGCTTGCCCACGGGGTTTCACCGATCCAAACGTAGACCCTGCGACTGCGCCCATCTGGACGGACGGCGTCAATGATTATCAGGTCGCCTCTGGGTTGATGGAGGGTTACGCGACATCCGAGCCTGTTCAGGCACAGGCAAATCGTGTAAACGTGGTTGTGGGCATGAGTGGGTTAGATGCCCTTGCAGTAATGGGATTGGTGGTGAAAGATGCCGAAGACACCCGCGTGGCAACGCGCTGAAGGTAAAGACCCAAAGGGCGGCCTCAATGCAAAGGGTCGGGCGTCGGCAAAGGCGCAGGGCATGAATTTGAAGCCTCCAGCGCCGAACCCGAAAACGGAAAAGGATGCTGGGCGAAAGAAGTCTTTTTGTGCTAGGATGGGCGGCATGGAAGGCCCGATGACAGACGAAAAGGGAAAGCCGACCCGAAAGGCGTTGTCTCTCAAAGCATGGAAGTGTTAAAAAATGACCACCAGCGGCACATACACGTTTAACCCAGGCCTTGGCGAGATCGTCCTCTACGCCTACATGAACTTGGGCATTCGCCCGACGGCGTTGCTGCAGGAGCATATGGACAGCGCCCGCATGGCGACGAACATGATGCTGTCGCGCTGGTCAAACCAAGGCGTGAACCTGTGGGCCGTCGATCTGATTGAGACGCCCCTGATCGAGGGGCAGTCAACGTATGCGGTCGCCCCAAACACGGTGATGATCCTCGACGCCTACACCACGACCGATCAGGGCATTGACCGCGTGATTATGCCTATCTCGCGCACCGAGTACGCCTCGTACCCGAACAAGGAGCAGCAGGGCTTCACCACATCCTTCTGGTATGACCGCCTGATCTCGCCCACCATCACACTGTGGCCCGTCCCAGATGGCACATCCGCCACGATCCTGAAGTATTATCGCGTCCGCCAAATTCAGGACTCGAACCTTCAGAATAACGAAAATGTCGAAATTCCCTATTTGTGGCTTGAGGCATTTGCTGACGGGCTGACGTACCGCCTTGCCCGCATCTGGAACCCACCACTGGCCGTCCCACTCAAGGGTCAGGCCGACGAGAGTTACAGCATCGCGTCCAATCAAAACGTCGAAAACGTCGGCATGTTCATCTCGCCCATGGTTGGGGGATATTTTAGATGAAAAACTTTTACGTTTATGAACATTGGCGTCTTGACCGTGACGAATGTTTTTACGTTGGTAAAGGCAAAGGTGGCCGCGCATACAAAATGCGTGACCGAAACGCCCACCATCAAGCCATCATGGCAAAGTTGTCCCGCGAGGGCAGCGGCATGGAAGTCCGTATGGTTGCAACTGGATTGACTGAGGGGGATGCGTTCTCTCTTGAGATTGAGCGCATTGCCTTTTGGCGTGGAGTCGGCGCTGATCTTGCAAATATTTCCAGTGGAGGAGATGGACCATCTGGAGTTCCATCTTGCAATAGGAAAAAAGTTTTTTGCGTTACTACTGGGCAATATTTTGATAGTGCGGCGGAAGCATCTGTTTTTTTCAACCTCGGTGTAAATGCTGTATCTCAAGCTTGCGTAGGAAGGTCTGAAAGCGCAAACGGCATTAAATTTATGTATGTTGACCACCCCGAACTTGCAAAAGATTCTATGGTGTCTGCCGAAAAAAGAAAAAAGGTCCAGAAACCAAAATCACATTTCGGATCATCAAATGGATTTGATGTTAAAGGCAGGAAATCCACTGGGCCAAAGAAGCTTTCCAGACCCGTCATCTGTCTTGATACGGGTGAGTCATTCCCATCGGCAAGCGAAGCGGCAAGACACTTTAATGTGTGCAAAAGTTCTCTTATTGAGTTATGCTTAGGCAAGAACGGCAGACGGGCTGTTGGCGGCCTAAAATTTGCGTATGGTGAGTAGAAATGGGTTATGCATCAAGGCAGGGTCGCGCTCGTGTAAGTTCCAGAAACCCACAAGCGGCGGCTGTATGCGACAGATGTGGAGGGGTTTACAACCACTCAAGCCTGTCGTGGCAGTATGACTGGGCTGGCGCGTCGATCATCAACAAGCGCATTCTGGTGTGCAATCACTGCATGGATAACCCGCAGCAGCAACTGCGCGCCATTGTGCTGCCCGCTGACCCCGTGCCGATCCTGAACCCACGGCCTGAGCAGTTCGACCGCGCCGAGACGGATTACCGCCTGACCAGCCTGCCCGCGACCATGAACGTCAAGACTGGCCTAATGGTCCCAGATGGCGACACCCGCATCACCGAGAACGACAAGAAGCGCGTCGTTCAGCAGACTGGTGGCGCGGATGGCAGCTTGAACCAGCGGCCAGGCACTGATCCTGCCGCGCAGACGCCGCCTCTAGCCACAGAGGCTGGTTTGCCGTATGGTAACACTGAAGTTCCAGAGACAGGACCGATCTGATGGCAAATATCCAAATCCCAAACCTTCCCGCTGTCGCGTCTCTGGCTGGCGCTGAACTCTTTGAGGGTGTTCAGTCGGGAACATCGGTCAAGATCAGCCTGAGCCAGATCATCGCGGCTGTGCGCACGGGACTCCCGACGACATTGCCGATCCCAGTTGATCTTGGCGGCACTGGCGCGGTCACCCTGACTGGCTACGTCAAGGGCAACGGAACCGCTCCATTCACGGCATCGACCACGATCCCCAGCGGGGACATCACTGGCCTTGGGACAATGTCCACTCAGAACGCCAACGCTGTGGCGATCACGGGCGGGTCGGCTGCGCTGACTGGCGCGTCGAGCGTCACAGTGTCGTCCGCATCGGCTGCCCTCACCGTGACGCAGACAGGCGCTGGAAACGCAATCCTTGTGGAGGACAGCGCAAGCCCAGACAGCACTCCGTTTGTTGTTTCTTCTTCTGGTCGCGTTGGGATTGGAACAACCAGCCCAGCCGCTTTGTTAAGTATGTCTGGTGACGTAAGTGCAGACCTTCTCATTCAGCAATCAGGTAGTTTCGGCGCAGGTTCCATAGATTTCAAAAAATCTGCAGGTACTATTGCCGCACCAACCGCTGTAAGTAGTGGTAATCTGATTTCGACTATTGCTTACAGTGCGTACGATGGCGCAATCTTCAGGAGTATTGCGTTAATTCAATCTAAAATTGACACTTTTACGGCGGAAAATAATTTAAGCAGCATTATTTCTTTCTCAACCCGCCCAAATGGCGCTGGCGCAGTTTCGACTGAACGCCTGCGTATTGGCCCTGCTGGGCAGTTTGGAATTGGCGGCGCAAATTACGGCACATCGGGCCAGACCATTGTGTCTGGCGGTTCTGCCGCTGCCCCTGCGTGGGGTGCTGTTGGCACTGCTGGGGGCGGCACTGGCATCACCTCATACACCACTGGTGACATTCTTTACGCATCTGACTCCACGACCCTATCCCCTCTGGCAGATGTCGCCACTGGAAGCGCAATAATCTCTGGCGGGGTGGGCGTAGCGCCATCCTATGGCAAGATCGGCCTGACCACGCATGTCTCTGGCACTCTGCCCTTGGCAAATGGTGGCCTTGGCGTCACCACAGCGCCCGCTGCCGCTGCTGTATTGCTGGGCTACACCTCGACCGCAACGGCGGCTGGCACAACCGTGCTGACCAACGCAAGCAGCCAATACCAATTATTCACGGGCGTTACCACGGAGACGATCACGCTGCCCGTCACCTCGACGCTGGGTACTGGCTGGTCGTTCCACATTGTCAACAACTCGACAGGCAGCCTTACCGTCAACTCTTCTGGCGGAAACCTTGTGGTAACGGTCATTGCTGGTTTGAGCGCAATGGTGACCTGTATCGGAACCACCCTGACCACCGCAGCAGACTGGGAAGCTGGCCTCACCGACTTCCAGTCCATCACAGGCACTGGCGCGAATGTTCTGGCTGATGGTCCAACAATCACCAACGGCGCGCTGAATGGCACGGTGGGGGCTACAACACCATCAACGGGCGTATTTACGACCCTGTCTGATTCTGCGGGCAACGTGCGTGATATTGTCAACAACGCTAAGGTTGCCGCATACATCTTGGCCCTTACCGACAACGGTGAAATGATCAACATCACCACGGGGGGCGTCACGGTCAACAGCGGCATCTTCTCGGCTGGCAACAACGTGACCATTTACAACAACAGCGCGGCAGCGCAGACCGTGACGCAGGGCGCTGGCGTAACGCTTCGTCTGGCTGGATCGGCGACCACGGGGAACCGAACACTGGCGCAACGCGGCATATGCACAATCGTCTGCGTGGCGTCCAACGAATTTGTCGTGTCTGGCGCGGGACTAACATAATGGCACACTTTGCAGAACTTGATGAAAACAATGTTGTGTTGAGCGTTATCGTGGTCGATAACGCCAATCTTTTGGACGCCAACGGAAGCGAAAGCGAACAGGTTGGGATAGATTACATCCGCAGCATTCTCGGACCAAATTCAAAATGGGTCCAGACAAGCTACAACGGAAATTTCAGAAAAACGTACGCTGGAATAGGGTTCACATACGATCCAGTCGGTGACGAGTTCGTCGCTCCAGTGTCTGAAACAGGGTTCGATGACGAGTTCGTCGCTCCAGAGCCTGAGGTGACGTAATGCCCAGTTCAGTTGGCCTCCTGTCAAACACGCCATTCTTTGCCACGGGTGGGGATATAACCGACTCCAGTGGGTACAGAATACATGTGTTTACTGGACTCGGCACGTTCACCACCAACCTTGCACAAGGTACAAAAAACTTTGAAGTCTTGATGGTCGCTGGCGGCGGAGGGGGCGGCCAGAATGGCGGCGGCGGCGGCGGCGCTGGTGGCGTGGTATACTCTGCCGCAGTAAGCGTAACTGCGGGACAAACTGAATACAGCATATCCGTTGGTGGCGGTGGAACTGCTGCAACCAGTAATGTCCCTTCCAATGGAACTTTGACGTCCATGACTGGCCGATCCAATGCTGTGGGCGGAGGCGGAGGTGCATCAAGGCAATCCCCATCAACTGCCGCTGGCAATGGCGGTTCTGGTGGTGGTGGCGCTGGACAAACATCCCCTGCATTTAACGCTGGCTCTGGAACGGCAGGTCAAGGTAGTGCTGGCGGTGCTGGCACTAACGATGGCGGCACAAGTGGAACTGGTGGAGGTGGCGGCGGCGCGGATGGTACGGGAGCGGCTGGTGTACTTTTGACAGCAGGCAATGCTGGCTCTGGGACTGCAGCGCGCAGCAACTTACTTCAAATGGCTGGCCGTGGCGTCAACGTCTCTGGAACATATTACATTGCAGGTGGCGGTGGGGGTGGCATAGTTGTCAATGGAACGCCCAAAGCTGGCGGCAATGGCGGTGGCGGAGGATTGGGTCTGGCTGGTGTTGCAGGAACTGGCGGCGGCGGCGGCGGAAACAACATTGGCGGCGGCAATGGAACCAACGGCGGCTCTGGCATTGTAATCATACGATATCTTCTCTAACATGGTGGTGCATAAAAATGGACGTCTTTGAGTTTCTGATGAAGTGGGCTGTGGCACCAGTAATTGCCGTGATGTTTGCGATGTATAATCGTCAACAGTCACATTCCACTGACATTGCCGTGTTAAAAGCCACCGCGACAGCCAACAAAGAGGCCCACGACCGCGAGTTCAAGCAAATCCAAGACAGCTTCAAAGCTGTGTTCTTGAAACTAGACACCATAGAACAGGCGTTACGCAAATGATTAACAAAGCAACGATCAACCTGATTAAAGAATTTGAAGGCTGCAAGCTGACGGCATACAAATGCCCCGCTGGCATCTGGACCATTGGCTACGGCACAACCGCGTCAGCATTTGTCGGCATCACGCCGCACGAGGGCATGAAGATCACGCAGGCCGACGCCGAGACGTACCTAAAGATGGCAGTTGAAAAGTTTTCGGAGGCAATCAAGCCAGCCATCACCCAGCCGATCAACGAAAATGAGTTTGGCGCGTTTGTGTCTTTGGCGTACAACATCGGCTCTGGTGCATTCAAGAAGTCCTCGGCCCTTCGCCACTTCAACGCCGGTGAAACCGAACAGGCTGCAGATGCCCTTCTGCTGTGGAATAAAGCTGGTGGTAAAGTCTTGAGCGGCCTCGTGCGCCGTCGCGCTGCGGAG
>Ga0114982_1001357_pt1 | contig 11873 bp, 17 predicted proteins | sample Shrwel_input2_FT_FD_87183 | JGI IMG/M metagenome (GOLD analysis project Ga0114982, IMG submission 87183) | Subsurface microbial communities from deep shales in Ohio, USA - Utica-3 well 1 S input2 FT | ecosystem: Environmental > Aquatic > Deep subsurface > Shale gas/oil reservoir > Produced... | reverse complement strand
GTGAAGAAGCACAAAAATTATTCAAAAAAATCACTGGGAATAAGAGTAAAAAATTTATCTATATATGCAACATAGACCTATAAGTCACTGAAATCGCATAATATCCTATTATGTTAAATGAAGTATTCCAAATGAACAGCTCGCTATTCACTGCTGAGTGTGCGAGCTGCATTTGATTAAATCTAATTACTTGAATCAATTAATTAAATTTAATCAAATGTACTTCATGTAACATAACAAATATTATGCAAAATCAGGACACCTTCATAACTGATACACTGTCTAGAAAGCCTTGTTACTCTCCTACCTTTAACCGCATATTATCATTGTAATTCTGTATGTCAGTTCGCTTTCGGAATACTCCAAAAGCTCTGTTTAGACCGTACAAGATCAAATATTCTTTTTGTTTGTAATCAGAAAGCGAGATGCTTAAATTTCATTTGTGACGCTGGCTAGACAGCCAGCTTTAGCCGCACAGACGTGCGGTTTTTTCTAGGGTTTTGGATAGTGATTCTGTTTAGATCGATATATGCGCTTTGTGAGCGCATATATGACACAGCATAGCTGTGTTCGAACTTAGCGCCTGAATAAATTTTTAAAATAATGCTTGATATGCGTAAATAGAGACTGCTTTTCAAAGTAAATTATTGCCAATTTTCTTGTTATGAGTGCACGAGCTTTGCGTTTATCTGATTCATAGTAGAAATACTGATTTAGTGAATCGTTAAAAGCAGACATAAAAATTTGATGGTGTTTTTTTAATTCTCTCAGGTCTTGCATATCCTGTTGAGTTAATAGAATGTCACCAGTACGCCTATACATACAGACAAGATATTCAGCTTTTTTTTCTAACCAATAATAATCACTTGGGTGTGTCATATTATGCCAATCCTGTTTTTTATGCTAAAAATGCATGTTGTTGAATTGTAAAAATTAATTAAAACCAGGGAAAAGCCGGAGAAGATCTGCAGTGGAGTGAGCAATTGTAATAAAATGACAATCAATTTACAAAAAAGTCTCACCACACTTAGGGCAATACTCCCAACCATCTTGATCAGCTTGCTGCAAGGAATATTCAGCCTCACAACATGAGCATTCCAAAATTTCAGTTTCCATTGTTAAATTCCTATTGATGATCACAAAAAGCTAGAAGTGCTGATAACAAAGCTAGAAATAAAAATGCAAGTATAGCAGCAGCAATCCCAGTGGATAATTCAATGTTATTGAAATACAGGTCTATATATTTAACATAAAGTTGAAATGTATAAACGATCGCATCCCATAGCAATCCGAGTAATTTAAAAACTACTGGTAAAGCCAGTAAAATTAATAGAATTGATGCAATAGTTTTGAGCATCAGTTTTTTAGTTTTTGTCATTTAGAAATCCTTAGATTAAGCCCTGTCGTTTTGCTTGTTGCATTTTGGCAATGTATTCAGCATCAAATTGATTTACTGATTGCTGATTTTGAACCTGTGATTGCATAGGAGCCTGTTGTGGCTGTCTTTGTTCTTGTTGCTGAGTGAAGTAATCAAATGGCTTATCACCGCTCATATAACGCTTACAATCAGTTTGAGTCATATCTATTTTAGTTGCCTGTTGTGTGTAGCAAGAACAAGTGTTTTTAAAAATCATGCAACCTGCTAGACGTGGCTTTTCTACAACTTGGTAAGAAACTGCATAATTGGTGTCATAAGGCTTACGAACGTCATATTCAAATATTTGTTGTTGTTCATTTTGATAGGCATTTAGAGGGTTTACTTGTGTGCCCTGCTGTTTTGCTTGCTGTCTGAGCAAGTAAGCACGTGTTTCATCTTCGCTATTACGATAGATAGGAATACCTGCTTTTGTGTACTTTACATCGATGCCAAATTCATCTTTTTGCCATACTGGTTGTGGTTGTTGTGTACTTGATTGATTTGATGCTTCTGTAGCAGCTTTTTCTTTATTTCCAAACTTACCATTTTGCCATTTTGTATATGCGGTATATGCGACACCAGCAAGCAACAAGAGCATAAATACAAGCATCCAAGGGATTGTTTTAGGGACGTTATGTTCTTCACTTGAAATGTAGTATTTGTAAAGATTTTTCTTGTAGAACCATAGTTTTATGGAGATTGCATTTTTTCGAGTTGAACCAGCAAAGTACTTTTGAACTTCATAATATTCATAGATGAACATCATGTCCCAACCAAATAAACGTCTTAGGACATAGTGACGACCAGTAGCAGCCAGAGTGGTTGCATTTACTCGTGTAACATCTTGAGTGATCAAGTAAATATCAAAACCAAAGTGAGCGTGTAGCGTCAAAGAACGAGCAATATCATAGATACCCTCTTTTTTCTTAACTAATGCCATTTTTCGCTCTTTATTGACTGAATCTATAAGGTTTTTCTTTTCTAGCGAATTAATGTCAGTACGCGCATTGATTTTTGTTATGCGTTCATCATATGGCTTTTCGTCAATCCATAAGTCTTTAAGTAGATCATCACTTGAGAACGCTGGATGCTCATGGCATTCGTCATAAATGAATATTGTGCCGTTTGGCCAATCACGCCAGTCAGCGGGCTTATTGATTGTGGATGTCATCGAGATAACACCCGGATAGTTCATCCCGATGATGTTTGTCACAATCAATCGATCAGGTTGTTGCTTTGATAGCTTATCAATGAGATTGACTACATAAAGCGATTTACCCGTTCTTGGAGGAGCAGATACTAAATACTGCATAATTCATTACCCTCACAAGCTAGCGCTAGCGTACATGTCGTTGTCGTCATCAATCCTCCGCCTCCATTTAACGCAAGCGCTACTTTGTTTTGATAAATGTTTTCATTGCCTTTGAAGTTGCGGCAATGGTGAAAGCTGAAAACAGCGCACTACAGTAAAAATCAAATTTGAGAATGCCGATTAGCCCCAAATATTCGGACGGGATTGAATTCAAATTCGTTGATAATTGGGTTTGTAATTGACCTATGACAGTAGAAAGCCCGACATATGTAGCGAGTGTTAAACCAGCACCAGTGAGCATTCGTCCAATGGCTGAGCTTAAAAGCGTTGTTAATAAAGTTGCTAAAACACCCCACATTAAGAATCCCTCACTAATATTTGACCAGCGTGTAAAAGACCAACAAGACCAATCAAATAGCCCATATATTGAAGAATGTCGCATAGCTGGGTGTATTCGATGCCGAATGATTTTGATGTGTGTGAAAGCGTGACAAGCAGATTCGGTGAAACTGGGCATTGAGCGTTTACTTTAAAAATGTTGTAGTCGATTTGACCTACAGATATTGCCTCTGTAGGCAAAGCGACACTTGAAATTGCAGCCCCACTTTCATCTGTTAAATAGTCTTTAATGTCGCCAAGCGATTCACTTGCAGCAGCCGTACCATCTTCAATTTTTTTTAGATGTTCATTTGATTTTGTTGATTGTTCCTTGATATTTTTTAGATGCTCATTTGTTGTTTTTTGACCATCAGTTAAGGCTGTTAACTTTCTTGAAACAGAGTCGATTGCTCCGAGCAATGAATCACGCAATGCTTTTATCGAATCTATAATCCCTTTTGCGTCAGGATCACCAGTGCCAACAGGTTCTGAGGATGGCGGAACATTGTTGTTTGGATCATTCGGGTTTGGCTGGTTTGGATTCGGATTATTTCTAATACAGATCGCTTCACCATTATGGGTACTTGGGTAATAACCAGTAGGACAATCCTTGTCGGCGTCAGGCTTTGGGCAATTGGCTGCACTACATGCGTTTGGTTGTTGCGGTTGCTCAGGTTCTTCTGGGGGATTGTTGTTAGGATCGTTGGGGTTTGGCGTGTTAGGCGAGCTTTTATAACAAATCTGTTTATTGTTAAATGAACCAGTCAAATAGCCGGGGGGACAGCCAGTGGGCGGTTTTTCACAAAATTTGCCACATGTTGGATCATCAGGTGGCTCAGGTGTGTTGGGTTTTGTTTCAGTGTTTGGGCAAGATGAATCCTCAACAGGGTTTCCAAAAACAAGTTGAAGCTGAGGATCAGTACCAGCAATAGCTGGCTCTTTATAGCGACAACGCATATAACATACAGTTTGATCCTTATATATGTTCTGATACCTCTCAGTTTCCTCTAAATTCCAATTATTCCAACCAGGCACATTTATAGGATTAGAGTGAACTGTTAGGGGGCAAGAAGATGCTTGTTCAACCTGACGCGTTAAAAGAGGTTCAAGGTTGCCCGAACCGCCATTATTCGGATTAGTAACACCTTTATAGACGATATAGCACGTAGCTTGAGAATTAACAGTTACAGGAGAGGATTCTATAATTTTATTATCATTCGCAATTTTTTGACCAATTGTCTGAGCACATGACGATGCATGATCTGACCAATTCGTATAAACATATGGACCATTATAACGATACTCTGTTACAAGAGCAGAATAAGCATTCAAAGAAATTGAAAAAAATAGAATAAAAACCAAATATTTAAAAAATCTCATGGTTAAATCCTTTAAATATTTAATCAACAAGAATTTTATAAAGAGTGAGAGCTGTTATAAAAAAGATAAACCAGTTAATTAGTGAATCATCCATATAACAGCCCTCTTTAAATTAGCCTTTGCGGACAACGCGGATAATAAATCCAACAATCATTGCAGCAATCGCTAGACCGATGATAATAAGACCAGCAGAGTCGCCTGTTTCTTCCGCACCTGAATCAGCATATTTAGCTTCAAGCTGTGCAGGAGTAATTGCAGCGTGTGTTGATGAAGCACCTAGTGCAGTAGTAATAACACCAGCACCAAGCATGAGATTTCGGCGGTTGATTAAGTCTAGTTCGACTTGTTTTTCGTTTTTCATAACTATTCTCCTTTTGTCATTAAGCGTGTGATAAACCTAACGATCATGATTAACATAAAAGATGAGATACAGATTAAAAGAAGCGTATCTCGTGCTTCATCCGTAAGGTACGGAATGAGTGAAAATGGCACCCAGTGCATGCATTGCTTGGTTGTTTCATCGATCAATTGACAGACGTATAAACCTTCCATTTTTAATCCTTTTGATTAAAGTAAATAGGTCAATACACAAGCGTAATAATCCATAAAAGAATAAAAACCATACAGCGAGTGTCATTATAAAATCCTGTTAATTCGGTTTTGGTTTTGGCTTTCCAAATAATTGTGGGTGTGAAATATTACTTGCACCATCCTCATCTAAAACATCGATGTTCATTTTGTATGACCCAAATTAGTTGTTTTATGTCGTTTATCTTGTCGTGTTGATCAGTATTTAAAGTCTGCAAATGCTGCATATATTCCTCTAAATACTGATTTAAACTTTCAAGCCTTTTTTTATTTAAAGCCCCAACACTTCTGTTATATGTCAGCGTTTGATAGCCATATGCTGACCTACGCCATGTCATTTTGTTGGTTGTGGAACTGGTTTAAGTTCTTTCAAAATGGTTACTGTGGTTTTGCCGTTTGACACTTGCTCAAGTGTGCAGTCAGCCATGAAAGGGAAATTTTGATTTTTGATCTTTTCAAAATTGTCAGAAGTGCCCCACTTGTATTCAGAACCTACTTGACCAGCGAAGTTTTCACCCTCTTGTAACTGAGCTTGGTAAAAAACAGTGGTTGAGTTAAAAGGACGACCGTTGTATTCACCCTTACTTGATTTAGCACCAAGGACAACGAGTTGCGTATTAAATTGCATGGATAAACTCCTGATATGTTGTGTAATTAAGCAAAGGAACACCCACGAGTAATGGCAATTCCTCAGATTGTGTTTGAATCGGTTTGTTTAAGTGAATTGACTGAAGTACAGCTACTGAAGAAAATTTGAGACGTTTTGGAACTTCATCTTTGTCAGATGATAAAACCTTAATTAATTCAACAGGATCATAGAACTTTGCAAATTGACGTATGTATTTACCAAACTGAACTTTGGTAATCTCTAAAGCTTTATTCCAACTAATTTCTGATTGTTTTTTAATAACTTCAGTTTTTTCAGGGGTAATAAAATCATTGCCTAACTGGACATAAAGCCACTCAAAGCAAGGGTAAGCACCAAGAAAATAACGGGAAGGACGAAGTAAAACGTCAAACGGGATATGGCGGTCATTAGATTTAAATTCGACTTCCGCCCTAGTCCAGAGCGAGAGAGGATTGCCCTCTTTTTTTCCTTTTTCATAGATACGACAATATTTCCCACTGGTACGGTTGCCGATAGAAAGCGTTCTACCCTTTCCATTTATTCTTTTCCATGAGCCAAAATGCTGAACTTCGGGATCACGACCACCACACCAAAAACCGTAAATATTGTCCCATTGGTTTGCAACATCAACATTCAGGAATTGACCGTCAAAGTCATCATGGGCAAGGTCAACACGGGTGATTTTTGGGCGACGAGCCGTATAATTTAAGAACTCATGTAAACGTTTTTCCCAACCTTTTCGGGCATTTGCACAGCCTGTACCATTAATTTGTATGGTAATTCTTTTTGACATTGTGCCGTATAGAACAAGACCGAAATCATTTTGTAATACATAGCCATATTTATGTCGGTGCATGCCCTTTTCACGTTTAAGACCTAAACCAAAGCCAAAGATTTCATATAAATGTTGGTCTAAAAAAGTCTCAATTGCATATGTAAGAATGCTTTCAGCTTCATCAGGATCAACAGAATAATATTCATCTCCAAGCGTTTCTTGACCGATACCAATAGAGACCCAGTCTATAGAAGCAAAGCCTTCACGATCACAAGGAACAGAATGGATAATTGGAACTGAACCACGTTCAGTGACGATAATTTGAGAATTGTCTAATTTACGAGGAAATGTATATTGATCGGTTTGAAGGCGAATGTCGGCAAGTGTGCTTGTGTCTGTGGTCTCATCCACTACCGTTACCCCCATATTATAAATGGGGGTTGCTCGATCTGATTTTTTTGAGCTTCCTGTTGTGTTTTCTTTGTTTTTGGCTAATTTTTGATCAGGTTTTAAAGTGTAGTGTTTGTATGCTGTCTCAACACGATCTAAATAGCTTTGACGAACCTCTTGGGTAATTAAATCTAATTCGAAATAAGACTTAACAAAGCGATTCATGCGATTGTAGTCATCGACTAAAAGCGACTGAGAAACTGGAGACTTGTTTTCAAATTTAGAGACACGTTGTTCTAATGAATCTATTAGTTTGTTGATATGTTCTTGATTCATTAGCACTCACCCTCTAAATATTCTGATATTTCTGCATTCCATTTTTTATAAGTATCTAAATACGCATCGATCTTTGTGTAGTCATACGACCAGTCAGAAGCAACAACAGCTAATTGCTCTAAACAACGTTCTGTAGGGATTGCAGGAACACATGCTTCAACACAGGCATTTCCATGCTCAGAAACGATTCTTGCCACCTCTTCAAAAGCAGCCTGTATGAATTCTTGTCGGTCTATAAAAATTATATTCATTGTAATAAATCACAAATTATATTTAATGCAAAAAATAACATCTAACAAGTTACAACGCAATATGTCATAAAATATAAATCACAAAACACAGGATTTATGACGCCATGGCAACAACAATCAGACTTAGAGATGAAGAAGAAGAAATGCTAAAAGAAGTAGCATTAGAAATGATGATTGAGAAAAAAATAAGAATAAAAGAATCTGATGTAATTCATACACTTATAAGAAAGCACTTAAAAGACATTAAAACGACAGACGTTATGAAATACAGAGCTGAAGTATTAGGAAAAGATGATTAATGAAAAAAATAATTACAGGTGTATTGTTGGGATTAACATGCACCTATGCCCTTGGAAATCAAGAAAAATATGTAAAATATAGACTTGTAGCCAATAATGGATTTGTAATTGCATTAATAGCATTGGAATACAAAAACATAAGTGAAAAAGAAAAGGAAAAAGTAGAATCAAAATGCTTCATCGAGGTACGGAGTGAAGAAGCACAAAAATTATTCAAAAAAATCACTGGGAATAAGAGTAAAAAATTTATCTATATATGCAACATAGACCTATAAGTCACTGAAATCGCATAATATCCTATTATGTTAAATAGAATATCTAAGACTGTAGCCTACACAACACTGTTTGAAGCTACAGCTCAGTAACGTGAATATCTACAATCAGATCGCTACTCGATAGGCTTATGCAATCATGGCTTTGATGCATAAGCCTTGTGGTGCTGACCTATTTCAACTAGCTCAGGTTATAATAATGGCTTCCAAAAATATGGTTGATCTATTATGAACACTTCCAATGACCCTTTACACGGTAAAAAACTTGCTGACATTTTGGATGAATTATTGGATTACTATGATGGCTTTGAAGGCTTAAGTCGTAAAATTGAAATTAGATGTTTTTGCATAGATCCAAGTGTTAAGTCATCATTGCGATTCTTACGTACCACACCATGGGCACGTGAAAAAGTAGAAAGCTTATATTTGTATGTCTTACGCCAAAAAGCCAAACAAAAATCGTAGCTATTTTCCCATTTTCTGATCTGTATTCAATCTTTAATAATTTTTCTCACTATATGCTCATGTGTCGGTACAAGACCTGCTTTCAATCCTAGTGGTTTAAATACCTTATCTAAGACAGATTGAGTGAGTTTGCCTTTGTCTTGCTCAATATCAGTTAATGTCCGCCGACTAACGCCGACCAAGTTTGCATATTGTTCCTGAGACAGACCAAGTATGTTTTTCCGTAAATATGCCAATAATTGCCCCAAGGTAATTTCATTCAATAGGTATTGCATATAGAGATCAATAAGAACTTGTTGACGATCTTGAGTCGGATTGTTCATATTCATAATAATTCCCATCTTTCTAATTTAGCTTCAACATAGTTGAATGAAAGTGCTGGCATCTCAATAATCTGTTTTGGCACACCTTTATCAATTAACCTTTGTTTTAGTCCAACAAGGTTACTTGCCAAAGATTTCAATGTAGTTAGAGATAAATTGGGATCGCATAAATGTGCGAGTTTTTGGGTAATCTGCATCCAACGATATTCTCCGCCTTCCTCATAAGGACTTCCCCACGTCGTTGATCTTGTTACGACCTCTGGATCTGCTTTCATTGGCGCAAAATCATAAATTGGCGCAAGCGAAATTTTCCCAGATTTTTTTAGAAATGAGGTATTTCGTCCGTGATTATCAGAATTACCAAAAATAATATTCAATAAGTCTCTTTGTAGCCATTCACAAATGAATTGTGCTGAATCAAACTCTGAATCAATAAGTGTTAGTAAATCACAAAGATTTTCAATCACTTCAAAGTGGTTAAGATAACTACCTGAAGCTTTATTTAATACAGAATAAACAGATTCAAGCCCGTGCCGACGCCATTGTTGATTGTGCCATTCAACATCAAATCTTGGCAGCCATAATGATGGATATTTTTCACCTTCAATCAGCTTCATTTCTGTTGTTTCAATTGTATTGAAACCTAATTCATTTAACTCCTGATAAAAATAATATTCTGCCCTGAGAATATTACAGTCGATTTCAGCACGATTATTTCTAGGGAATTTAACTAAATAATGTTGATCAGGTTGATCGAAGTTTTGTTGATAAGTATCAATCCAAATATTTTGATCTTTTGTCGAACGAATCAGTAACTTGGGAGCTTCACCACCCGCCCCTGTTGCACCACCACTAATGGCACCCATTTGCTGCGCATATTCAAGGAAATCAACATTTCGATCAGCAACATCTGCTTGACTAAAATAGCGTAAATGCAAAGTAGATTCAGGATTTATAGGAGGAAGTGCTTCTTTTATTCTCAAATTACCTACTGGGGCAATTCCGCCTTTTTCCAATAAAATACTATCCTGCTCGGCATGGGTTATTCGTTGTAAGCCTAAAAAATTGACCCAATAACGGCGTGCTGCGCCTGAAGGAACAATATCATCTAAAAAACCAAACCATGAACTAGATTCATGTTTTATTAGTATTTGTACAGGTAGTGACAGACTACAGGAATGCTCATCTCGCTTGTCCAAATTGTGAATTGCGTATTCTAACTCGTACGCCAATTCACTAATGCTCGCTGCGCCTAGTTTAGGTTCTAATAATGTAAGTTCAGCTATATCTAACCAATTTTGATCAAGTAAAGCCTGTATCGTTAGTTTTTTCATTAGAAAAATTGAGCAATTATTTTCTCAAACATACGCTAAAAATAAATATTTGTGAATATATTTGCTCAATATATTTTTAATCATAGACTTTTGCGTATATTTTTGCTCAATTTCGGTTTGAATTAGTATGATTTTTAATAGTTTAAGAATTACTGTATTCGATGTCATTAATGAGCGTTAAACTCATTTAAGAAGAGTGTATGATTAGGCATATTTTTATTTAGCTATGAATTTAGATTTTATATGAAAAATAGTTTTTCTGATAACAAACAAATTATCGTAGTTTCAACTTTTTCTGAGCTTATCACTTCTAATTTTCAGGATGATGCAAATTCAATTTGTTGGTATAGAAATTTGCTAGGCGATTTCAAAGAAATTGTGAATAAACTTCAGTTAAAAGAAAATATCACTGAAGTTTCAGTTGATGATTTATTAGCTTTGCAACTTTCAGAAAAAGGAAATTTAGCAAGGGAAATCATTATCGCTGATATTCAACAATTAACAGATCTCGGCGCATCACCTACGCTTAATTTAATTCAAAATTACGAACGTGATGATGAGTTAGATTTTATTTCAACCGATGTGTATTCGTTTCATGTTGATCGCTCCCCCATTCCAACTGATACTTTTTTATGTACTTACCATGGTGCAGCTAGTGAGATCTTGCCTAATCATCAAGTAGAGCAAAAAATTTCGATTCCAGAAATTAGGCAGAAACTTAAAGAGTTATATGAAGGCGTTGATACTGATACCGACTTTGAAACGTTTCTAGAAGAATATTTTTTTGATTTACATTATCAAGCAAAACCTGACAGTACGCCTATTAATTTAGGTCTAGGTCATTTATGGCGCTTGGCAGTTGACCATCCAACACAACAGGTTTTACCGTGCGTACACAGAGCGCCTATTGAGCAAGCTGGTGAATATAGACTCTTATTGATTTGTTAAACTTCTTAACTTTACGAGCTATTTTTTAGTAATTGAATTCCAAGTGGTTACATTAAAAAACCGATTTATATATTTATTAAAGCCAACTATTAAAGCTGATCGTAAATAAATAACAAAACTCTTTTTCAATTTGGAAATATGATGTATCTTAAATTGACAATTAAGCATGTCAAATTAAAAGAAAGGAATTGCTATGCTAAAAATGCAACAAGTCAAGATCACTCAAGAGTTCAATGCACCTGTCGAAAAGGTATTTGCGATCCTAAGTGAGCATGAAAATTTGAATAAACTCTTTGCTCCAGCGAAAGTGACTCGTTTGAGCGATGGTCAAGATGCACGTAATGGGGTTGGTTCTGCGCGTAAGTTATCTATTCCACTCACGCCTTCATTTGTTGAAACAAACTTAGTGTATAGAGAAAATGAACTAATTGAATACGCGATTACCAGTGGTATCGCGCCAATTAAAGCGCATCGCGGCGTGATGAAGTTTACTGATCTAGGGAATAACAGAACACGTTTGGACTATACGATTAGCTTTAAAGGGCGTGTGCCGTTTATTGGTCCGATCGTTAAATTCGCACTACAAAATGGCGTGAGCCGTGGACTTAAAAAACTAAAAGTATAAGTTTTAGAGAGCCCCGTATTTTCTGATTTTAATCTTAACTCTCATAATTTCTGATTGTGGGAGTTTTTATTTGCTGTATAGATCAACTTTTCTTTGAAAATTAATTTCTAAAACAACATTCAGTTCATTTTTACGATAAATTAGATCTATTC
>Ga0114982_1001356_pt1 | contig 11877 bp, 10 predicted proteins | sample Shrwel_input2_FT_FD_87183 | JGI IMG/M metagenome (GOLD analysis project Ga0114982, IMG submission 87183) | Subsurface microbial communities from deep shales in Ohio, USA - Utica-3 well 1 S input2 FT | ecosystem: Environmental > Aquatic > Deep subsurface > Shale gas/oil reservoir > Produced... | reverse complement strand
GTAAGAGATTACCCTCTGCTACTGAATTAGGATCAGGAGGTAGAAATCTTTCCTATTACTGGTATGATGGAAGTGGCTTTACTGTTAAGTTTGCTTTTGGCACTGGAGGATCTTTTTATGCGGCATCAGATGTTGTTGCTTATGCATCATCCGATATTAGATTAAAAGAGAATATGGTTAAAATAGATTCTGCCTTAAATAAAATATCTCAGCTTAATGGGTATTCTTTTACATGGAATGACAAACAAAGTACATATACCCCTGGCAAAAAAGATTTGGGGGTGAGCGCGCAAGAAGTTGAAAATATATTTCCTGAAATAGTTAAAGATAGGGAAAATGGAACCAAAGGAGTTATGTACGATAAATTAGTTCCGGTTCTTATCGAAGCAATCAAAGAACAACAGACACAAATTGAAGATTTAAAGAAGGCTCTTTTTAATGTTATTGATAATCAATCATAACTTTCCCTTTCTTTTTTACTCTGATATATAACTATAATAAACTAGTGTAAATGTCGGGATATAAAATCACGAACTCAGATGGTGTTGTCATAGTAGCTAATGGAAAAGGTATCACCGTTCCTGTTGTTGATTCTATTAATAATGCTTCCAATTCAATGCCTGAGGGTACTATCCTCTATTCTTCTGCAACCAAGCAGATTTATAGATTTGACGGTACTGCCTGGCTGATAGCGGCAGGTTCTTCTGGTACAGCTGGTTCTTCTGGATCGTCAGGTTCTTCCGGATCTACAGGTACATCGGGTTCATCCGGTACTGTTGGATCTTCTGGGTCATCAGGTTCTTCTGGAACTTCAGGAACTAGGGGATCTTCTGGATCTTCGGGGACTGCGGGAACTGCAGGAACATCAGGTTCTTCCGGATCATCAGGTACAACTGGCTCTTCTGGATCGTCGGGTACAACTGGCTCTTCAGGTTCATCCGGATCTGGAGGAAGCAGTGGATCCTCAGGTTCTTCTGGTGCTAGTGGATCATCAGGATCTACTGGTACATCCGGCCAATCAGTACCTGGAGGTCTTTCAATTCAATACGGAGGAACCACATTAGATAATGCAAGTTGGGTTTCTCAACAAATATCTTATTCTGGTGCTAATTTAACTTCTAATTCAGGAACTCTTTATATTTCAGGAACAGACGGAAACGGTAATGCAATTCAAAATGGAAGCACCGCAACTCTCTTAGATCAATTAGTAGATGTTGCTACCAATGGTGCTTTAGGTCATGTACTCGTGATCTTTGAAAGAGCAGACCGCAGCAAAGCCAATTTTTATAGTTACACTGCATTCACAAAAAGAACACCGACTGGTAACACAGATGCTTCGATCAGTTCCCTAGTTTATCTAGGTGGATCTGCAACAAGCACGTTTACTGCTCCGTGTATCTCATTTGTTATTGTGGGTAGAACAGGTCAATTAGGTTCTTCAGGAACCTCAGGAAGTTCGGGATCCTCGGGTCAATCAGGAGCTGTCGGGTCATCAGGTAGTTCAGGATCAACCGGTACATCAGGCACAAGCGGTTCCGCCGGATCTAGTGGTATTGAAGGCGGGGGATTATTTACAGTAAGCACCTCAGGTTTTGATTACTTAATTAGTGGTTACTCTGGTTCTTTCCCAGCTTTAACATTGGTCAGAGGTCAACTCTATTACTTTAATGTCGCAGGGGTATCAGCATCACATCCTATTGCTCTAAGATTATCAAGCGGTAACACCGCTTCTGTACCAGGAACTACTAATAATGATCCGGTAAATGGAAAATTTAATACTAGCGTTCCTATAATTTATAGAGTGCCTTACGATGCTCCTAACAGCATAGTTTATCAGTGTATTGTTCATGGTAGCATGATTGCTACAATTAATATTGTAAATCAAAACGGCACATCGGGAACCTCAGGAACCTCAGGAACCTCAGGAACAAGCGGATCGAGTGGATCTTCCGGAACAAGCGGAACTTCAGGATCTTCAGGAACAAGCGGAACTTCAGGTTCTGCTGGTAGCTCTGGTCAAACCGGTGCTGCTGGTTCTGCCGGTTCTTCTGGATCAACGGGATCTTCTGGAACTTCAGGAACAAGTGGTTCTTCAGGAACAAGCGGAACTTCAGGTTCTGCTGGTAGCTCTGGTCAAACCGGTGCTGCTGGATCTTCTGGTTCTTCCGGAACAAGTGGAACTTCAGGAACTTCAGGATCTACTGGAACTTCTGGATCTTCAGGATCTACTGGTTCTTCTGGATCCTCAGGATCAACGGGATCTTCTGGAACTTCAGGAACAAGAGGTTCTTCAGGAACAAGCGGAACTTCAGGTTCTGCTGGTAGCTCCGGTCAAACTGGTGCTGCTGGTTCTTCTGGTTCTTCGGGAACAAGTGGAAGTTCTGGGGTCAGTGCAGTATACGCAGGTAGTAGTACAACCAGCATTAACCTTGGTTCTTTAGCGGTCGGAACTAACACAACACTGACTACATCTACAGGCCTTTCATATACAGTTTCGCAGGGTATAATTGTAGCATATGATATTAATAATTCTTTTACCGGTGATGTTGTATCTTATAATGCAAATACAGGTTCATTAACTTTAAAGGTATCTGCAATATATGGTTCAGGTACGTATGCTTCATGGACAACAAACTTAGAAGGAGCCGCAGGAGGTTCCGGATCTAGTGGTAGTTCTGGATCCTCCGGACAAACAGGGGCAGCTGGTTCTTCTGGATCTTCTGGACAAACCGGAGGTGCAGGTTCTTCTGGAAGCTCGGGATCCTCTGGGCAAACGGGAGGCGCAGGTTCGTCTGGTAGTTCTGGGTCTTCTGGACAAACCGGGGGTACGGGTTCTTCTGGTAGTTCTGGGTCTTCTGGACAAACCGGGGGTACAGGTTCTTCTGGTAGTTCTGGCTCATCTGGACAAAATGGAGGAGCGGGATCATCAGGATCATCAGGATCTTCTGGACAAACGGGGGGTGCAGGTTCATCGGGTTCGTCTGGATCCTCCGGGGTATCTCCAACGTTAACAGACACGTTAGCAACAGTAACCGCTAGAGGTGCATCAACTACAGCAGCAATAACTATTTCAAAAGAAGCTTTAGCTTATGGGGGTACTACTCAATCATTTTTAATAGACGGAGCAGGGGGTAATGCAGCTCTTACTATTAACGCAGCATCTGCTTATGCTTATTTAAACTTTGCCCAAACCGGTGCAACAAAATGGGAAATAGGAGCTGAAGGTGCTACAACAAATAAAGGAAGTTTATATTTTAATCATAATATACAATCAGGCTCTGCGGGTGCTGCATTATATCTTAAAAAATCTAATGGCTATGTTGGTATATTAAATATAGATCCCCAAGTTCCTTTACATGTAACGGGTGCAGGTACGTTTACTGGTAATATAAATGCTGCAAACTTTAGTGGTACAAGTAGTGGTACAAATACAGGTGATCAAACTAATATCAGTGGTAATGCAGGAACGGCAACAACATTCTCCACCACGAGAACCAATTATAAAGGAGTAACAGATGGAGCAGTAGCAGGCCAATTGATGTGGAAGAACTATGGAAATCTTCATACCCTATTTGATGCCTCTGCAGCCACATCTCCGAGCGGTGGAGCAATAAGTAGACATACCCCAGATTATCCAGTTAGTGTAGCGGATGGGGGTAACTCATGGGGTGTTAATATAAATTTAATGGGGTGGAATGGTTCTAATACCTATGGTGTAAAAGTAGATTGGTCCAGATATTCAGAAAGTGCTGGTTTAGCAACCCAAGTAGTTACTATACAAGATACTGCGCCTTCAGCTTCTAACGGTAAGTTGTGGTGGGAAAGTGATACTGGTAGGCTAAAAGTTTATTACGGCACAGCCTCTGCTTGGGTAGACGCCCAGCCGATTCCAGATACTTCCCTTTATTATCCTAAGGCAGGAGGTACAATTAATGGAGATGTGTCAATTCAGCTAACCCTTAATGTGGTTGGAAATACCCTTGTCCAAGGGAATATTAGTTCATTTGGCGATATAATAGCTTATAGTAGTTCTGATATTAAATTAAAAGATAACATTAGAGTTATTGAATCCCCGCTTGAAAAAATATCTAAAATAAATGGAGTCTCATTTAACTGGAACGATAAGCAATCAGTGTATGAAGTAGGTAAAAAAGATTACGGGGTAATTGCTCAGGAGGTTGAAGAGGTGCTACCTGAACTTGTGACTACAAGGGAAAATGGATATAAAGCAGTACGCTATGAAAAAATAGTATCATTGCTTATTGAATCAACCAAAGCACAGCAAGCTCAGATAGAAGATCTTAAGAATGAAGTAAATAAATTAACAGAAAAACTTAATAATTCGTAAGATGGTATCATTAATATTAAAAGGACTTTAGCTATGGCATTTTCATTTCCAGCATCACCAACTACGGGAACTCAGTTTATTGCTCCTACTGGAATCATATACGTTTGGGACGGAACCTGGACAACGTCAGGGGCTACTCAAACAACTAATCCATTTGGTAGTAGCTTTTTATATAGAACCATTTATACAAAAGGTTATATGAGTGGAGGGTATAAAAGCAGTGCTCCCTGGAGGAATGTTAATAAAACTATTCATTCCACAGACATGACAACCAACTTGGGGGATCTGTTAGTTTATCAGAGTAGTTACATTGGAGGAGGATTTAGTGATTATAGAACTTACGTTTATCCTAGTACTGGAGCTGTTCAGGGCTCGGGTACAATAGTAGAATCTATGAGTATGTCAACCGAAACAATGTCTTCATTAGATTCTGCTAGATATTTAAAAACTTCACGTACTGACTGTGAAGCATTATTGACTCCTTCTTTAACCGCTGCATATATCGTCGGGGGAGGATCATCGGCGGTTGATAGACATAACTATACAACCGATATCATGCTCAATTCGGGAACAGCTCCAGCATCTCCTTTAAGTGGAGGTACAGCTGGGGGACTTGGCTCGCTATTTGGTCAATTTAAAGCTTGGATTTCTCAAGGTGCAGGTTCTTCATTTACATGGGCTACGGAAACTTGGGCTACTGGGGGGATGAGTTGGTCATCCGATGGACAGCCAAAAGGTTTATCTAGCAAGCATGGCCACGGATATGGGGGTAGTGGTTCATATGCAGGATCAGTAAACCTAAGTAAGTTTAGTGAATCAACTGGAACAAATCTTGCAACTGTTGCTAGAAATAAAACTAATGGAGAAGAAAACTTTGAGATTGGACAGAACTGGGGGTATATGCTTGGTGCATATGATGGTGCTGCTCAAAATAATGATACTGCTAGACTTAACTATTTAACCGATGTCTGGACAGCTTTAGGTAGCGACGCTCAACCAAAGGGTCACGATGGTGCATCCTCTGGTTGTTGCGCATCAGGATCAGCAGCGTTTATTGGTTATTAAATTAGTATGATGTATTTATAATTAAGTTAAAACAAAATGAAATATTTTATTATAAGATTTTATAGAGAAATTCCTAATATTATAGGTATGACCTCTTTAATTTTTTTAGACTCCTATGGTGTATTCTCAGCTACTCCGGAAGCAGAAGCTGAATTAGACGAACTTAATCTTAGCATGGAAGAAATTTCGGAAGATGAAGCTTGGATCGGAATCAGGTTTTATGCCATCTCTAGGGATTATCGTAAAGCATATTCTGCTGTGGAAGGATTAGAGCCCGATGAAGAAGGTGGTTCTAAAACTAAAGTATACCATACTGAGCATACTAAAGAGGTTACTCTTAGCTTAATGAAAAAGATTAGTAAGCGTAGGATCGTCGATGAGTTTAACAGAAGAGAGGATCAGACCAATAAAGATTCTGTTTTAGCTTCTGTTGATGCTTGTACCTCTATTTGGGATATTAATATTCTAAGAGAAAATTTGCTTGGCGTAGAAATGCCGATATATCAAGCTGTTGATATGGGACTATTTAATGAAAACGGTTTACGCAAGGTACCCGTAGATTATAGCAAAGGATTTTAATTAAACACACAAAAAAAAACGTATGAAAACAGTGAAAATGCTATCGCTAATGTTAGCAGCTTTGCTCGTTACTACATTGTCATTTGGTCAATACAGTAACAGCGCAATCAAACAGGGATCTGAGCAAACCCTTAAATCTCAGGACACAGCTAAGAATGAGTTACAAGAAATCATTGTAACCGCTAAAAAAGTTCCATTGATGACCAAAGTAGGACCTTATGGTCAACCTCTTTGGACAACAATGAGAATGTTTGCCTCCACAAGGGTTTATGTAATGAACCCTCCAGGTACAGCCATGTATGAGAAGTGGTTTGATATTAGACAAAGAAGAAACGGACCAGCACAAATCAGAATGAGAGATGAATTCACATTTGGTTTAGGTAAGAGATTACAATTGGATTTATATTCTCACACAGTTTATGATGGTGAAAATGGTGACAAGGAATTTAAATGGAGAGGATTTTCTTGGGAGTTTAGATACGCTCTAGCTGATTGGGGTAAGCTATGGGGTAATCCAACTCTTTATTATGAAATGAAAATGCTTGATGGCCGTTGGGGGATTGAACCTAAACTACTATTAGGTGATAGAATCGGTAAAAGTGGCATCTGGGGTTTCAATGCAATCTATGAAGGTAACTTAGCTGGAGCCAAAGAAGAACAAGAAAGAGAATACGCATACACCGCTTCGTATGGTAATATTATCAACAATGATTTAACATTAGGGGTGTCACACATGTTTAGATATAACGATTATGAGGGAGGTTTTCAAGAATGGTATCTTGGACCACTTGTACAATATCGTTTCAACAACAAAGCATATTTAAACATTGAGCATATGCCGGGTCTTAATCAAGATGCTAAACAATCTAGAACCACAATTATATTCGCATGGAGATTTTAATCAAAGGGCAAGAGTTCCTTGTCTATTTAATATTGATTATGTTCGTAACAGGTATTCTTAAAGAAAGAGGATATCTTATGGATATTTTCAGTTTGCTGGAACAAAAAGTTAAGTCAAAAAAGATGGTGGTATTTCTAGTATCACTATTCGGTGGTATTCTACCCATTCCTGGGCGTGTTGCTTTATCAGCATCTATGTTAAATAGTATTGCCCCAGTTGATAATAAAAAGCGTAAGAAGTTTGGTATTATTGATTACTTAGCGACCCATCATTATTATTTATGGTCACCGTTAGAAAAAACTGTAATTATTCCAATGGCAGTACTTGGCTTAACGTATGCTAAATTCATGGCTTATATCTGGCCACTTCTTTTAATCACCGGTTTGTACATTACCTATTACATTTTATCTCTAGACGATGATGAAATTGACATTGAGATTAAAGAGGGTCCAATTAATTGGAAAAACATTTTTTATATCGTTCTACCTTTTTTAGGAACAATATTGATAAGTTGTTTTACCAATTATTATTTCATTGCATTTGCTTGTTTCACTTCTTATTTGGTTGCATATTCGAAATCGTGGAATAAATTGTTTGACTATATTAATTGGGAATTAATCTGGATTGTGGCAGTTATAATTATCCTTGGTAATTTGGCTGGTAGTTATTATCCGATAATGGAAAATTACATTAAACAATATAGCACACCTTCTGGTATATTATTTGTTTCAATGTTAGGATTCTTAGCATCGTTCCTTTTAGGATCATCAGCAAAGTACGCAGGTATTGTTAGTCTATTAACTAGTGTGTTCGGTATGCAGTATTTTGTTTTATTCTTCACATTAGAATATTCAGCATATCTAATATCGCCAGCACATAAATGCTTACCAATAGGTCAAAAATATTTTCATACTGGGTTCATGACTTATTTAAAAGCATTGATAATTTGGATATCTATTATGATAACCTATGCTCTATTAACTATTTTGTAAAATATTAATCAAAAGAATATGGAAAAACAAGACATTTTAAAACTGGTAGAAAGTCACGGAGGATGGAGTATGAGCGATTTTCAGAGTCGGTATTTTGTAGTAAACTCACAAGTTACTGACTATCGTAGAGTTAGACAGGCTTTGCTAGAAATCGAAACTCGTATTTCTGCTAAGAAACAAATTGTTCGTGATTGTAAAAGATCAGAAATTAAACTAAAAATTAAAGAAAGAGATTTTACTATTGAGCTCGGTGATCTTGAAAAAGAACTTATTCTTTTAGATATTGATCAACTCCAATATGACATTTCTGTATACTCAAAAAAACTAAGAGTTGTAGAAGAGGAGCTTGACGGATTCGTAAAGCTTGTTCTGGAGATTGTTCCTACCCTTGCAGATCTTGAGACATATAAAGAACATAATGAAGAGCTCGAAAGGGAATACTGGATTTATCGTATGGCAAAACAGGCTAGTGTAGATATGGTAACTACTGGAAGAATTGGTGCTGGTAACTTAGATTCGATTGCTATGATGGCACCACAGGATCAAGCTCTTACTATTGGTTCTGCTTTATTGAACTCAAAGAAGCTTACTTCAGGTATTAATAGAATTGAAGAAGCTCTTGATACTAACAGCAATCTCCTTGGTAGCAACTTTCCGGGATTGTTTGACAAAGGCGATCTTATTGGACTGATGTCTAACAAAAAGGAAAAAACTGATGGCGAAGATATTTAGTCTACCAATCAATCCTAAGTTATCTGAAACGCAGTTCTTAGAGTTTGTAGACTTTTGCATTACTTATAAAGACTACATTTCAGATTTGTATTTTACGTGCAGGGTTGCTCCGTTTACTCAGGATGCAATGGGCGATGTTTTTGTTTCAGCAGACGATCCTCAGTACATGATTGATGTAGCACTACATATTCAGGAAAGAACAGGAATTACAGCTTCAGCAACTTTTAATAACATTTCGATTAGACCAACCCAGGAGAATCTAGATCTTTGGATTGAGTCATTTAAACCTTTATATGCTAAAGGTATTCGCCTGTGTACTTTACCTTTTAATCATTGGCTTTTAACTGGTCAGATCCAAAAGGAGTTTCCAGAATTAGAAGTTAGAGCTTCTATTCTAATGGACACAAAAACGCCAACAGATGCTTACAATGTGGTAACAAGCGGTTTTCATTCTGTGTGTATCGATCGAGCTTTAATGAGAGATCAGGATGCAATAAGAAGTATAGTTAAGATAAAACGTAAAAATCCTTTTAAACTTGTTTTATTAGCTAATGAGGGATGCCTGGGTAAGTGTCCGGTAATGTCTGAGCATTACCATTATAACAATACCAGAACAACAGATAGTCAGTATTTTAATAATCCAATCAGTAGGGTATCTTGTCCTAAATGGGATGTTACTAATAAAGCTGTTGTATTAAAGACTGCAGATATTCCTGCTTGGAAAGAAGACTGGGATGAATTTCTTGATATGGGTGTAGATATCTTTAAAATGCATGGCAGAGAAAATGTCAAAAAGATATATGAGTCTATGGAGATTATCCGGAACTATGCGGGCGGAAAGACTATGCTTTATGACATAGATCTTAAGATCGGTGAAGATGATGCTAGTAAGTGGAGAAGAATTATTAAGACCTGTAAGTTTGAATGTTGGAGTTGTAATTTTTGCGATAGAATAGCTGGAGGTGAGTTAAATAACAAAGCTGTCAGTGTTGCAAATGCTTTGGTTACTAGTGTTAATTCAAACTTTGAAACATCGGTGTCTGGACTATCCAGTCCCAGAATTGATAAGTTGTTAAACGAGCTTGGTAAAATCTCAACAACATACTTAGAAGTTGGATGTCTTAGTGGTAGGACTTTCTCTAGTACTATTGCGGGTAATAACCTCAATGCCTATGCTGTAGATAACTGGAAAGAGGGGGTAGCTGCAGAGAACGGATCCATCAATATAACCGTCACCAGAGATGATTTTGTTCAGAACATTCTACCTTATAAGGGGGAGAATAAAATTAAGGTCTTTAATTGTGACTTTATTGATGTAGATAAGACTAATATTAAAGATGTAGATCTATTTCTTTATGATGGGGATCATTCATTCGAAAGTACCAAACTAGCTGTGGAATACTTTGCTGACACCTTTGCAGAAGAGTGCATTCTAATCTTTGATGATGCTAATTGGGATGGTGTGGTAAACGGGGCTATCGCAGGAATTCAGAAAGCTGGTCTAACTATTCAGTATGAGAAAAAAATGCTAAATGAGATAGAGGATGAGAGGATGTGGTGGAATGGATTATATATAGTGATAGTTAAAAAATAAAATCTTTGTCCCCAGAATAATTTGAAACAATCCACACAAAAAATCTAAAATAAATAACATTAAAAAGAATATGGTAAAGACAAAATTAAAACTAATCGAAATTTCAGGTCTCTCTGAAGAAATTCATGGATTACAAGATCGTCAAACTGGTGAGAAGGTACAAAACGGTTTACTTGATGAGAAGTTAAGTTTAGTCCAAAAATACTGGTTGACCGATTTGGGAAAGAAAACCAAAGAGGTAGTTGACGAGGTTGAGCCTTTAAGAAACGAGGTAATCTCTAAATACGGAACAACTACACCAGACGGAGGAATTGGAATCTCTGCTATCATTGAAGAAAAGAACGAGGAAGGTGTGGTTGTCTCAAGAACACCAAATCCAAATTGGGATTTATTCAACAAAGAATATTCGGATCTAATGGCACAAGAAAGAGACATTGAGCATCAGGAATTTGCGTTAAATGACTTTACTGACGTTAAATCTGAAAACAGATACGCAATTTTCCAGACCCTATTGAAGCCTTAATCCGTCCTAAGAAATACCTAAAAGTCTTGCAGAAATGCAAGGCTTTTTTTGTGCGATATGGATCCTTTGACATAGGGATATATAAATCAAAAGAATAGCACTTAATGTCAGGGTACAAAGTTTCCAACACCGATGGTATAATAATGGTTTCAGATGGCAAGGGTTTAAGTATTCCTGTTGTTAATGGAATAGAAAACGCTTCAGGTTCTGTCCCTGCAGGTTCTATCATTTACGATACATCAACACAACAGATCTATAGATATAATGGATCGGCCTGGTTAAGTGCTGCCGGATCATCAGGTACTTCGGGTTCTTCAGGAAACACAGGAACTGCGGGTACTTCAGGTACTGCTGGTTCTACGGGTACTTCGGGTACCGCTGGAACTGGGGGTTCTTCTGGAACTAGTGGAACCTCGGGAAGTTCAGGATCTGGGGGGACATCAGGGAGCTCAGGTTCATCAGGAAATACGGGATCTTCTGGAACATCAGGGTCTACTGGATCCTCTGGTAGCACAGGTACTTCTGGTACCTCTGGTTCATCAGGTAGTTCGGGATCATCTGGATCTAGCGGAGCAAATGGATCATCAGGATCATCAGGATCAACCGGTACCTCTGGATCATCAGGGGTTAGCGTTCCTGGGGGTTTTAGTATCCAATACGGTGCTACAAATCTTAATTCAACTACATATACAAGCGGGCAAATATCGTACAGCAGCGCGAGTCTAATAACAAATAACGGGGATCTGATAATATCAGGTACCGATGGAAATTCCAATGTCATTCAGAATGGTACAAGTGCAACTGTACTTGATAGTTTGATTGCTGCAGTTACGGCAGGAGGAACTACAATTCTGAGAATTTTTGAAGCAGGGGATTCTTCCAAGAGCAACTATTACACATTTTCTTCTTTTGCTAAGAGAACCACTCCAACAAATACTGATGCTATTTTTAATACCCTAACCTATATTGGTGGGTCGGGAACAACCACATTCTCCAAGCCCTGCATATCGATTGATGTTGCAGGATCCAGAGGAACGTCAGGAACATCAGGAAGTTCCGGGTCAACAGGAACCTCAGGAACCTCAGGTTCTTCTGGAAGTAGTGGATCTAGCGGGCAAAGTGGTGCAGCGGGTAGTTCAGGGT
>Ga0114982_1001351_pt1 | contig 11917 bp, 8 predicted proteins | sample Shrwel_input2_FT_FD_87183 | JGI IMG/M metagenome (GOLD analysis project Ga0114982, IMG submission 87183) | Subsurface microbial communities from deep shales in Ohio, USA - Utica-3 well 1 S input2 FT | ecosystem: Environmental > Aquatic > Deep subsurface > Shale gas/oil reservoir > Produced... | reverse complement strand
GCTCCACCCGGATATCCAAAAATAGTAGTGACATTTTCTGCAACTAAGGATTCTAATACGGCTTGTGCGCCTGTAAGTTTTAAATCTTTCATCTTATTAATTTTTAGCTTGATAATCGGTTACACAACCTGTAGATGCCGTGGAAACACATTGTGCGTATTTGTATAAAACCCCTTTGGTTACTTTGAGTTTGGGTTGTTTCAATTCCAATTTTCGTTTGGATAATTCAATTTCATCGACTTTTAAAACAAGCGTATTATTTCTAACATCAATGGCAATGGTATCCCCGTTTTTTACCAAGGCAATAGTACCGCCGTCAAAAGCTTCCGGAGTAATGTGTCCGACGACAAAACCGTGGGTGCCTCCAGAAAATCGCCCATCAGTAATTAAAGCGACACTATTTCCTAAACCAGCACCCATAATTGCCGAAGTGGGTTTTAGCATTTCGGGCATTCCCGGACCACCTTTTGGTCCGCAATAACGAATTACAACTACATCGCCCGAGACTACTTCTCCGTTTTTGACTCCATCAATTACCGAGTATTCATCTTCAAAAACCTTGGCTTTACCCTCAAAGTAATCGCCTTCCTTTCCGCTGATTTTGGCCACGCTTCCTTCGGTAGCCAAGTTTCCGTAGAGCATCTGTAGATGTCCTGTTTCTTTGAGTGGTGCATCTAAACCAAGGAAAACCTTTTGTCCTTCGGATAAATCAGGAACTTGCTTTAGGTTTTCGGCCACCGTATTTCCAGTAACCGTTAAACAATCGCCGTGCAATAAATTATGCTGCAGTAAATACTTCATCACTGCTGGGATGCCTCCGACTTTATGCAAATCTTCCATGAGATAGTTTCCGCTGGGTTTTAAATCGGCCAAAACAGGAACGGTATCATTGATTCGCTGAAAATCTTCCAGTGTTATTTCGATATCAACAGCATGCGCCATCGCAATAAGATGCAGTACCGCATTCGTAGAACCTCCTAAAACCGTGACAACCGTCATGGCATTTTCAAACGCATTTTTTGTCATAATGTCTTTAGGCTTGATATCTTTCTCCAAAAGGTTTCTGATTGCATTTCCAACATTAAGACATTCGCTTTTCTTTTCTGGACTCAATGCCGGATTGGAAGCGCTAAACGGTAAACTCATTCCCAAAGCCTCAATAGCTGATGCCATAGTATTTGCCGTGTACATTCCGCCACAAGCACCAGCTCCAGGACACGCATTTTTTATCACTCCTTTAAAATCTTCGTTCGAAATCGTATTGTTGAATTTTTTTCCCAATGCTTCAAATGCAGAGACAATATTGAGCGATTCTCCTTTCCATTTACCAGAATGAATCGTTCCTCCGTAAACCATTAGAGACGGACGATTTAATCTCCCCATCGCCATGATGGAACCCGGCATATTCTTATCGCAACCAGCCACGGCTACCACGGCATCATACCATTGTGCGCTCACTACCGTTTCAATGGAATCAGCAATAACATCTCGTGAAACTAATGAAAACCGCATACCTTCCGTACCGTTGGATATACCATCACTCACACCGATGGTGTTGAATATTAATCCGACTAAATTTTCACATTTAATGCCGAATTTTACTTCTTTAGCCAAATCATTCAAATGCATATTGCAGGTATTGCCTTCGTAGCCCATGCTTACGATTCCTACTTGTGCTTTTTGCAAATCTTCTTCGGTTAATCCTATACCATAAAGCATGGCCTGAGCTGCTGGCTGGGTTTCGTCCTGCGTAATTGTTGCGCTGTATTTGTTTAATGTTTTCATTTTAAAGTGTTGTGTATACTAGTGTTTCTGTTTTTCTGACGAGTTGTGAATAGGCTTCCTGTAATTTTTTTCCCAGTGTATCATCCCATTTTTTATGGAATTGTTTATCATCTACCGATTCGATTCCGATGACTTCGGCTGCCGTTCCACAATAAAAGGCGCAGTCAGCCGATTCTAATTCTTCGAGGGTATAAAGGCCTTGTTTTACTTCTATACCCAATTCTTCCGCTAATTCCAGTACTGTGGCACGAGTGATTCCTGGTAAAATATTTCCCAATTGTGGTGTGTACAACACTCCTTCTTTTTCAAAAAACAGATTGGCTCCCGGACCTTCTGCCAAATAGCCATCGCTATCCAAAAGCAGTGCTTCATCATAGCCTTTGTCTTTCGCTTCTGTCGTCGCAAGAATGGAGTTTATATAATGACCGCACACTTTAGCTTCAATTTTTATGGAACGTGGATGCGGACGACAATAGGAAGAAACCGCTAATCGCAGTTGTTTGTCTCCCAAATAAGCACCCCATTCCCAAGCACAAATCATTATGGACACGTTGTTGGGTTTGGTAAGACTCATGTTCGGATCGCAAAAAACCAATGGGCGAACATAGGCATCGGTTAAATTGTTCTTTTGCAATAGTTCATAGGTGGCATCAACCAATTCCTGCACGGTGGAATTAAACGGGATGTTTACCAATTCACAAGACTTTTTAAGGCGTTCATAATGCTCTTTGGCTTTGAATACTTTGGTTCCGTTGTTGGTTTTGTAGGCGCGAATCCCTTCAAACACGCCATAACCATAATGAAGCGTTTGACTGTACAAATCGGTGGAGGATTCATTTGCTTTTACAAATTCTCCATCGAGATAAATAAGAGTGTTGTTGTTGTAATACATATATTTAGATTTAATTGTTACGTAATGGAATAAAAAAAGCCTTTCTCAAACGAATGAGAAAGGCTTAAAAATTGGACAATACCAGCCTGACTCACCCGGAAGAGCGAATAATAATGCTGATAATAATAATGTTCCTATTGGTTTTCATGTGGATTTAGTTTTCGTTTTCGACTGAAATAAAAAAGCCTTTCTCAAATGAATGAGAAAGGCTTAAAAATGGATACTACCAGCCTGACTCACCCGAAAGAGCGAATAATAATGTTGCTAATAATAATTGTATTGTTCATCATTTTGTCTAATAAAAAAAGCCTCCTGATTTCTCGGGAGGCTTTAAAAATATTTATAAATATAGTTATAGCATCCCTGTTGCAGATGTGATAATCACAATTGCAATACTAATTGAAGGAATGATAACTGAATTTTTCATGTGTTTCTTTGAATTCTGGCGCAAAGATATAAAAACCTTTTGAAAAGCCTCAAACAAAATTATTTTTTTACATTTTCATTAAAAGAGCTTAGTTTAAAAGACTACTCTAAATCTTCAATTTGAAAACTATTTAAGAAAGCAATCGATTTTTCGATATCGTAATGTAAAATTCGGTCTTCGTTTACCAAAGGCACTTCGTCTCTGTATGATTTTAAGAACATTTCAATAAATTCACTCGATTTTAAAGGTCTTCTAAATTCAATCGCTTGCGAAGCATTCATCAATTCAATAGCTAAAATACGCTCTAAATTTTCCATGATTTTTAAGCACTTTGTAGCTGCATTAGCCCCCATCGAAACGTGATCTTCTTGCCCATTACTTGACACAATACTATCGATACTTGCTGGTGTAGCCAATTGTTTGTTTTGACTCACAATACTTGCAGCGGTGTATTGCGGAATCATAAAACCTGAATTTAACCCTGGATCACTCACTAAGAAAGCTGGTAAATCACGTAATCCAGAAATTAATTGGTAGGTTCTTCTTTCAGAAATACTTCCTAATTCGGCCAAAGCCAAACCTAAGAAGTCTAAAGTTAAAGCCAATGGCTGTCCGTGGAAATTTCCACCCGAAATGATTAAATCTTCTTCTGCAAAAATATTAGGATTATCGGTAACCGAATTAATTTCGGTCTTAAATACTTTCTTTACATAATCAATCGTGTCCTTTGAAGCCCCATGCACTTGTGGAATACAACGGAAAGAATAAGGGTCTTGTACATGCTTTTTAGATTGCGTAATTATTTCACTTCCGTCTAATAAATCATTAAAGCGTTGTGCCGTTACAATTTGCCCTTTGTGAGGGCGAACCATATGAATTAATTCATTAAAGGGCTCAATTCTTCCGTCGAAACCTTCCAATGAAATCGCTCCAATAACGTCTGCTAAATACGAATACTTCATCGCTTTTAGCAAAGTAAAGCATCCGTAAGCGCCCATAAACTGAGTGCCATTCAATAATGCCAATCCTTCTTTTGATTGTAAAACGATAGGCTTCCACCCCATTTTTTCCAACACTTTTGAAGCCGGCTGACGGAAACCATCTACGTACACTTCTCCTTCTCCAATTAAAGGCAAACACAAATGTGCCAAAGGCGCTAGATCTCCGGAAGCACCAAGTGAACCCAAAGTATAGACTACCGGCAAAATATCATTATTATAAAAATCGACTAAACGTTCAACCGTTTGTAATTGCACTCCCGAATGTCCGTAGCTCAATGATTTTATTTTTAGTAATAACATAATCTTCACAACTTCATGAGGCACTTCATCACCTGTACCACAAGCGTGTGATTTCATTAGGTTTTCCTGAAGCTTGGAAAGGTTTTCGTTAGAAATTTTTACATTGCAAAGTGAACCGAATCCTGTATTAATCCCATAAATAGGCTCTCCTTCTGATTCCATTTTTTTATCTAGGTAAGCACGACATTTTTCAATGTTTATTCGGGCTTCTTCCGATAATTGCAATTTGAAGTTTTGTGAAATTATTTCTTGTAGTAATTCTAATGAAAAAACATCAGAACTGATATAATGTACTGTATCCATTTTGGTTTTCTAATTTGGAGTCAAAATTCTGCAAAAAAGCGCTGATATCAAAATTAATGTTGGTAAATAATTACACCCAACGGGTTTGTTATTTTTATGTATAACATCTCCCCGTCATAACTGTGGAATCACAATTACAATAATGACAACGATAATGTTAACAATGTTTTTCATTTCTCTATTTATTGGGGAATAATATATAAAAAAATCAAAAACAAAATTTTTATTAAAGAAAATGTGATTCCTTAAAAAAAGTATTACATTTGTAACAGTGGGAACTAATATAACATATAATCAATTATTTACAACCAAAAACTTGGTTGCGATTGCTGTTACCACGACTACAACAACTACGACTACCCCGTTCGGGGTATAATTTCTTATATAATCCGTTTGCGTACGTGTATTTTTTACACAGCGATTTGTTGTTCATTCAACTCACCTTTTATTCATTTAACAAAAATATAATCCTTAAAAAAGTGTAATGGCTTTCAAGAGATTATACTCTAAAACTATTTCCCATGAAAGTTTTAAAATTTGGTGGCTCATCAGTAGCCAATCATCAAAATATAGCAAAATCGGTTTCAATAATCAAAAATGAAGCACACAGAACAATAGTAGTAGTTTCTGCATTAGGAGGAGTTACAGATTCCTTAATCGAACTAATTCACTTGGCAAAATCTAAAGACAAGGTTTACATCAGCTTGCTGGAAGCTTTAAAAAACAGACACTTGGAAACGTTCTCTAATCTTGTCAGCCAAAACAATCAAAATGAGGGCAATCTATACATTCAACAGTCGTTTGACCATTTAGAATCTCTTCTGGAAGGGTGCTATTTATTGGGCGAATTGTCCTCAAAAGTAACCGATGTTTTTCTCTCCTATGGAGAGCTTTTGTCTTCAAAAATTATTTATGAGTACCTAAAAGAGAACCATCCAAAAGTAGCTTATAAAGACAGTCGGGAGCTTATTCAAACCAATTCCGATTATGGCAATGCCAAAGTCAACTTTGAAACAACAAACTATCAAATTCAGTATTATTTTGATAAAAATCAAGCTACAATAACCCTACTTCCCGGATTTATTGCGCAATCTCTAAGTGGGAATACGACTACTTTGGGGAGAGGCGGCTCTGATTATACTGCATCGATTATTGCATCTGCGTTGGATGTAGATCAGTTAGAAATATGGACTGACGTTAGCGGAATGTATACAGCCAATCCGACAATTGTCAAACAAGCCAAACCTATTGCTCAAATTTCATATCAAGAAGCAATGGAATTGTCTCATTTTGGTGCCAAAGTATTGTATGCCCCAACAATTCAACCGGTTTTAGGCAAAAACATTCCTATTCTTATCAAGAATACGTTCCAACCCGAAGCAAGTGGTACATGCATAAAAAATTGCTGTTCTTCTGATCAAAATCCTATAAAAGGCATCAGTCATGTTGACAATATTGCGTTGCTTACATTAGAAGGTTCCGGACTTGTAGGTGTATCTGGAGCTTCAAAAAGACTTTTCAGTGCTATTGCCAAAGAAAAAATCAATGTTGTTTTTATAACTCAGGCATCTTCCGAGCACTCTATTTGTATTGGACTTTCTGAAAATCATGCTCAAGAAGCTAAATTAGCCATAGATGCTGAGTTTCAACACGAAATGAAACAACAGGCAATCAAGCTGGTTGCGGTAGAAAAAGAGCTCGCCATTATAGCATTGGTTGGCGAAAGCATGAAAAACCATCAGGGATTAAGTGGGAAAATGTTTAGCACTCTGGGGAAAAATAATGTCAATATAAGAGCCATAGCGCAAGGAGCATCGGAAAGAAATATTTCGGCAATCATTGCAAAAAAAGATGTAAAAAAAGCACTCAATTGTTTGCATGAAAAGTTCTTTGAAGATAATATCAAACAATTGAATCTTTTTATCTGCGGAGTTGGCAATGTTGGCGGAAAATTTATTGAACAAATAAATCAGCAAAAAAAATACCTGAAGGATAATTTAAAGATCAAAATCCGTGTCGTTGCAGTATCAAATTCTCAAAAAATGCACTTTAATGAAGACGGTATTTCACTCGATAACTGGAAAGAAGCACTAGAGAATGGAGAAAAATCGTGCGTTGATCAATTTATTTCCAAGGCTGAAAAATTGAATTTACGCAACAGCATTTTTGTTGACAATACTGCAAATTCGGAAATTGCGGCAATCTATAACCGATTTTTAAAGCAGAATATCGCTGTGGTAACCTGCAATAAAATTGCGTGTTCGTCATCCTATGAAAACTATAAAAATCTGAAAGAACTTTCTAAAAAATACAATGCTCCGTTTTTATTTGAAACTAACGTTGGTGCGGGTTTACCTATTATTGACACACTGAAAAACTTGATAGCTTCGGGTGACAAAGTGCATAAAATACAAGCCGTTTTATCAGGTAGCCTTAATTTCATTTTCAATAACTTTAACGAAAATTGCACTTTCGAACAAGTAGTACAACAAGCCAAATTGGATGGTTATACCGAACCGGATCCAAAAATTGATTTAAGTGGTGTTGATGTCATGCGTAAAATATTGATTCTTATCCGCGAAAGCGGTTATCCAATGGAAATTACAGAAATTGAGAACCAATCCTTTTTACCGGACGAAGTATTAAAAGCGGAATCTATAAAGGCATTTTTTAAATCACTGATCAGCAACAATCAACATTTTAAAAATTTATATCAGGAAGCAGTTGAAAAAAACTGTCGATTAAAATATGTAGCCAGTTTCGAAAATGGAAAAGCCAGTGTTGGCCTCCAATTGATTGAAGAAAGTCATCCGTTTTACAATTTAGAAGGAAAAGACAATATCGTTTTGTTTTACACAGACAGATACTCGGAACAGCCTTTATTAATTAAGGGTGCCGGTGCCGGTGCAGCAGTAACGGCTTCGGGAATTTTTGCAGATGTTATACGAATCGGGAACAATTAATTACAAAAACATGGAAAGTATACACCTATTTTGCCCTGCCACCGTTGCAAATTTGTCCTGTGGATTTGATGTTCTGGGCTTGTGCCTAGAAACAATTGGAGATGAAATGATTATTCATAAAACCAAAGAAAAAGGCATCAGGATCACCAAAATAACCGGAGCTGATTTGCCTTTAGAAATTGAAAAAAATGTGGCCGGAGTGGCTGCCTTGGCACTATTAAAAGAAAGCAATCCTGATTTCGGATTTGCTATCGAGATTCATAAGAAAATAAAAGCCGGAAGTGGCATCGGAAGTTCTGCAGCCAGTGCTTCGGGAGTTGTTTTTGGGATGAATGAATTGCTAGGAAGACCTTTTTCCAAATGTGAGTTGGTAAAATTTGCAATGAAAGGAGAAGCGCTGGCCAGCGGAAGCGAACATGCTGATAATGTGGCTCCTGCCATTAATGGAGGTTTCACTTTAGTCAGAGGCTATAATCCTTTAGATATCATTCGAATAGAAAGCCCTTCGGAATTATATGTAACCATAATTCATCCGCAGATTGAATTGAAAACTTCAGAAATGCGGGCTGTTTTACATCCAGAAATATCTCTGAAAAGTGCCATTACTCAATGGGGAAATCTCGGTGGTCTGATTGCTGGTTTGTATACGAGTGATTACGGATTGATTCAACGTTCACTGCATGACGAAATTGTTGAACCATTGCGTGGCAAATTTATTCCTAATTTTGATCTTGTAAAAATGACTGCCATTAAAAACGGAGCGCTAGGTGCCGGAATTTCAGGCTCAGGACCATCCATCTTTGCACTAAGCGAAGGAAAAGAAATTGCAGAAAAAATAGCCGTTGAAGTTAAAAAAGTATTTACAGGAACTCCCATACCGATTGAAATTCATATTTCTAAAATCAATCCAATCGGCATTCAAATAATCGATCAAAAAATGTAAACCAATGAATTATTTCAGTTTAAATAACGGTGAATTAAAAGCCGGTTTTCAGGAAGCAGTTGAACAAGGACTTGCTCCTGATTCAGGATTGTATTTTCCGGAAACAATCACACCTCTACCCACTTCATTTTACGATACTATTGAAAAATTAAGCAACGAGGATATTGCCTATGAAGTGATTAAACAGTTTATTGGAGATGAAATTCCTGAGGTTAATTTAAGAGAAATCATTAAAGAAACTCTTTGTTTTGATTTCCCGGTTATTCCATTGGAAGGAAATGTTTATGCGTTAGAATTATTCCATGGACCAACCATGGCTTTCAAGGACGTTGGCGCCCGATTTATGTCTAGATGCTTGGCTTATTTTAATCAAGAAACTGAAAAAAAAATAACGGTATTGGTTGCCACTTCCGGTGACACCGGAGGTGCCGTTGCCAGTGGATTTCTTGGTGTGAACAATACCAATGTTGTCATTCTTTATCCCAACAATAGGATCAGTGATTTTCAGGAACGTCAATTAACTACATTGGGTCAAAATATCAGAGCTATAGCCATAAACGGAACTTTTGATGATTGTCAGGCTATGGTAAAAAAAGCTTTTTTAGATGATGATTTAAAAGACTGCCATCTGACTTCTGCAAATTCCATCAATATTGCGCGTTGGTTGCCACAAATGTTTTACTTTTTCTTTACCTATAAAGAATTAAAAAAACAGAAAAAATCGATTATTATTTCTTGTCCAAGTGGAAATTTCGGAAATATTTGCGCTGGAATGATGGCGAAGCGTCTTGGTTTGCCGATACATCATTTTGTTGCTTCGACTAACGAAAACGACACTATTCCACGATTCATGGACAACGGAAATTATGCCCCTAAAACAACCGTTGCTACACTTTCAAATGCGATGGATGTTAGTAATCCTAGTAATTTTATCCGAATTTTAAAACTGTACGACAATACCCTTGACGAACTGGTAAAAGACTTTTCTTCTTATAAATTTACAGATGAAGAAACCACAAAAGCCATGCAAACAGTTTATCAGACACAAAATTATTACATGGATCCGCATGGAGCTGTTGGTTATTTAGGTTTAAAAAGAAAACTTGTAGAAAATAATGATTGTATTGGCGTTTTCCTGGAAACTGCGCATCCAATAAAATTTGAAAAGGCGGTTAACGATGCCATTGGGATTTCTATTGAAATTCCTAAAGACATAAAATCAATTATGCATTTAGAAAAAATAAAATACAATTGTGATAATTACAACGAAGTAAAGCACATTTTATTAGAATTTAAAATATAACAAAAAGAACTATTTATGTTGTTCTAAATTTTTACTAATTTCAAAAAATAAAGTACTTTAGCGCTCGGAAATAAACAATCAACATAAAATGAAAAATACAGCATTAACGCACGTTCACGAAAATTTAGGAGCTAAGATGGTTCCATTTGCAGGTTACAATATGCCTGTGCAATACGAAGGAGTAAACGCAGAACATGAAACAGTTCGTAACGGTGTGGGTGTATTTGATGTTTCTCACATGGGTGAATTCTTTTTGAAAGGCGAAAATGCTTTGGCTTTAATCCAGAAAGTAACATCAAACGACGCTTCTAAATTAGTAGATGGAAAAGCACAATATTCTTGTTTACCAAATAATGAAGGTGGAATTGTAGATGATTTAATCGTATATAAAATAGCTGATAATCACTATATGTTAGTGGTAAACGCTTCTAATATTGAAAAAGACTGGAATTGGATATCCTCACACAACGATTTAGGTGTTGATATGCAAAACCTTTCTGATGATTATTCTTTATTAGCTATTCAAGGGCCAAAAGCTGCGGAAGCAATGCAATCGTTGACTTCAATTGATTTGATTAACATGCCGTATTATTCCTTTCAAATTGGTGAATTTGCTGGAGTAAAAGAGGTGATCGTTTCGGCAACGGGTTATACCGGTTCAGGTGGATTTGAAATTTATTTCAAAAATGAAGATGCAGAAACTATTTGGAATAAAGTTTTTGAAGCAGGCGCTGCTTTCGGAATCAAACCCATTGGATTAGCTGCTCGTGATACCTTACGCTTAGAAATGGGATTCTGTTTGTACGGAAACGATATTAACGATACCACTTCTCCGTTAGAAGCTGGATTGGGATGGATTACCAAATTTGATAAAGAATTTACAAATTCAGCTAATCTTAAAAAACAAAAAGAAGAAGGCGTTACTCGTAAATTAGTGGCTTTCGAATTAATAGAAAGAGGAATTCCGCGTCATGATTATGAGATTGTAGATGCTAACGGAACTGTAATCGGAATTGTAACCTCGGGAACACAATCGCCTTCCATGAATAAAGGAATCGGATTGGGTTATGTTCCTACTGCTTTATCGACTGTAGATTCTGAAATTTTTATTCGCATCCGAAATAAAGATATCGCAGCAAAAGTGGTGAAATTGCCATTTTATAAAAAATAGTTTCAAAAAAGGAGGTTCGAAAAGCCTCCTTTTTTGGCAAAATGCATTAATAGTTTTATTTTTGCATTCAAATTTATAGAAACATACAAATAAAATATATTCTTAGAAATGGGAAGAGCCTTCGAGTTTAGAAAAGCACGTAAAATGAAACGTTGGGGTGCAATGGCCAAAACGTTTACAAAAATTGGTAAAGATATTGTAATGGCGGTTAAAGAAGGAGGACCAAATCCTGAATCTAACTCGCGATTAAGAGCTGTTATCCAAAATGCGAAAGCAGCCAATATGCCTAAAGACAACGTTGAGCGTGCAATTAAGAAGGCATCAGATAAAGACACAGCCAACTATAAAGAAGTGTTGTTTGAAGGCTATGCCCCTCACGGCATTGCCATTTTAATTGAAACAGCAACCGACAACAATAATAGAACCGTTGCAAATATTAGAAGTTATTTCAATAAGTGTAATGGAACAATGGGAACACAAGGCTCGGTAGAATTTATGTTCGATCATACTTGTAATTTTCGAATTCCAGCTGAAGGACAAGATGTTGAAGAATTAGAATTAGAAATGATTGATTTTGGAGTAGAAGAAATTTTTGCTGATGAAGACGGCATTTTAATGTATGCCCCTTTTGAAAGTTTTGGAGCCATTCAAAAAGAATTGGAAAACAGAAACATAGAGATTTTATCTTCTGGTTTTGAAAGAATTCCGCAAATCACCAAAGAACTAACACCTGAGCAAGTAGCAGATGTTGAAAAATTATTGGAAAAAATTGAAGAGGACGATGACGTGATGAACGTGTATCACACCATGCAAGAATAATTGAGTATTC
>Ga0114982_1001349_pt1 | contig 11921 bp, 5 predicted proteins | sample Shrwel_input2_FT_FD_87183 | JGI IMG/M metagenome (GOLD analysis project Ga0114982, IMG submission 87183) | Subsurface microbial communities from deep shales in Ohio, USA - Utica-3 well 1 S input2 FT | ecosystem: Environmental > Aquatic > Deep subsurface > Shale gas/oil reservoir > Produced... | reverse complement strand
TTCGACCGCCGCCGCAACATGCTGGCCGCCGTCGACGAGCATTTCCGCGCCACCGAGAAGTCCGACGCCATCGGCGCCATGGACAGCTTCCAGCAGGCCGCCTACGGCCTCGTCAGCAGCGCCAAGGCCCGTGAGGCCTTCGACCTCTCCAAGGAATCCGACAAGCTGCGCGACGAATACGGCCGCAACACCGCCGGCCAGCGCTTCCTCCTCGCCCGTCGCCTCGTCGAGGCCGGCGTCCGCATGGTCTCCGTCACCTTCGGCGGCTGGGACCACCACTCGAACATCAAGGGCGCCTTCGACGGTCAGGCCCCGAGTTTCGACCAGGCTTTCGCCCGCCTCATCACCGACCTCCAGGACCGCGGCATGCTCAAGCGCACGCTCGTCCTCGTCAGCTCCGAGTTCGGACGCACGCCCAAGATCAACGGCACCAACGGCCGCGACCACTGGCCGCGCGTCTTCTCCGTCGCCATGGCCGGCGGCGGCATGAAGGAAGGCTATATCCACGGCGCCTCTGACGCGCTCGGCGGCGAGCCTGACCGTGATGCGGTCGGCCCGGAAGACCTCGCCAAGACCATGTACCGTGTCCTCGGCATCAATTCCGAGAAGCGCATCATGTCCGACGGCGGTCGTCCGATCGACATCGTCAACGGCGGTCGCATCATGACCGACTGGCTGGCCTGAACCGGCGCCTGAAATCCCATCCGCCCGCCTTTCGGCGCGGCGGGCGGGCTGCGCCCCGCTGAAATGTTTTTATGAAGCTCCGTCACCTTGCCGCGCTCCTCCTCACCCCGCTCACCGCGTGGGCGGCCTATCCCAGCATGTCGACGCTCAAGCCGCACGGCGGCCAGATCGGCGCCGACGTCAAGCTGACGATCACCGGCGCCCAACTCGACGACTTCGAGGACCTGCTGTTCTACACCCCGGGCTTCAAGGTGAAGAGCGTCGAGACCCGCGCCGCCGGCAAGGTCGAGCTCACCCTGTCCATCGACAAGTCCGTCCGCGCGGGCAACCACGTCATGCGCGTGCGCACCAAGTCCGGCGTCTCGCACATGCGCCAGTTCTTCGCGAGCCCCTTCCCGAACGTCGAGGAGAAGGAGCCCAACAGCGAGTTCGCCGCCGCGCAGCCGATCGACCTCAACCAGTCCGTCGAAGGCGTGATCCTCGCGGAAGACGTCGACTACTACAAGCTGACCGTGAAGAAGGGCCAGCGCATCGGCGTCCAGGTCGACGGCCTCCGCCTCGGCGCGATTCCCAACGGCGCGCTCGACCCGTACATCGCCATCCTCGACAAGGACAAGTTCGAGAAGGCCTTCTCCGACGACACGATCCTGCATCGCCAGGACGGCTACTGCTCCTTCATCGCGGAATACGACGGCGACTACTACGTGATGGTCCGCGAATCTTCCTACCGTGGTTCGGGCAACTCCTTCTACCGTCTGCACGTCGGCGACTTCCGTCGCCCTGACGCCGTCTACCCGGCCGGCGGCAAGCTCGGTTCCAAGCTGAACGTCCGTTTCGTCGAGAGCCGCGATTCCTTCGCCGAAGAGGTCGTCCTGCCGGCCGAGGACGACGCCGAGTTCGTGCTCTACCCGAAGTCGCAGACGCCCGCGCCCTCCGGCAATCTCTTCCGCCTTTCGACCGTCGACAACACCCTCGAGGCCGAGCCCAATGACGTCGCCGAGAAGGGCACCGTCGCCGCCGAAGCCGCGGCCTTCGCGCTCAATGGCATCATCGAGAAGCCCGGCGACGTGGATTTCTTCCGCGTGCCGCTGAAGAAGGGCCAGGTCTTCGAATGCCGCGCGCTCGCCCAGATCCTGGGTTCGCCGCTTGATGCGGTCGTCTCCGTGCTCAACCCGAAGGGCAATTCCGTCGCCAACAATGACGACGGCGGCGGCATGCGTCGCCTGGATTCCCGCTTCAAGTTCACCGCTCCCGTCGACGGCGTCTACCTCGTCCGCGTCACCGATCACTTGGAACGCGGCGGCGCGAACTTCGTCTACCGCGTCGAGATGGTCGCTTCGCAGCCGAGCCTGTCGTTCGCCTCGCCGGACTACACCGTCAACGACACCAGCTACCGCCAGTTCATGGCCGTGCCTAAGGGCGGCCGCATGGTGCTCCAGGCCAATTTCACCCGTAACGGCGTCGGCGGCGACTACCGTTTCGACCTCAAGGGCCTGCCCGCCGGCGTGAAGCTGCTCGAGGACGCCGCGCCCGGCGACCTGCCCGGCGTGCCGCTCGTGCTCGAGGCCGCGGCCGACGCCCCTCACGGCGGCGCCGTCGTCACCCCGTTGCTCCTGCCCAAGGATCCGGCCAACAAGATCGTCGGTCAGATGCGCCGGACCTACGACATCGTCCGCATCGGCAACACCATCTACTACCAAGGCATCGAAGACCAGCTCCCCGTCGCCGTGGTCGACGAAGCGCCTTACTCCCTGGAGATCCAGCAGCCCGAGACGCCGCTCGTGCGCAACGGCATCTTCAACCTCAAGGTGATCGCCAAGCGCAAGGAAGGCTTCAAGGGCGCGATCCGCGTCTTCATGTGCTGGACCCCTCCCGGCGTCTCCTCGCTCGGCGAGCAGACCATCGGCGAAGGCGCCACCGAGTGCGTGTTCCAGCTCAGCGCCAACGCCAACGTCGACACCAAGCCCTGGAAGTTCGTCGTCCAAGGCGAAGCCAGCGCCGGCAAGGGTAACGTCTACAACGCGTCTCCGTTCGCCGTCCTCGCGACCGAAGCCCCGTTCGTCGCGGCCAACGCGATTCCCCTCACCGCCCTCGAGCTCGGCACGCCCGGCGTGATGTCGACCAACTTCGAGGTCACGCGTCCGTTCGAAGGCGAAGCCGTCGCCCAGCTCGTCGGCGCGCCCGACACGATCCGCATCGCCCCGATCAAGGTCACCAAGGACACCAAGGAACTCCGCTTCACGGTGGAGACCGATGAGAAGTCCCGGGTCGGCAAGGTGTCCGGCATGTTCGTCCAGGTCGACGTCCCGACCGGCAAGGGCCTCAGCACGCATCGCATCGCGCTCGGTTCGATCCTGCGCGTCGACCCTGCCCGCAAGGCCGCCCCCGCGCCCGTCGCCAAGGCCGCGGCTCCGGCCGCCGCCAAGCCGGCCGTGGCCGCCGCGGCGCCCGCCCCAGTCGTCCTTTCCCGTCTCGAACAGCTCCGCCTGAAGAACGAAGCCCCTAAGAACTGATTCCTCCTCTCATGTCTTTCCGTCGTCTCCCGCTCCTCGCTTTCCTCGCCGCCGGCCTGACCTCCGCCGCCCCCGCCGCCCCCGTCGCCTTCGACGAGGTCCGCGCGATCTTCGAGGGCAAGTGCCTCGAGTGTCACAATCCGGACAAGACCAAGGGCAAGCTGCTCATGACCACCCGCGAGGGTTTCCTCAAGGGCGGCGAGAGCGCCGCCGCGCTCATCGGCGTCGACGCGGAAAAGAGCGAACTCGTGAAGCGTCTCGTCCTGCCGAAGGACCATGACGACATCATGCCTCCGAAGGGCGGCCCCCTGCCGGCCGCCGAGATCGACGTCATCCGTCGCTGGGTCGCCGAAGGCGCCGCTTGGCCTGCGGGCGTCGTGCTCGCCGCCAAGGACAAGGCGAAGGAGGAAGCCAAGGCCGAGCTCGCCCAGAAGCTCACCACCCTCGAGAAGCTCGAGATCTTCCCGGAGTCCGTCGCCCTCGAGACCAAGCGCGACTTCCACCGCATCGTCGTCTTCGCCACCTTCAAGGACGCCACCACCCGCGACGTCACCGCCTTCGCCGACCTGAAGGTCGGCGACGCCAAGGTCGCCGCCTTCGACGGCTACTCGGTCCACGCCGTCGCCGACGCCGGCGCCACCGAGGTCGTCGCCTCGCTCGGCGGCCGCGTCGCCCGCATCCCCGTCGCCGTCAAGGAAGGCCACAAGGACCGCGCCGTCTCGTTCCGCCAGGACGTCATGCCGGTCTTCCTCCGCGCCAACTGCAACAGCGGCGGCTGCCACGGCGCCGCCCGCGGCAAGGACGGCTTCCGCCTCTCCCTCTTCGGCATGGACCCGGACGGCGACTACGTGCGCCTGACGCGCGAGCTCATCGGCCGCCGCATCAACCTGGCCATCCCCGAGGAGAGCACGCTCGTCGAGAAGGCCATCGGCGCCGTCCCGCACTCCGGCAACAAGCTCTACGACGCCGATTCGCAGTATAACAAGACCATCCTCGAATGGATCGCCAACGGCGCCAAGGACGACGCCCCCGGCATCGCCAAGGTCACTGGCATCGAGGTCTTCCCCAAGCAGATCGTGCTCGAAGGCAAGGAAGCCACCCAGCAGATCACCGTCCGCGCCACCTACTCCGACGGCACCGACCGCGACGTGACCAAGCTCGCGCTGTTCATGTCGAACAACGACCCCGTGGCCAAGATCGACAAGGAAGGCCTCGTGCGCTCCGGCGACCGCGGCGCGGCCTTCATGCTCGCCCGCTTCGACGTCTTCAGCGTCACCGCCCAGGCCATCGTCATCCCCAAGGGACTCGTCTATGAGCGCCCCAAGGTGGCCGAGGTCAACTACATCGACAAGGCCGTCAACGAGCGGCTGCACCGCCTGCGCATCGTGCCCTCCGGGACCTGCACCGACGAGGAGTTCATCCGGCGCGTCTACATCGACGTGGTCGGCCTCTACCCGAAGCCGGCCGAACTGACCGCCTTCCTCGAGGACAAGCGTCCCGACAAGCGGAAGCAGCTCGTCGAAGGGCTCCTGCAGCGCAAGGAGTTCACCGAGCTCTGGGTGATGAAGTGGGCCGAGCTGCTCCAGATCCGTTCCGGCATCGCCGGGAACAACAACGTCCCGCCGTTCTACAAGAACGCGCTGCTCTACTACAACTGGATGGCCGATGAGATCGGCAAGAACCGCCCGATCAACCAGATCGTGGTCGACCTCCTGTCCGCCAACGGCGGCACGGTGTCCGTCCCCGCGGTGAACTACTACCAGAGCGAGCTCGACCGCCTGAAGCTGTCCGAGAACGTCGCCCAGGTCTTCATGGGCATGCGCATCCAGTGCGCGCAGTGCCACAACCATCCGTTCGACCGCTGGACGATGAACGACTATTATGGCTTCAACGCCTTCTTCGCCCAGATCGGACGCAAGAACACCGACGACCCCCAGGAGGTCATCGTCTTCAACAGCAAGGGCGGGGAGTCCCAGCACTTCCTGACCAAGAAGAACGTAAAGCCGAAGTTCCTCGGGGGCGAGGAGCCTGACCTCAAGCCGGGCGACGACCGCCGCCGCGTGATGGCCGAGTGGCTCGCCTCCCCGCGCAACCCGTACTTCGCCCGCAACATCGCGAACATCGTCTGGGCGCACTTCCTCGGCGTCGGCGTCGTGGATCCGGTCGACGACGTGCGCGTCTCCAATCCGCCTTCCAATCCCGAGCTGCTCGACGAGCTCGCCGCCCGCCTGACGGAGTATAACTACGACGTCCGCCGCCTGGTGCGTGATATCACCGCGTCGGCCGCCTACCAGCGCAGCTCGAAGACCAACGCCTCCAACGCCGACGACAAGCTGAACTTCGCCCGCGCGCAGGTCCGCCGCGTCCGCGCCGAGGTGCTCCTCGATGCCATCTCGCAGATCACCGAGACCCCGAACAAGTTCCAGGGCCTGCCGCTCGGCGCCCGTGCCGTGCAGATCGCCGACGGGGCCGTCTCGAACTACTTCCTCGAGACGTTCGGCCGCTCGAAGCGCGAGTCCGTCGCCTCGACCGAGGTGAAGACCGACCCGAACCTCTCGCAGGCCCTCCACCTGATGAACGGCGACGCGGTCAACGATCGCATCCGTCGCGGCAAGGTGGTCGAGAAGCTGATCTCCGCCGGCCAGAACGACGAACAGATCGTCGCCGAACTCTTCCTGCGCGTCTTCGGCCGTCCGCCGCGGGACGCCGAGCGTAAGTCTGTCGCCGCCGCCGTGGCCGCCGATCCGGCCGGCCGCCAGGTCGTCCTCGAGGACGCCTTCTGGGCGCTGATGAACTCGAAGGAATTCTACTTCAACCACTGATCTTCGCCGTCCGTATGGCCGCCGCTCCTTCGTCGTTCCGCTGGCTCACCCGCCGCTGCCTCATCCTGGCCGCCGGGCTCGTCGCCACCACCGCCTCCGCGCAGGAGACGGAGAAACTCACCTACGACGACCACATCCGTCCGCTCCTCGAGAACAAGTGCTTCTCCTGCCATAACCCGGACAAGAAGAAGGGCGGACTGGAACTCACCAGCTATGCCGGCCTGATGAACGGCGGCAGCGGCGGCGCGGTCGTCGACGCAGGCAATCCTTCCGGCAGCCGCCTCTGGACCTGCAGCGCGAAGAAGGAAGAACCCTTCATGCCGCCGGAAGGCGCGCCGCTCGACGCCAAGGACCTGACGTTGCTCTCCAAGTGGATCGCCGGCGGCCTGCTCCAGGCCAAGGGCAGCGTGGCCAAGGCCTCCAACAAGCCCAAGGTCGACCTTTCCTTCGCCGGCGGCGCCGGCAAGCCTGCCGGCCCCGTCGCCCGGCCGGAGAACGTGCTCCTCGAGCCGGTCGTGGTGACGCCCCGCACCTCCGCGGTCACCGCCATGGCGGCCAGCCCGTGGACCTCGTTGCTGGCCGTCGCCGGCCAGAAGCAGATCCTCCTTTACGACACCGACAGCCATGAGCTCGCCGGCATCCTCCCTTACGCCGAAGGCTACGCGCGTTCGCTGAAGTTCAGCGCCAGTGGTTCGCTCCTCATCATGGGCGGCGGCCGCGGCGGCAAGTTCGGCCATGCCGTCGTCTGGGACGTCAAGACCGGCAAGCGCGTCACCGAGGTCGGCAAGGAATTCGACCAGATCATGTCGGCCGACATCACGCCCGACCATCGCAAGATCGCCTTCGGCACCAACTCGAAGAAGGTGAAGTGCTTCGACGTCGCCACGGGCGAGGAACTCTACGTCATCGCCAAGCACACCGAGTGGATCACCGGAGCGGACTTCAGTCCGGACGGCATCCTGCTCGCGACCTCCGACCGCAACGGCAACGTCTACGTCTGGGAAGCCGACAACGGCGGCGAGTTCTACGCGCTCGGCCAGCATAAGGGCAGCGTCACGGACCTGGCCTGGCGCGCGGACTCCAATGTCCTTGCGAGCTGTTCCGCCGACGGGATCATCACCACCTGGGAATTGAAGAACGGCAAGCAGGTCGCCTCCTGGGGCGCCCATGGCGGCAACGTCCAGTCCGTCTCCTTCCTGCCGGACGGCCGGCTCCTTTCCGGCGGCGCCGACGGCACCACGGCCATGTGGAGCATCGACGGCAAGCGCCTCGAGCATCCGCAGGGCCTCAAGCAGGGCGACCAGGTCGCCAAGGTCGTCGGGCTCTACGACTCCAAGACCTTCGTCTCCAGCAACTGGCTCGGCGAAATCCGTTTCTTCGAGACCGCGACCGGTCGCGACCTGACCCAGGTTTCCAGCAATCCGCCCAAGCTCGTCGATCGCCTGGCGGTCATGGAGAAGCGCTTGGCCGAACTCGTGCCTGCGCTCGCGCCCGCCGAGGCCGCCGCCAAGGTCGCCGAAGGTCTCATCCCGGCCGCCGAGGCCGCGTTGGCTAAGTTGAAGGCGGAGGGCGAGCCGGCTTCCAAGAAACTCACGGAGCTCGAGACCACGATCGCCAATATCACCAAGGGGATCACCTATCAGCAGGGTCAGCTTGCCAAAGCCAAGACCGCCGAGGCCAAAGCAAAAGCCACCAAGGCCCTCGCCGATAATCGCGCCGGCCTGACTTATTACGGTAAGGAAAGCGCCAAGGTGAAGCCCGCCGCCGATGGTTATCGCGCCGCCGAAGCCGCGCTCGCCAAAGCCAAGGCTGACCTGGCCGCCTACCAGGCCAACGTGCGTAACATCGTCGCCGAGACCGCCGCCCATCGCGAACGCATCGTCAGCCTCAAGGCGGCCCAGTTCAACGTCGGCGTCCTTACGGAACAGGACAAGCTCACCAAGCTCGAGCAGGACATCGCCGACCTCGTCGCTGCCAAGGCCGAGAACGAGGCCGCCAAGGTCTCCGCCGGCGCGCGCATCGAATCTTCCAGGAAGACCATTGCCCAGAACGAAGCGCAGCTGCCGAAGCTCCAGGCGGAGCTCGACGCCCTCAAGGCTGAGTTCGCCGTCCTCGACAAGACGCTTTCCCCCCTCCGGGTCAGCGAAGCCGAAGCGATGGGCAAGATCGAGGCCCAGCAGAAGCTCATCGACGCCCAGAACGAAGCCATCGTGCGCCTAGGGCAGGACCGCGATGCGATCGTGGCCGTCGCCACCGCCGCCGCCGCCGCCTACCGCGACAAATATACCACGCCGCTCCGCGCTCGCCTGAACGAGGCCACCGCCAAGGTCGAAGAACTCAAGAAAGCCGCCGTCGCCGCCAAGGTCGCCGCGGCGCAGGGCGCCGATAAATCCAAGACGATCGCCCTCGCCGCCGTGAAGGCCGCCGACGCGACCAAGCAGGCCGGCCTGAACCTTGCCACGGCCGAGAAGGCCTTTGGCGAAGCCCGGACTTTCTCCGCGGTCTTCTCCTTCAGCTATTTCTCCCGCAAGAAGCAGACCGAAGCGCAGGTCGCCGAGGCCAAGTCCGCTTTGGCCAAGGTCCAGTCCTCGCAGGGCGAGGCCGACAAGGCGCTCGTGGCCGCCAAGGCCGCTGAGCAGGCGCTGGTCGCCGCTTCGGTCGACGCCGAGAAAGCCATCGCTCCTGCCGGCGTCGCCGTCGCCGCGATCACCAAGGAGCGGTCCAAGCATCTCGCTGAACGTGAGAAGCTCGCCGCCCCGGGCGTCGCCGCCGAGAAGGATCACGCCGCCAAGTTGCCCGCTCTTCAGGCTTCCGTGCAGAAGGCCAAGGAGGGCCTGCCCGCCTTGGAGAAGGCGCTCGTGGCCGTCCGTGCCCAGCTGGCCGAGGCCGGTAAGCCCGTCGAAGCTAAGCGGCTGCTCGTCGATTCCGCCGCCAAGACCCTTGAGCTGACCAAGAGCGAGAAGGCGAACGCCGAAAAAGCCCTCGCCGCCGCGCAGAAGGATATCCCGCAGCGCGACAAGAACCTCGAGGAGATCGCCAAGTCTTACGCCGAACTCACCCCGCAGGTCGAACCGATGAAGGCCAAGGTGAAGTCCGTGCAGGAGCAGTATTTCGCGATGCTGCCCAAGCGCGAAGTCGCGAAGAAGTGATGATTAATTAGGGGCAGGGCCAGGGCTAGGGCCAGGGCTAGGGACAGGGCTAGGTAATATTGGTAGGGACAGCACCACGTGTTTTCCTTACTTGTTTGGGTAGGGTCGGGACCGCGTCACGACATAGCATTTCGTTCCAGTTGGCGGGTGGCAGGTGGCGGGATAGTTCAGCAGGGAAGGGTGGTTTGACTCAACCCAGCCCTAGCCCTAGCCCTGTCTCTAGCCCTTTGCCCACAATGCTCTCCCGCCGCCGTTTCCTGGAATCCGCTTTCGTGGCGGCCATCGCCGCTTCGCTCGGCGCCGCCGAAGGCAAGCGCGCTCCGCGCGTGGTCCTGCGCTCGTCCTGGCAGACGGTGAACATCGGGGACATCGCCCACACCCCGGGCATGCTGGCTCTGCTCGAGAAATATTTCCCCGAGGCCGAGATCACCCTATGGCCTTCGAACGTCGAGAACGGCGTGAAGGAGATGCTGGCGGCACGCTTCCCGAAACTGAAGTTCGTCGGCCCCAAGCCCGACGTCGCCAAACTCTACGCCGAGAACGATTTCCTGCTGCACGGCTCCGGCCCTTCGCTCGTCGGCGAGAAGCAGGTCGCCATGTGGCGCAAACAGGGCCCGAAGCCTTACGGCGTGCTCGGCATCACCCAGGGCAAGCCGACCCCGGAGACCGCCGAGATCCTCAGCGGCGCCCAGTTCGTCTATTTCCGTGATTCTGTCTCGCTCGAGACCGCTAAGGCCGGCGGCGTGAAGTGCCCGGTGATGGAGTTCGGTCCGGACGGCGCGTTCGCGACCGACCTACGTAACGAGGAGACGGCCGAGGCGTTCCTGCACGGCTGGGGTCTCGAGCGTGGTAAGTTTCTCTGCTGCATCCCGCGCTATCGCAGCACGCCTTATTGGACGATCCACAAAGAGCGCGCCTTCGATCCGGTGAAGCAGAAGCGTAACGACGAGATGAAGGAGCATGACCACGCCCAACTGCGCGCCGCGATCGTCGCGATCGTGAAGCAGACCGACCTTAAGGTACTCATCTGCCCCGAAGACCGGACCCAGATGGCCTTGGGCAAGGAGATCCTTTTCGACAAGCTCCCCGATGACGTGAAGGACCGCGTGGTCTGGCGTCAGGATTACTGGCTCACCGACGAAGCGCTCAGCGTCTACGTCCGCAGCGCTGGCCTCTTCGGCAATGAAATGCACTCGCCCATCATGTGCATCGGTAACGGCATCCCGGCCATCGTGTGCCGCTGGGCCGAACAGACCTCCAAGGGCAACATGTGGAAGGACATCGGCCTGAACGAGTGGCTCTTCGATCTCGACGACGAACCGCAGCTCGCGGGCATCGTCCCGGCCGTGCTGGCCATGGCCAAGGACCCCGCCGTCGCTAAGGCCAAGGTCCTCAAGGCCCAGGCCATCCTGCGCGAACGCCAGTCCGCCGCGATTGGTCGTGTCCGGAAGGGTGTCGGCGCCTAAGCCGGCCTACTTCTTGGCCGGGGCTTTCGGTTTCGGCTGCTCGGCGAGCATGACCGTCACGGGGGGCGTGGGCTCGTTCACGCCGGCGAAGGCGTTGTAGGCCTGCTGGAAGGCCGCGGCGTCGCGGACATCGCCCTCGGCGATGAGCCACTGGTAGCGTAGTTTGAAAGGAGACTCCGGCGTGGCGACGCCCTTCGGGAAGGCGCCGAAGCGGCCGTAGTCGCGGTAGGCCGAGAAGGCCGTGTCCTTCGGATTCGACGGATGGTTCAGGAGCAGGGCCGTGAAGGTCTTGCCTTCGACCGTGAAGACTTCGGCGACCCAGGTGAGGTCGCGGACCTTATGGATGAGGACGGCCTTGCCCGGATAGACGTAGGTGGTCTTCGTGCCGTCGATCTTCTCGGAGGGACGGAACTGGGCGCCGGCGTGCTCAGGGTCACCGTCGATCTTGGCCTCGCCGTGGTCGGGCTTGAGCGTGCTCTTCATCTCGATGCCGACGTAGAAGGGCGCGGCGGGCTTCGTGAACGAGAAGACGCGTTCCTCGGTCAGGATCGGTTTGGCCGCGGCGCCCGCGCCCTGCCAGTCGATGGCGGCGACGAAGCCGTCGGTCGTGGGGTTGATCGCGGTGACGACCTGGTCGCCCCCGGACATGTGCCAGCGGTCGTAGCTCTTTCCGTCGACCATGATCTTCGCGAAGCCGAGCATGATGCCGCGGTGGTGGGTGAAACTGAAGCCCGGGCCCTTCGTCAGGCGCAGCGCGCCGCTGGGGTCGAAGACGTGGAGGTAGGGCTTGTAGTTATCCAGGCGCTTGGCCGGGGTGCTGACGTCGTGGGACATCATGAAGCGGGCGACGACCTTGCCGTCCTGGGCGACGTCAACTGCTTCGTTCGGGGTGACCTTGATGTCGGCGGCCGAAAGGGTGGCGCAGGCGAACAGGGCGAGGAGGGTGGGGCGCATGGGCTGACCATGAAGACCGGGCGTAGGCATGGAAACATCGTTTTATGGGCAAACTTTTGGCCTCCCCGGGGTTTCATAAGAGTCCACATGCGTGCCTTCATCTTCTCCTTACTCCTGAGCCTAGTCTGCATGGGCGTCTCCGCGGCCCCGAAGCCGAACATCGTCTATATCCTGGCTGACGACCTCGGTTTCGCCGAGCTGGGTTGCAATGGGTCCGACCGTTACAAGACCCCGAACATCGACGCCCTCGCGAACAGCGGCGTGCGCTTCACCCGTTTCTATACCGCCCCGCTTTGCGGCCCGTCTCGTGCGCTGATCCTGACCGGACGCTAT
>Ga0114982_1001348_pt1 | contig 11922 bp, 16 predicted proteins | sample Shrwel_input2_FT_FD_87183 | JGI IMG/M metagenome (GOLD analysis project Ga0114982, IMG submission 87183) | Subsurface microbial communities from deep shales in Ohio, USA - Utica-3 well 1 S input2 FT | ecosystem: Environmental > Aquatic > Deep subsurface > Shale gas/oil reservoir > Produced... | reverse complement strand
GTCTAAGAGTTTGATACACTGTACTCATGTTAAGAATAAAGTTATTTAAATTACCTCTAGAAATAATGTTATTTGATTGTATATCAAAGTAGTTATTGATCACTGTAGCTTGCTCGCCCTGAGAAGTGATCGCAATCCTAGTCAAGTCAACGTTGCTAGTTGTTGCTGTGTATGGACCAGCTGGGGTATTTCCGCCGTTACCTGTGACTTTACGAACACAGCGTATATTTCTAATTCTAGTATAATATTGAATAATTAGACGTATGCCTTCAGTTACGCCGTCAGCCTCAATTACTCCAAGAGCTCCAAAATTATTATTAACTTCAACAGGATCTAATCCTCCCCAATCAGTGCGATGGGCAAACCAACCGTCTTCTGCTTCTGGAAATGGTTTAATGTTTGTGCCCCAAACAATACCGGTTCTAGCAACACCGTTGATTTGTTCAATAGTACGTTGAACAATGGTTAATCGTCTAATTGGTCCGGGACTTTCTAATGCTGGCATCTTAAATTTCCTTGATTATGAACACTCTGCTGTTCTTTTTAGTATTTATGTTTTCTAACTCTAGCATCAAACTCTTTGGAGCACCACAAACCTCGCCTTGCCATTCCAATTGATGACAGTCACCGCCACATTTATGAAATACTGCACAGTTATAGCATCTTGGGTCCATATTACGTTCGCAAGCCATATTTTCTAATCTACGCTCGCTAGTTAACAACGTAGTTAAATCATCGTTAATATGTCCAAACTGTTGCTCTGGAGCACTATTTGGACATCCAGATATAGTACCGTCAGCGTTCAGTGTGAATAACTTTTCCTCACAATCCCTACAAAAAGTTCCGCCTCGAGTAAGGTTGTGCTCAAATTTAGAATACACAGTTTCTAAAAATTCGTTATTAAACCATGATCTAGCATTGTGTTGTTCACTCAATTGATGCATGAGTAAAAACCAAGCATCTTGTTCCAAGTTGGTTGGAAATATATCAGGATACAGTCTAGCGTTTCCATTATTGGTCAAACGCTCTAAGCTCATTTCCTTAACACCCAAATCCCGTACCCATTCTAATAAATCCAAGGGATTCATTTTTACAGTTCCGCTGGTAACACTTATGAACAATTTAATTTCAACTCCTAGGTCCTGCAAAGTTTGTAAATTCTTACGCCATAGGTCATACTGCTTAGGATTGGCAAATCTAATGTCTGGATCCCAACTGGTACCAATTCTGTTACCAAGCGGGCCTTGAATAAATGCAATAATTTCTGGAGTGAGTTTAAACACTAGGTTAGTGGTAACTCCCCACGTCATATAGGGCCAAATCTCTTTACTTTGATCGTACACATACTGCATAGTACTTAAATCAGCTAGGAAAGGTTCACCGCCATGAAACTCACAATGAACATGTGGACTATTGGGAATCGCTTGACCCAACCTTCTCAGCCAGTCTGCTACTTTAACATGGTCCCAATATATCTTAGCACCGTTAGTTCCGCTGGTAAAACAGTGTTTGCAATTTAAATTACAAGTTTCTGTTGTTTTAAGGTAGATACTTAATTCTTTCATTTTAGCCCAATGCTTATTGCCCAAGTGTCTCTTTGATTGAACACTCTGTGTTTGTGCCCTTTTGGAATAGATACACTGTCGCCTGACTTTAGAATATAAGTTTTATTTTTGATTTGCACTCTTTTGCGACCCTTAATAACGTACAACATTACATTTGTGGTATCATGGTGCCAACCAAAACTATAGTCAGTTCTAGGACTATAGAATAAATGGATATCTTTAATTTTAAGTTTACCAAAACACTTTTTAATATTTTGGTTCTTTTCTAGTCCTTCAACCTTAATGGCCGAATAGTTCCTAATACTAGTCACATACTGAGTATATGATAATTTTTGATTAGCATACCAAGACCACATGGTATGACCTGTTCTATCAATAACGACAATCTCGTTATTGTCAAAACGCTCAAATGAAATTATCTCTTCCTTGAGCATTTTGTACAGCGTTTTTACCACTTAATAAATCCTCGACTGTATCCTTCAGGACGATTATATCCATCTTCAAACGCCTGCTGCCATTCTGTATTTCTATCGTATCCCTTAGTCCAAAATTGACTAACATCTAGATCTCCACGCTCAATCCAACCTACAGCCAATTTCATACAATGATGGAATGTTTTTGCACGTGGACTTGGCATAATAATAGTAACGGCTTTCCAAAGCAAACTACTAAAATTAGTTACTAGTGCGGGTTTCTTTTCACAAGCCATGATCCAAAGAGCACCTGGAGCAAGTAAGTCTTGTTCTATTACTAGATTGTTTTCTCTAATATCTATAATCACATCATACTGTTCATGTTGTGGTTTATCAACTAGCACTCCGTTGTATTTTTGCCACATGTCTTGATTACTACTACCAAGAACTTCAATGCTGGCAAACTCCACATGAGTTAGGGATAATGTATGATAAGCGATCCAAGCAAGAAATCCACTACCAATAATCAAACAGCGACTATCAGGACCGCTACGGTCACACACTGCTCGTAGATCTTGTTCAACCAAATTAATGCCACAAGCAACTGGCTCAATAATATATTTTGGATCTGCTTCTGGAACTCTTACCCACTCATTCATTTTTACATTATAGAAGTCTGCATAAGCAGGCTCGCCACGAGTGGCTATGAAATCACCTTCTTTGATTCCGCTAACAAGAGCACCTACTCGTGTTACTTGACCAAGACCTTCATGCCCTTGCATGTGTAAAGGTAACGGACCAAACTCCCCACGCATCATAGCAATATCGCTACGACAAACACCAGTCATTACAGCTTTGACTTCAATTTCATTTGATGATGGTTCAGGCTTCTCCCAAATTTGTTCTTTGAAAGCGCCGTTGCTGTCTGTATAAAGTAGTCTAGTTTTCAAAACTGAATCCTCTCATGTATCCACAAGTCCTGTAAAAATTGTCTTTGCCAAAATTGCTCATTGCTTATGTTGCTGATAGCACAATCAATCATGTTTTTATACGCTTCTTCTGGACAAAGCCCTAACTCAAAACGTTTAACTGTGCCATCTTTCATTTCAAATTCTACTGCACGATTGTCTGCTACACCATCTGCCCAGTTAGCTTCCATCTTCCATGTTTTTCCATTTTGCATGTACTTGATCTTACAAAGATCGTCAACATCATACACACCGTCCCTTTTGACTGCGCCATATTCTGTATCTTCAATTTTGTCTAAAGTATGAATTTGGCGAGCTTCTTGTCCAGTCATTTGTGCATCCATCCACTTGTCATTAAGTGCAATGTACAAACTGAGCAAGTGTGGCATAAGGTCTCTACTAACTCCACCAAACGCCAATTTCTTTGTAGTAAACCAAGTACCTGGACCTGGGATACGATTCTTGTTAATCCATTTAATTTTTATAGCCTTGGCATCTGCTACGCACTCACGCATCTCTGCAATGTTATCACGCCACATGTTATTTTTAACCAACATGAAACGTGTATTTGGGAATGTGTTTACAAGAGTTGACCACACGTCAGCATTGGATACCCCAGGCTTTTCAATAAAGATTATTTTGGCATGTTTAGCCAATTTCATAGCCATTTCAAAATGTGTAAAGTTTGGAGTACAAATATGCACAGTATCAAAAGGACCATGAGCAAAAATAGCAGACTCAATATTGGGCAAGTCAGCACGTTTACCAATATCGTTATCTACTGTAATCACTTCAATTTTTAATTCTTCCAACACTTTTTTGTATAGAGATCCAATCCCCATACCCACTACCAGGCTTTTCATTTTTTATTTTCCTTAGTAAGTTCACACATCAAAACAAAATTATCGTAAGACTTGCGTACTGCTGGATTACTTATTAGCTCTTTGAATTCATCCATCATGGCTCTGACACCAGCCTCAGCCGCTTCTCTGTAACTACACCATTCAAGAGCATACCGTTCTTCGCCAAACTCTTCGGCTAGTTTTTTCCATGCTTCAAGTTGTCTAGGAGTAAGTGGTTTGTGTTTTTCTGGAACCCTCAGAGCACTGGCCTCCATGATTTTTCTACTGATAGCATCTTCAGCCACACGACCTGCGGCTATCAATGCGGCATAATCAGGATCTATATTATACACCCTGCTGGACCCGCCTGGATAAACTTGCACCATGTGAGTTCCCTTGCCAAAAGAGTCTGTGAGCTCTTGGTCGTATTCAGAAACTGGTTGGTAACGTCTGCCAACTTTTTTGTAAAAAACTGTTTTTTTCATAGCAAGCCTGCTGAATCTTCTTTTAGAATTTTTGCATTTTGATTTGGGAACCGTTGCATAAAGATTTTACTTATTTCTTCTATAGTTTCGGCCTGACCAACAAATTGATTGTCGTCTTTCCTATAACAGTATAACACCTTGCCATGCTTTTCTAAAGTCAAAAGAACTTCTTCTTTTTCTTGCTCTTGTTTGATTTGTTTGACTACCAAATGTGTAATCATTTTGAGCATAAGTTTTTGAATAGCCCAAGAAAATATTACCCAACTTAGGACTCCTATCCAAAACCCATTCCAAAATTCGTCCATAAACACTCCAAATTGTTCAGTATCGCTATTATAATATAGTAGACATTACATGTCAATCATATAAAAATATTTAACCAAACTGATTTTACCAAAAGGCATTGACAAATAGCTGATATTACCTTATACTAGTAAAACGCTTGCAGGTGTAAGCGATTTTAAAACTTAGGAGAATAGGCATGAATAAGGCAGAACACGCACTTGAACTTTTCAAAGACCACTGTGCTAAGAGCACAGGTATTGCTAATCAGTGGATTGGCAAATCAAACACATATCAGTTTGATATTGGTCGTCCCACAGCGAATGGTACCATTAATGGTGTGATTCGTAAATTGGCTGGCACAGATGTTAGTGGTAAACACATTTGGGCTGTTGCTGGTTCTATTAAAATTGATATCAACGGCGAATTTCATCGCGGTACAGGTATCCCACGCAGTTTGATGAAGGACATTACTTCTCAAGCTGATTTCTTGTACACACAAGAAAAAGCACAAACAACTACCAAAGCAACTGTTACAGTATAATGATAACTGCACAAGGGGGTAGATGCCCCCTTGATTCAGTGATACTGGAGTTATAATGAGTATGCATTTAGAAGGCCCGTGGTTATCTACGAGCGGAAAAAAGAAGGGCAAGCAAAAATTCCGTAATGCTGAACAGGCACGGAAGGCTCGCGAGCAAAGAGAAAGCTGGCAAGATTTACTCAAACGACATGATGTCAAACCTGTTACCAAAAAACAGAAGATTGACAGCACGTTGAGTTCATGTTATAGTTTAAAGATACCAGAAGGTCGTAACACTACTTCTCACATTAAAAGTTTGGACAGTGGCTTAGGCAGTGCTACACTTAAAGCGCCTAAGGTGTATACGGGCACTAAGGTAAAGGGTATTGCCACTATGCACAAGTCAAACGCTGTTCCGGTGTTCAGTGATGAAGAGGCAGTGGAAATAAGTAAAATGCGAAGAGGTTAATTTGAAAAAGACATCATGCCCGTTATGTGGGTCAAATCATGTGGAAGTGTTAGACACAATAGATAAAAATCTGTTGCGTAATGTATACCTAAAAGAATACAATACTGATGTTGGTCATATGATTACCAGTGACATGCGTGTGCTTGGATGTCAATCTTGTGACCTAAAATGGTTTGATCCAATGTTTACTGGTGATCAAAACTTTTACTCAGACTTGCAAAAATTTGATTGGTACTATAAAGATGATAAATTTGAGTACGATCACGTTGCTAACTTTATCAAATCAAAAGATAAAGTATTGGAAGTTGGCTGTGGCAAAGGAGCATTTAGTTCACGCATTCCTACTAAAAAATATGTAGGTTTGGAGTTTAGCGAAACTGCAAGAGACTTAGCCATTGCTTTGGGCAGGGACGTTCGAACGCAAAGTATTGAAGAACATGCTGTGGAAAATGCAGAAAAATATGATGTTGTCTGTAGTTTTCAAGTGCTTGAACACGTAACTGATCCTAGAAGTTTTATTGAAAATTGCATCAAAACATTGAAGCCAGGTGGTACATTGATAATAACTACTCCGTCAGAAGATAGTTTTTTACAGCATATTCAAGACTTTGCATTGAACATGCCGCCACATCATGTGACCAAATGGACTGATAAGTGTTTGAATAATTTAGAAAAGGAATTTGGTGTTAAGTGCGTACATTTGTACCATGAGCCCCTAAATTCCTTCCATATTCCATGGTTTTTCACCAGTATGGTGGTATACCAGTTAAATAAAACGTTGGGAATTGTTCACAGTCTAATAAAACAACCCAAGCACTGGTTGAGCCACATGTTGGCTGTGTTACTATATAAATTGATTGGTAACCAAATTCCAAGTGCATATCAAGGACACGGCCATACCGTAATTGCCGTGTATAAAAAATCCGCGAACGGTACACTACCCAAAACAGAGCTATGACAATTCATATTGTCTAGCCTACTTTAAGGAGAAAAAGTATGGATAAGATTCTTAGACCAGCAGTGTTATTTTTTGGCTTTCTAATAGCAATATTTGTAGTACAAAATGTAACCGCTAATAAGATTTACAAATTGCAAAATGGAGTAGTAGTGTCTTCTAAAGATATTATTACAATTAAAGATAGAGAACGCCAATTGGACTGTTTGGCTAAAAATATCTATCACGAAGCCGCAAGCGAGCCTTTTGAAGGCAAAGTCGCAGTGGCACAAGTAACAATGAACAGAGTTGAGAGTGGCAAATACCCATCTGACGTCTGTGGTGTTGTTTACCAAAAAAATATCTTTATGGAAAAGGTAGTTTGTCAATTCAGTTGGTATTGCCAAAATGGAGGCAAGATGCCAATTCGTTCAAACGAAATGTATCAAGAAAGCATGGCAGTAGCTAAAAAGGTTCTTTTAGAAGACTTTAGATTAGACATACTAAAGGATGCAATGTTCTATCATGCAGACTATGTCAATCCAAATTGGAAGAAAGAAAAAATTGGTAAAATTGGTCGTCACATTTTTTATAGGGGAAATTAAATGAATCAAGTTTCGTCAAAGGTAGCAGTATTTTTTCAACCAATTATGAAATTCATAACTGAAAAACTAGGTCATGTGTCAACAGAAGCACTAGGCTGGATGGCAGTTATCATAATTCATGCGGCTACATTGCCAACATTCCTAGCAGTAATGATGGGACTATCAGATAAATTGCCCTCTGTGGACGTAATTTTACTTGTTTGGGCTGGTTTGGCATTATTGTTCTTTAAAGCAGTATTGCTCAAAGACATGCTGAATGTTGCCACAATTGGTTTTGGATTTATGCTTCAAGCCACAATGATGGCTTTGATATTCTTCAAATCATAAACAAAAACTAATTTTACCAAAATGAAGGAATAGTGTTGACAAAACCTATTCCTTCTGTTATTATTACTATACACATTAACACAGAAAGGTATTTTATGAAAATTGCAGTGATCACATTTATGGTAATGATGCTTACAGCATGCGGAACCGTTGGTGGTGCAGTAAGTGGTGCAGGACAGGATCTGTCCAAAGCAGGTGATTGGATTAAAAATCGTTAATAGGCATAGGAGAGGCAAATGAAAAAGGCTCTAGTATTACTTCCAGTTGTTGCGGCATTGACCGCTTGTGGTACGTTTAGTTCAAAAGATCCGTATCAAAAGCGAGCTGATGACATTATGGAACAGCGTCAAAAACAGGTTGAGAAGGTACAGGATAAAACTCCAAGTTGGTATCATAAAACCCCAGTGGCTAGCCAAGGTGCAATATACGCCGTCGGTACAGCTAGTTCAACTAATCAGTGGGTAGCTCTAGATAATGCTAAGGTGCTGGCTAAGGCTAGTATTTGTACTAGTGTCAATGGCACAGTTAGCAAAAAGAGTAAGGTCTACTTTAGAAATACTGAAAATGACACAGTAGAAGTTAGTGAACTAGCCATCGTTGAACGATGTGAAAAGACTGATGTAAGTGGTTTGGACGTATCTCGTCAAGCTACCGCAGTCATTAATGGTAGACACTACTACTGGGTAGAGGTTGCGTTTCCTTTAGGAGAAGCCAACATCATTCAAAGTCAGCGTCAACGTAATAAAGAACGTGAAGCTTCCATTGTGGGATCTAAACAATTGTTCAATGAAGTTGATTCAGCTGACCAACGTAAAAATTAAGGAGATCTTGTATGTTTGAATCAATTGAAATTAGAAAAGCCGAAAACGGTATCATTGTAACCATCAAGACAGAAGATGAGGACAAGGATTTTGTTTTTGGCAATATCCCAAAAACCTTGAAGTTTGTTAAAGAATATTTGGAAACAAAACCTCAATCATGAAATGGCTACTGGCATTAGTATTGCTCATGCCAGCTATAGCGTGGGCGAACTGTACTTCTGAAACTACCGAAAGAACTGTTACAAAAACAGTACAGCCAAACGGTAGAGAATTGGTTAATACTGAAAAGACGTATGTTTGCAAAAATGGCAAACGAGAAGTATTCTCCAATTGCAAAACATTCCAGTGGAGTACTTTTTTAGGTGAAACCAATACATCTAAATCTTGTTCAGAATGGGATGAGCGTGAGGCAACTGACACGGCATTGACTTATGCACACGATGGTGTTATAGTTGAATGGATAGATACTCGTGGAAAGTTTAAAGGGTCTATTATTGCTTGGACACTGCCAAAATCGCAAGAAGGCTGGTGTAGACAAATCGTTGTGACCAAAGACTATGGCAGTAGTTCTGACAACACTGTTAGGATAATGTGCTACGCAGAAGGAAGAGGATGGCAGTATTGGCGACGCTAATAAGCAATAAATATAGATGAGGAAAATTTAATGACATTAGCTTGGCTATTACTTATTACTGGTTTAACAATTTCAGCTGTGGCGATCTACTATTCTGTAGTAGGTCTTGCCGCTATTTTTAGTGCGGCAGTTATTCCCATCATAGTTATGGGTAGTGCCTTAGAAGTGGCTAAATTGGTATGTGCCAGCTGGTTAAAGGCAAATTGGAACAGAACTCCAATATTAATGAAGACTTATATGACCATTGCAGTAATTGTGCTAATGGCCATAACATCAATGGGTATCTTTGGTTTCTTATCAAAAGCTCATAGTGATCAAAGTCTAGTAAGTGGTGACGTCATGGGACGAATCGCCATTTATGATGAGAAAATTAAAACATCAAAAGAAAATATAGATGCAAATAGAAAAGCACTTAGACAGATGGACGAAGCTGTGGATCAAAGCATGGCACGTTCTAACGATGAGAAAGGTGCTGACAAAGCCGTTGCTATACGCAGAGGACAAGCAAAAGAACGTGCTAGACTGCAAAAAGAAATCGCTGACGAACAAGCCACAGTTGCCAAGCTCAATGAAGAATCTGCACCCATACGAGCCGAAGTCAGAAAAGTGGAAGCAGAAGTTGGACCACTAAAGTATATTGCTAAACTAATTTACGGTGATGCTGGCGCTGACGAGAACATGCTGGAGAGAGCAGTTACTTGGGTTATTATTTTAATTGTGGTTGTATTTGACCCACTAGCAGTTATCATGCTACTTGCCGCCCAAATGTCGTTTGGATGGAAAAGACCCAATGAAGAACCAGTGGCAGTCAAGGACAGTGTTGAAAAAGAAACAACTGAAGAACCATTTGTTGGTATAATTGCCCAGGAGGTTGCAAGTGTACTTCCTGAAGCTGTAACCACAGTTCCAGATGAGTCAGTGGCTATTTTGAAAGATGCAAAAGAAAAGTTAGCACAGTTTGTTGACAAGGTTAATTTAGAAAACAAGCCAGAGCCACTTGTATTTGAAACTGTTAAAGGCTTTGCTGTTCCAAAAGTTGACAACGTACCAAATCTAGAAAACTTGACAGCATATACACCAAATGTTAAAGAATTAAACATACAGCCAATTCAACCAGAAGAAACTGAAGATGCTGGACTTGAAGCATGGAATAAAATGCTTGAAGAAGCCGAACAAGCAGTACGAGAAGAAAAATTAGCCAATAATAAGTTTCCAGCAGATCCATTTACAGGACAACAGTTCAAATTAGTAACTGATGAAAAAGAACAATACTATGTATACAATGGAACCAATTGGGTCAAAACTCCGTTAAACGGCGAATCACATGCAACTGGTGATGAGAATAAAAAATATAAAATATTTCCAGAACTAATCAACACCAATTATGTTCAAAATGAAGAACAAGTGGAAAGTGGTCTTTGGCAGGAAACTACTCAGTCACTAAGTCAAAACGATTATCAACAAAAAGTACTTGAGGCTAACATTCGTTCACTTGTAGAATCAATTAATGATGGTTCAATTTCAATTGAACAATTAACTGAAGACGAAGCCTTAGCAGTTGAAGAATATTTGAAAAAGGAAAGCAATGGCAGGGAAGATAACGATAGTAAGTCCACCTGATATCTATGTTAATCGAACAACCAGTATTATTCTTGTTAATACTACTGAAAAAGAACAAGAGCAGATTAGCGATTGGTTCAACCAAAATCAACTAGCCCAAGAGCTTTCAATTTATTTTTACAATAACGAACGAAACCTTCAATGGCTAGTAATGTCATTTGCTGTGGCTCAATTTCGATATATCAATCTAGATAACACTCAGGATCAAAGTGGCTTGCTTGCAGGGCACTTTTTAAGTTCTGACAACTGTTATTATACTCTAACCGATACTAATTTATATGAAGCATACAGATTAGTAAATACTTCAAAGTTAGAAACAATAACTGAATTTTTAGATAAGGTAATATCAATTGAGCACACTGAAACACCAGAACTGTGATTTTTGCGGCAAGGGTAAAGAAGACGTTGAAAAACTCGTCGTTGGTTCTAACGGATCAATCTGTAATGAGTGTGTGACTCTTTGTGATAGAATTTTAAAAGATCAAAAAGGTAAAGTCAAAAACGATCACCTTAATCAATTCAATCCTGTTAGGATAAAAGAATATCTAGATGAATTTATTATAGGTCAGGATGAGGCTAAAATATCCGTTTGTGTTGGAGTAAGTCAACACTACAAAAGAATTAGCAGTTACACCAGTTATGTTGACTTAGATAAAAGTAATGTAATGTTAATGGGTCCAACTGGTTGTGGCAAGACTCTCATGGTAAAGAAAATTGCAGAGTTTATTGATGTACCATTTGCACACTGTGACGCAAATACACTGACTGAGGCTGGGTATGTTGGGGACGATGTAGAAACTGTAATACAACAATTATTACTTAGAGCTGATGGTGATGTTGAAGCAGCCTGCCGTGGAATAATTTATATTGATGAAATAAATAAAATAAGTAGAAAGGGCGAATCTAATACTGCTACCAAAGATGTGGGTGGTGAAGGGGTACAACAAAGTCTACTCAAAATGATTGAAGGTACAGTACTTAAAATTCAGGTGGGCAAAAAACGTGAAGAAGTAGAAATAGATACTAAGAATATTTTGTTTATTGTTGGCGGCAGTTTTGTTGGGCTTGAAAAAATTATCAATGACAGATTAAACAATACTGGAATTGGATTTAATAGTGCCTTAAAAAAGACTTCACAAACTAATCTATTTTCTAAAGTAGATCAAAAGGATTTGATCACTTATGGGTTAATTCCAGAGTTTGTGGGCAGATTTAGTATATTGACCACAGTTGATGATTTGACCAAAGAAGACCTGATTAAGATATTAACAGTGCCACGTAATAATTTAATTAATCAGTATAAGTATTTGTTTGATATGGATGGTTTAGAATTAGATTTTGAACCAGAAGCTCTAGAAGCAATTGCAGATAAAAGTATAGAATCTAAAACGAACGCCCGCGGTCTAAGAAGTACTTTAGAAAAACTATTAATAC
>Ga0114982_1001346_pt1 | contig 11924 bp, 10 predicted proteins | sample Shrwel_input2_FT_FD_87183 | JGI IMG/M metagenome (GOLD analysis project Ga0114982, IMG submission 87183) | Subsurface microbial communities from deep shales in Ohio, USA - Utica-3 well 1 S input2 FT | ecosystem: Environmental > Aquatic > Deep subsurface > Shale gas/oil reservoir > Produced... | reverse complement strand
ACAAAATAAAATTTTATGTTTTTTTGAAAACTTTATATTTATATATACAAATATATTTATAATGAATCAAGACAACACAAAACTAACAACTGTGAAAATACTGAAAGATGTATATTCATCATTTAAAAAGGTTTCTTTCGATTCGGATGTTACACTTCAAAAGCTGGTAAATAGAACAGTAGAAAGATATGTTACTGATGATGAGTTTAGACAAGAAATGAATGAGTATTTAAAATTACAAATTTCAGGTTCACAATTTTAAGAAACAAAATAAGTTATGGCAAAAAAGAAAAAAATCCTTTTACTTTCGGATGATTTAAGAATGGCAAGTGGTATAGCTACTATGTCTAAAGAATTAGTACTTGGTACAGTTCATAAATACGATTGGTTTCAGGTAGGAGCAGCTATCAACCATCCCGAAGCTGGTAGAGTATTGGATGTTAGTGAAGATATTCAAAAAACATATGGAATACCTGATGCTAGTGTTAAGATACTACCTTGGAATGGTTATGGTAACGCTGATTTAATTAGACAACTAATTAATGCAGAACAACCTGATGCTATCCTACACTTTACTGACCCTCGCTATTGGACATGGTTGTATGATATTGAACATGAAATCAGACAAAATGTTCCACTTTTATTCTACGCAATTTGGGATGATTTACCAGACCCATTATATAATCGTAACTTCTATGAAAGTTGTGATTGGATTGGGTGTATCTCTAGGCAAACGTATGGTATCATTAAAAGATTATCAGCGTTAGATACAAAGCCAACTTGGAAACCAAAAGCAGATTGGCAAGTAAGTTATGTACCTCATGGTATTAATACTGAAATATATAAACCAGCTGATGTATCTGCAGAATTCCGTAAAGAAATTTTAGAAGGTAAAGAATTTGATTTTGTTTTATATTGGAATAATAGAAACATCAGAAGAAAACAACCAGCAGATGTAATCGTAGCATTTAAGAGATTTTGCGATATGATTGGTAAGGAAGCAGCTGATAAAGTTTGTTTGTTAATGCATACTCAACCTATTGATGAAAACGGAACTGATTTACCAGCAGTTATAGCAGCCGTAGCACCTGATGTTAATATTATATTTTCAGAAAAGAGAAGACCGGTTGAAGAATTGAATCTTATCTATAATTTAGCAGATGCAACAATCAACATAGCTAACAACGAAGGATTTGGATTAGCAACTGCAGAATCAGTAATGGCTGGAACACCAATCATTGTAAATGTAACTGGTGGATTGCAAGACCAATGTGGATTTACATTAGATGGTAAGTTGTTAGAAGCTGAAGATTATATTAAGATTGGTTCATTACATGAATGGAGGAAATGGGAGAAGACTGTAAAAGCTGGAGAATGGTCTACACCAATTTGGAGTAGAGCACAAGCATTAGCAGGTTCAGTACCAACCCCATATATTTGGGATGATAGAGTTGATGTGGATGAAGTTGCTGAAAAAATATTAGAAGTGTATAACACACCAAAAGATGTTCGAAAAGCAAACGGATTGAAAGGTAGAGAGGCATTTATCAATGATATGGGATTAACACATACAAATATGTGTCAGCAATTAGAAAATGGTATAGAGGATGTTTTCCAAAATTGGAAACCAAGAGAAAGATTCGAAGTATTTAAAATAAAATAATTAGTTATAAAGATGAAGCAAACATTAGTATTTCAAGGACCTATATTCACTCGTAGTGGTTACGGAGACCATTGTAGAGATTTAATGAAATCTTTACGAAAAATGGATAAGTATGATATTAAAATTATACCTTTAAGATGGGGTAATACTCCACAAAATCAAGTTGATGGTTCAACGGAATTTGGTAAATGGATGTTGGAAAGAGTTATACCTCAGATTGAGCAAAAGCCTGATGTATTTATGCAAGTTTCGGTTGCAAATGAATTTGAGCCAAAGGGATATTATAATATCGGAGTAACCGCTGGTGTAGAAACTACTATTTGTCCAATGGATTTTATAGAAGGTAGTAACAAAATGGATTTAATATTAGTTCCATCTAATTTTACCAAACAGGTAATGGTAACAACTGGATATCAACAAAAAAATCAACAAACAGGTGAAATTGTTAGTGAAACTAGATTGACAACTCCTGTTGAAGTTTTATTTGAAGGTGTTGATACTGAAATATTTTCTAAAGGAAGTGGTAAAGATGTATTAGCAAATGTTAAAGAAGATTTTAATTTCCTAATTGTAGGACATTGGTTGAAGGGAGATTTAGGACAAGATAGAAAAGATATTGGTATGGCAATTAAAACATTTGCTACTGTATTCCAATATTTACCAAAAGATAAAAGACCAGGTCTTATTGTTAAAACATCACATGCTGGATTTAGTGTAATAGATAGAGAACAAACTAGAGAAAAAATTGAAAATGTATTAAAACCATTTGGTGATAAATCTCCATCTGTTTATTTAATACATGGTGATATGGAAGAAACGGATATGAGCAACTTATACCATAATCCAAAAGTTAAAGCAATGTTATCATTTGCTAAAGGTGAGGGATATGGCAGACCTATGGCTGAGTTTACTTTAACTGGTAAACCAATTATAGCTAGCGGATGGAGTGGGCATACTGATTTTTTACCACCAGAGCACGCAGTTTTATTAGAAGGTAGTTTAACTAATGTACATGAATCTGCCGCTGACCAATTCCTTATGAAAGAAGCGCAATGGTTTACTGTACAATATTCAAATGCAGCTAATAAAATCTATGATGTTTATAATAACTATAATATTTATAGTAAGAAATCGGAGGGGTTAAAATCTAATACATTAGCAAACTTTACATTAGATAAAATGAATGAAGTATTTACTAAATTAATGGAAAATACAAAAGCTCAACCTAAAGTTATTGGTTTTAATGCACCTAAGTTAAATAAAACTAAAATGCAACTTCCTAAATTAAATAAATTATAAGATGCCTCATACTCTTGAATATATGAAACTCGTTGATAACGAAGAACCATATAGTAAAACAGCTATAGCAACACGTAATTTATATAAACTCACAGCATATAAATATGCGGATGGTACTAAGAAAAATTTAAGAGGACAGAATGCACCAATAATATTTGTAATTGGTAAGGATGCGCAAAATATATATTGTGTTAAATTAAATGAAGTATTGCCAAATAAATTTATACAATGGGCATCGTCTGCAGCTGCAAAGAACATCAAAATTGAAGATGTTAAAGAATTAGATGAGATTATCGTAAAATCAGACACGAAAGGTAAGAAAATATTTAATACTTTTATTAAAAATAAAAATATATACCATGACCAAAAAAATGAATCTACATATAGGGTATATAAAATTAAAAGTATTTCTGGTATATATCAATTGAATTTAAAGCCGGAAATCTTTAAAAAAATAGCAAAAGTACAATAATTCAATTTATTTTAGTTTTTACTTATATTTACCTGTATAACAATTACAATTATACAAGGAATATAAGCTATGGCACTAACTTTAAGAACTACTAAAGGCTCTCCACTCACAGCAGGTGAGATGGATTCCAACCTTACATATTTAGAAGCACAAATATCAACTGGTACATCTGGAACATCTGGAAAAGATGGTGTACAGGGAACATCCGGTCAAAGTGGTACATCCGGTACATCTGGTAAAGATGGAGTTGAAGGTACATCTGGAAAGAGTGGAACATCCGGTACATCTGGAAGTAATGGTACATCTGGTAAAGATGGAGTAAGTGGGTCATCAGGATTATCTGGAAGTAGTGGTTCATCCGGAACAACTGGTTCGGCTGGTACATCTGGTGTCGATGGTACATTTATAGGTTCATCTGGTACTTCTGGTAAAGATGGTACATTTATAGGTTCATCTGGTACATCGGGAGTGAGTGGTAGTAGTGGTACAAGCGGAGAGAGTGGTAGCAGTGGTACAAGCGGAGTAAGTGGAAGTAGTGGAGAAAGTGGAAGTAGTGGTACATCTGGTACATCGGGAATATCTGGAACAAATTCAACAGCTGGTAGTGGTGGAACGGCTGGTTCATCTGGAACATCTGGAACATCTGGAGAAAGTGGTACATCGGGTACATCTGGTAGTAGTGGATTGAATGGTACAATGTTTGGTTCGTCTGGTTCATCTGGTTCATCTGGAAGTAGTGGACGTACTCCTGTATTAGGACAGGATTATAATAATGGAACATCCGGTTCATCTGGAACATCCGGAATAAGTGGAGCTAATGGTGGAAGTGGTTCATCTGGAAGTAGTGGTACATCTGGTACAAGCGGTTCATCTGGTAAAGATGGACAATTTTTAGGAAGTAGTGGTAGTAGTGGTTCAAGTGGAAGTAGTGGATTGACTGTTCCTGGTTCATCGGGATCGTCTGGCACAAGTGGAAGTAGTGGAGAAAGTGGAACATCTGGAACATCTGGAACATCTGGTAAGGATGGACAATTTTTAGGAAGTAGTGGTTCATCTGGCATATCAATACAAGGTTCAGCCGGAACATCTGGTTCATCTGGTAAGGATGGTACAAGTGGAAGTGATGGTCCGGGTGGATTGGCTGGAACATCTGGAACATCTGGAAGTTCTGGTACAAATGGGGCTACTGGTGATAATGGTACAAGTGGTACAAGTGGTACAAGCGGAACGAGTGGAGTATCACCTGCAGCTGGTACATCTGGTACATCGGGTTTAACTGGTACATCTGGTACAAGTAGCTCATCGGGAACTGAAGGTACAAGCGGTACAGATGGACAAAATGGTACTTCGGGAACATCTGGTTTAGATGGAGCAACATATCCACCGGGAACTTCTGGGGCAAGTGGTACATCCGGTACAACGGGTTCTGCTGGTACATCGGCATTTGGTTCATCTGGAACATCCGGTAGAAGTGGTACTGATGGTGCGGCCGGAGTGAATGGTTCGTCTGGAACATCAGGACAAACGGGATATAATGGTACGGATGGTACATCTGGTTCATCTGGAGTAAGTGGTACATTCTTTGGTAGTAGTGGTACATCTGGAGCAAATGGTACATTCTTTGGTAGTAGTGGTACATCTGGTACATCCGCACCTGGAATAACATCTGGAACATCTGGAACTGGTGGTACTGCCGCAGCTGCATTTCCTGTAACAGGTTCAGCAGTTGTATCTGGTTCATTTATAATAACTGGTTCACTATTTGTTAGTGGCGCAATAAGTGCATCTGCAATAAACATAGATGCAGCGGGAACACCAACATTAAGTTCAGCAACTAATTTAAATTTAACAGCTGGTACTGCAGTAATTGTTACTAGTTCTCCATTTAGAATTACAAGCTTTACGGATATACAAACTGGAAGTTTAACACCTTCAAATGGTGATATGATTTATAACTCAACTACAAATAAATTTATGGGATATGCAAATGGTAGTTGGGCTGCATTGAACTAATAAGATATGAGAGAATATAATGTTGCACTTAAAGAGGGAATTGACTACGATGAGTTTTGGAATGATATAGAAAGCGATACCGATGGTGGTAAACTTTATATCCCAAATAGAGCAGTAGAATTTACAAACGAAAGACCTGCATCACTTCGTCAATGTTGGTATTTGCTGACAGATGAGGAAGCAGAATTACTTAGACAAGATGAAAGAGTATATTGCGTAGAGATACCACCTGAACAAAGAACTGATATTAAAATAGGACGTAATGCTACTCAAAAGGGAGTATTTACAAAAACATCATCCGATAGCGGAAATTATCAAAACTGGGGATTGGTTAGAGTAAATAGTTTAACAAATAATTACGGGACTGGTACAACTACATCTGAAAATTATAACTATACATTAACTGGAAAGGGAGTTGATGTTGTAATTCAAGATAGTGGATTACAAGTTGACCATCCTGAATTTCAAGATGAATATGGGGTAAGTAGAGTTCAGCAAATAAATTGGGCAACTGTAAGCGGATTGGGATTTTCTCAATCTCCAAATCATTATAGAGACTTTGATGGACATGGTACTCACGTAGCTGGTACTGTTGCTGGTAAAAATTATGGTTGGGCAAAGAATGCAAAAATATATTCACTAAAAGTTAATGGATTGGAAGGTACTAGTGATAGTAATACTGGTATTGATGTAACATATTGCTTTGATGCTATTAAAGTTTGGCACGCTGCTAAAGCAGGTAGTAGACCAACTGTTGTTAATATGCGTTGGGGGTATTCTACATTTTACGATACAGTATCATCTTTAACTTACAGAGGAACATCATATTCGGATTCATCTACAACTGGTAGTTCATCTTATCGAGAATCTAATTATGGTTTAATAGCTAATAGTGGTGGTTTCAATGGAACATACTCGTCTCCTGTTAGAATTGGTTCGGTAGATGTTGATGTTGAGGAAATGATATCAGCTGGAATTGTTGTATGTATTGCTGCCGGAAATAATTATCATAAAATAGAATCATCTACTGGAGTAGATTACAATAATTTTGTAGTTACCAATACTGGTACGATTTATTATCATAGAGGGTCATCTCCATATAGTCCAAATGCTATTATTGTTGGTTCTATGGATAGTACGGTATATGATGCTACCTATGACCAAAAAGCAACTTATAGCTGTTGTGGGTCTGGTGTGGATATATATGCACCCGGAACAAATATTATGAGTGCATGTTCTAATACAAATGCATTCAGCGGACAATCATATTATTTAAATTCATCGTATAAGCAAGTTAATATAAGTGGTACTTCTATGGCATCGCCACAGGTTGCAGGAATTTCTGCATTATTATCCGAAATATATCCTAAAGCAACACCAGCTCAAATAAAAGCATCCTTATTAGTAAATGCGGGTTCGGCGGTATATACAACAGGACTTACCAATGATTATACTAATTATCGTAGTATATCCAGTAGTACACAAAAAGTATTATATAACAAATATAATCAAGCAGATACATTTAAGACAACGGGCCCTATTTCTTTTAGTACAACCCTAAAAATTAACTAATTTTTTATCGTTTCCTAAAAAACTTTATATTTATATATACAAATATATTATATAGATTTATTTGGTAAAACCAAAATAAAGTTGTATATTTGTATTAATTAAAAAGTTATGGTGAATATTACATACGCAATCACAGTTTGCAACGAATTAGAGGAAATTACAAATCTTATAAATTTCCTAAAACCAAGAATAGAATCGGATGATGAAATTCTAATACAATACGATTCAGATTCAGCAACACAAGCGGTTACTGATTATCTTAGAATTCTTTCTCAATTACACAATACAAATATTAAAGTTATTGGATTTCCACTTAATAATGATTTTGCTTCGTATAAGAACAATTTAAAAAATCATGCACAAGGTATGTTTATTTTTCAAATTGATGCAGATGAAATTCCATCTGAATATTTGGTAAATAATATGAGAGATTTATTAGATTCAAATAAAGATGTTGATTTGTTTTTTGTGCCAAGAGTTAATACCGTTAAAGGATTGACTGAAGCACATATTCAAAAATGGGGATGGAAAGTTAATGATAATGGATGGGTAAATTGGCCTGATTATCAAACAAGATTATATAGAAGAACATCTGAAATAGAATGGCAAGGTAAAGTACATGAAAGAATAGTGGGATATAATACACTTACAATATTACCACAGCAAGAGGAGTATTCGTTATACCATGCAAAAGAAATAGAAAGACAAGAAAAACAAAATGCTTACTATGATACAATCTAAAATAGCATTTCTTAGTGAGATGGGATTTGTTGGTAAAATTTCAGCTAATCATCCAAATATGAGAACTGAATTTGCTTGGATGCATGCTTTAGATGCAGACCATTATAACATTCATCTATTTGGGTCTGATAAGAATTTAATTAATTATGACCATGTCTTTATTATATTTCCAAAGGGTAAATTCTTTATAAGTGTTGAGGGCAACAAAATTATAGATGGGGTTAATCCAAATTCAGAATTACTTAAGCAAGATATTGTTGGTAAACTAAAAGAAAGAGGAAATAAAAAAATCCATTATATTCAAGAAGGACCGCATTGGTTATATAATGATTATGAGATAGCTGACCAAATTTATTTTTATAATTTTTTATCTGCATGTGATAGTATCTTTACTCACAACGAAAGTGACATATCCTATTATAAAGGACTATTTCCTAACAAACCAATAAGACCTATTGGTACATTGATGATTGATACACTAATCAAAGATATCGTACCTACAAAAGAAGATAAAGCAATTATAGGTGGTAATTTTTGTAGATGGTATGGTGGGTTTGAAAGTTATATAATAGCTGGAACTTTTGAAGTACCTATTTGGGCACAAACATCACACGCTATGAGAGATGGTGAGCAATATATAGACAATCTTAATCACTTACCAAGACTTTGGTGGAATGAATGGATGAAAACTTTATCAACATTTAAATATGGAGTTCATATGATGCCAACTGTAGCAGCTGGTACATTTGCATTAAATTGTGCATACTTTGGTATTCCTTGTATTGGTAATACTGATGTAGATACACAATTACTATGTCACCCATTATTATCAGTAGATGTAAAAGACTTAGAAACGGCAAGGGAGTTAGCAATACAATTAAAAGAAGATAAAGATTTTTATAATGAATGTTCGGAGATGGCAAGAGTTAATTATGAAGCTTGTTTTTCGCAAAAAGTTTGGACTGAAAGAATTAAAAGAGAATTAGAATTATGATAACATGTATTTTAAATGGTTATAAAAGAGGAGTTAATTTGCAAGAACAATTAGAAGCCTTAAAAAATCAGTCATTACCACCAGATGAAATATTAGTTTGGTATAATAATCCTGGCGAAGATACATTAATAAATTATGATATTGGTACTGAAGTTCCAGTTGCATATTGTAACTATAACTTTGGAGTTTGGGCTAGATTTGCATATGCGTTTATGGCAAGAAATGCATATGTTTGTGTATTTGATGATGATACAATTCCTGGTAAAAAATGGTTGGAAAATTGTATGAACACAATGAAAACACACGAAGGATTATTAGGGACGGTTGGATTGATTTATCCACAACCACTTCCACCAGAAAAATCATCTTATTATGAACCATATGCTAGAGTTGGTTGGCCTGATGGTGGTAATAATCCTGAAACTTTACAAGTTGATTTGGTTGGTCATAGTTGGTTTTTTAAGAAGGAATGGTTATCGCATATGTGGAGAGAACAACCAGACCCTAAATACAATACATGTGGTGAGGATATGCACTTTTCTTATATGTTGCAAAAGTATGCTGGTATAAAAACATTTGTACCACCACACCCAATTAATGATAAAGAAATGTGGGGAAGTGTTAAGGGTGCTCAATATGGTGGTGATACCAATTCACTTTGGGAATCAAATCAGATGAGTGTAGAAGGTGTACCATTTAGAGCATTGATGAATGAGTACTTTCATAATCAAAGATTAAAAGGTTGGAAATTAGTATATGAAAAATAAACCACTATTAATATGTTTCGGAACTAGACCGGAATGGTTAAAGATAAAACCTTTAATTAAAATAATGGACCGTAGTGAATATAGATTATTCTTTACAGGTCAGCATGAAGATTTACTTAAAGAAGTTGATGTTGATTATAAAGCAACTATTGGAGAAGGTTCTAATAGATTGGATGAAGTAGTAAAGGGATGTTTGGATTTGCCGGAAGGTGAATTTCGAGGTGTTATGGTTCAAGGTGATACCGCATCGGCATTTGCATGTGCTTTGGGAGCATATCATAGAGGAATGAGAATATACTACTTAGAAGCAGGTCTTCGAAGTAAGAATCTAAAACACCCCTTTCCTGAGGAAGGTTATAGACAGATGATATCTCGTATTGCTGATGTAAATTTTGCACCAACACAAAAAGCATTGGTTAATTTATTTGAAGAAAAATGTTTAGGTGATGCTTGGTTAGTTGGAAACACTGTATTGGATAATTTAATAGATTTTTCAAATCCTAAATACGAAAATAAAGTATTGATAACAATGCATCGTAGAGAAAATCATTCAATTATGGATAAGTGGTTTACTGAAATAAATAAATTAGCTGGAATGTATCCTGAATTAGAATTTATATTACCGCTGCATCCAAATCCAAATGTACAAAAGCATAAAAATTTACTAACAGATGTTACAATAGTAGAACCACTTTCGCATGATGAATTGATTAATATTTTATTAAAATGTAAATTAGTAATAAGTGATAGTGGGGGAATACAAGAGGAAGCTACATTTTTTAATAAGAAAACAATTGTTTGTAGAGAAGTAACAGAAAGACCCGAAGGAATCTATACAGGACATTTACATTTATGCAAAACACCGGATGATTTAAAAGATTTATTTGTTAGATTGGAAGAATATTCGTATATTTACAAAGATTGTCCATATGGAGATGGTCATTCTGCTGAAAAAATTAAAAAAATATTACATAATGAAAAATTATAAACTTACATTTTTAAATCACGCTTCATTTAGTATTGAAACTGATGATTTTATTACATTGGTAGACCCTTGGTATTCCGGTAGAATATTTAATAATAGTTGGTCTTTACTTAAAGATACGGATGACAGTAAATTGGATTATTCAAAATTAAGATATATTTCAGTATCACATGAGCACCCAGACCATCTACATTGGCCTACATTAAAATACATCAAAACAAAAACGGATAACGAAATTACAATTATATTTCCTCGTAGAACCAATCCAAATGTAATGGATGAATGTAAAAAGTTAGGATATAGTTTTGCGTATATAGACCATTATGAAGAAACTCAAATAGAAGAAGGATTTACATTAACTGCATTCCCTGATGGACATGATAGTTGTTTGGTTTATAGAATTGGAGATGATGTTATTTGTAATCAAAACGATGCGTATTTAGACAATCAAGTATTACCAAAGTTAAAAGAAATGTTTCCAAAAATAGATTTATGGTTATTTCAATTTAGTTTGGCAGGATATTATGGTAATAGTACTGACCCAAATACTATAATTGAAAAAGGTACTAAGTTTCATTTAGATAAGTTTACAGATTATCAAAATTACTTACAACCAAAAATGAGTGTACCATTTGCTAGTTATGTTTATTTTTGTAAACAATATAATGATTATATAAATGATTATGCGGTTGGATTAGATACTCTATTAAGTAAAACAAAATATCCAACGCAATTTCCATTTTATAATGAAGAAATATCACTAACATCAATTGAAAATAATGATATAAATTTATCTAAGTGGAAAGAGATAATACAAAATGGTAGAGATAATATAACACCAGTTGCTGAATTTCCGGGTGAGCAAGTTATAATTGATGAATTGATTAAATTATATGATAAGGGATATCGTATAAGTACAGGTGGAACTATTTTAGAATTTTTTGATTATGATAAAAATTTAGTTATAGATACCAATAATAAAGAATTTAAATTTATTTTAAAAGAAGAAACACATCCACAATTCATAGCTGGTGTTTTGCCCGGAGAGGAATTACTTGCTTATTTAAAAACACCTTGGGGAGCTGATACATTAAATATAACTGGATGCTTTATTAAAAAAAATCCACAATTTTGGCATCCGTTTTTAAGCGCTAGGGAGGCATTATATACAAGATAAAATAATATTATGAAACAATTATTTGATGAAGATTTTATAGAAGTTACGGAATTGATTAAAAACAAAAAACCATTTTCGTTTAGTAGATTTTCTGATGGTGAAATTGCAGTTATGAAAGGACATAGTATTGTTGGTTCTGATAATTGGTCAACTCCTAATTATGTAACGAAATTGGGAAACGATTTAGTAGATGCAATTCAAATTATTGATGATAATGTTTATTTTGGAATATCTTGTAGTT
>Ga0114982_1001345_pt1 | contig 11928 bp, 13 predicted proteins | sample Shrwel_input2_FT_FD_87183 | JGI IMG/M metagenome (GOLD analysis project Ga0114982, IMG submission 87183) | Subsurface microbial communities from deep shales in Ohio, USA - Utica-3 well 1 S input2 FT | ecosystem: Environmental > Aquatic > Deep subsurface > Shale gas/oil reservoir > Produced... | reverse complement strand
TGCGCTGCTGAACTGGCTGCACACCACAACACCGCGCATCGCCAATGGCCAGGTGCAGCGCTGCCAGGGGAGAGAGCAGACCAGCGTTCAGGATGGCGTCGTGAGCGGCGCACCATATATCGGCATGCTGGGCAGGCGGCGTCAGCAGGGTGGGCCAGTCCAGGGCTTGCACGCTGGCTTCGGTGGCCACCCGCTGCCAGCTGCGCAGCTGGGTGCGCAATTGCCCGCGTGCGGCGGCGGCGTGCAGCCAGCGCTGCACCTGGCCATTGGCGATGCGCGGTGTTGTGGTGTGCAGCCAGTTCAGCAGCGCACCATCGGCCAGCACATCGTGCAGCGTGCTCCAGCGCTCATCGGGCGGTGCGTGTGGGGTTTCCAGCAACCAGCCATCGTGGAGCAATTGGTGGCGGTAGCGGCTGGCCGACGGCGTGGCGGCCTCCAGCGCCTGCCGCGCGGCGTCGCTGCCGGGCAGGCTGATCAGCAGCTCCACCAGCCCGGCCATGTCTTCGGGCTGGCCATCAGGCAGGCGGGCCAGATGTACGCTCAGCCAGCGGCGAAAATCCGGCGCGCCTCGCAGGGCGCTGAGCTCGGCATGGCGTTGCTGGTCGGCCAGCAGACACAAAAACACCGCAAACACCGGCACGCCGCCGCACACATCGGCGAAATCCAGCAAACCATCGCGCTGGCGCAAAATACCCTGCACGGTGTCGGGCTGCACGTCCGGCAGCGCCAGCTGGGCGGTTTGCCAGGGGTCCAGCCGTTCCAGCCAGCTATTGCGGCAGGCACCCAGCAGGTGAACGCGGGCGCCGTGGTCGGCGGCGGCTTGCAGCGCGTATAGCCAGTTGTCCCAGCTGTCGCAGCGCTCGATATAGTCCATCAGCAGCAGGGTGGGTTGCGCGCAGGGCTCGCGCAGCGCCTCGGCCAGTTGATCGGGCTGGGCCAAGTGGGCGTCCAGCAGCCACACCCGCCAGCCAGCCTGCTGGGCGGCCAGGCCGATTTCCCATTCCAGCCGCGATTTGCCGGCACCACCGCGCCCATGCAGCACGCTGCTGAACTGGCTATTGTCTGCGATGCGCTGCTCTAGTGCTTCCAGCTGCGCCGTCGGGCTGAGCGCGCTGGACACCGGCACATAGCGCAATGTGCTGCTGTGGTACAGATACTGATGTAGCTTGGGGCGAGTGCGCGCCAGCTCGCGGCTCAGGCTGCGATAGCCGGTGGGCAAGTCGGGTGGAAACCAGCGCGTGCGCAAGGCGTGGCGCGGGGCAAGTTGGCTGGCAAAATCATCCCAGGTGAAAATCTCGACTGCGATGTTGTCCAGGTGCGCCAGCCCGGCGCGCTGGGCGAGCACCTGAAACTGCTGGCGTATTTGTCCGGCCAGGGCGTCGCATTGGCCTTGATTGCTCAAGCGGGCGCTGGTGCAAAACCGATAGCGCCGGATTGGCGTCTGGCTGTTGTACCAGGGTTGGTATTGCTTTTGTTTGGGCGCGTGCTCAAGCAGATTGTCGCGCAAGTGTTTGGCCACCTCGGCCCAGCGCGGCTGCACGGCGTCCCAGCCGTCTTGGGCCACATATTTGCATTCCCACACACAGCCCTGGCTGGGGGAATACAGATCAATGGCACCATCCTTGCCGGGGGCCTGAAAGCTGCGCAAATCAGGCGTGGCGTCGGCAAAAAACTCGCTGACAAACTGGTGAAACACATCGCCAGGGGGCTGGTTGGGGAACAGGTCGGTCTGGTCAAAGCGCAACATGGCAGCGGACAATCCGGGTGGCAATGTTGGCATTCTAGCGCGTTGGTCTGGCGGCTTGTTTCTGTTCTGGCCATTTAACCTGGCAGCGTGGGTGCATTTTGGGGATGGGCTGACCCGTACCCCGCTCTGGCCAATTTTTTCCCCTCCGCCTGTGGCGATGCAGCATCCGCCCGGTTTCTGGCGCAAGCGTGGGCAAAACCGGATAAAACCGGCTTTCATGCGTATTTTCTTTGCACTTTATCCCGATGGCGAGTGACTCATGCGCCGGGAAGCCCCGTGGGCACAGGGTTTGCCTGGGCCATAATGCTGCATTGCACGACAAGTCGTCACACCAAAGCAAAAATTTAATGCTATAACCATAGGGCTGGCACAGCGTTCGGCTGCAAAAAGGGGCACAGAACCCGCACCGACACATCGCGCGTCCGGCAGGCCATGCGTGGTGCCCATTAGGGGCCGCACAGTGGCCCAGACAAGGCACGGGCACAGACCCCGGCCTGACAGAACATCACCGATCACAGACGGAGAGAGAACCCATGACGAAAAAAATTGCACTGGTTACCGGCGGGATGGGTGGCATTGGCACGGCCATCTGCAAGGCGCTGGCGAATGCAGGCTGCACCGTGGTGACCACCTACAGCAAGGCTGGCAAGGAAGTGGAATGGCTGGCCAATATGAAAGAACAGGGCTACACCGCCCACGCTTATCTGTGCGATGTGACCGACACCGATGCCTGCGCGGCGATGGTGGCGCAGCTGGCTGCTGAAGTAGGCCCGGTGGATATTCTGGTCAACAACGCCGGGATTACCCGCGATGGCACTTTCAAGAAGATGAACAAGGTAGACTGGGACCTGGTGATGCGCACCAACCTGGATTCGCTGTTCAATCTGTGCAAGCCGATTGTGGATGGCATGGCCGAACGCGGCTGGGGACGGGTGATCAATATCTCGTCGATCAACGGCCAGAAGGGCCAGTTCGGCCAAACCAACTATTCTGCCGCCAAGGCCGGCATGCACGGCTTTACCATGGCGCTGGCGCAGGAAGTGGCCAAGAAGGGCGTGACCGTCAACACCGTGTCGCCGGGTTATATCGGCACCGATATGGTGATGGCGGTGCCGGAAGAAGTGCGCAACAAGATCATCGCCGGCATTCCGGTAGGGCGTTTGGGCCAGCCAGAAGAAATTGCCGGCCTGATTACCTATCTGTCGTCTGATCTGGCAGGCTTTATCACCGGAGCCAATCTGGCCATCAACGGTGGTCAGCACATGATGTAAACCCGCACTGACTGGTGTGGGTTGCCATATTGCTCACACGCCCATGCAACACGCCCGGTTTCCGCATTGCGGAACCGGGCGTGTTGCATGGGGGCCACTCACACGGCGGGCCGGCGTCAAGCCGGCGGTGCGGCTGCCACGTGGGGTGCCGCTGAATCACACTGCCGGTTTGGGCACAAAATTCTTGGTGTGATCTTCAAAGCTCTTCACTTGCTTGTCGGCTTCTTCCGGGCTCATGTCGTACAGCTTTTGCAGCGTGGTCAGCAAGGCTTCGCGCTTGCCGGCCACCAGGGCCAGGTTTTGGTCGGAGAGCTTGCCCCAGCGCGATTTCAGCTTGGTGGAGAAATGTTTCCAGTTTTCTTCAGCGTTGGTCCAGTCCATATCACACTCCTTGTGCTCGGTGTCCCCGCAGCGGTATTGCCAGTCGGACACCGGGATGGGGAGATCATGCGGTGGCCTTTGCACAGCGTCTGTGCGCCAGCGCACAGACGCGGGCAGGCCAATCCGGGTGGCGGGCGCAGGGGACGAAAGCGGCCTTGCCGGCGGATTTTCTGCCCTGGCCGCTGCCTGCTGCGTCTTACCGAAACGCTGAGCGGCGCTTAACCGCGCGTGCTCAGTTCGCTGGTGAGTTTCTGGAAAAACGCCAGCCGCTCTGGCCGCACCGCGCCGGTTTGCCCAGCCTGAATCAGCGCACAGCCCGGCTCTACCCGGTGGCTGCAGTTGTGAAAGCGGCATTGGCCGATATACGGGCGCAGATCGGGAAAATGGTAAATCAGCTCGTCTGCCGGCAGGTGGCGCAGGCCGAATTCCTGCAGGCCGGGGGAGGCAATCAGGTGGCTGTCGGCGTCCAGATGGTAGAGCTGGGCGTGGGTGGTGGTGTGGCGGCCAGAATCCAGCGCGGTGGAAATTTCGCCCACCCGCGCCCGCGCTGCCGGCAGCAGCGCATTGGTGATGGTGGACTTGCCCATGCCGGACTGCCCCACCAGCACGCTGGTGTGCCCCTGCAAATGGGCGCGCAAGGCGCTGACATCTTCTTGCGCCGACAGGGTGAGCAGCGGATAGCCCAGCCCCAGCCAGCCCGCCAGCCGCTCGCGGGCGGCGTCTGCCTGCGGCAGGTCGCACTTGTTCAGCACAATCAGCGGGGCAATGGCGGCGGATTCTGCCGCCACCAGACAGCGGTTGAGCAGCTCGTCGTTGAAGGTGGGCACCGGGGCCAGCACAATGGCCAGCTGGGTAACATTGGCGGCAATCAGCTTGCTGCGAAAACTGTCCGAACGGTACAGCAGGCTGCGCCGGGGCTGGGCGCGTTCAATCACCGCCTGTTCGGCGTTTTGCACCAGGATGTCCACGCCATCGCCGCAGGCGTAGTCGGTTTTTTTGCCACGGGTGGTGCAGTCGTACAAGGTGCCGTCGGGGGTTTCTACAATATAACGACGGCCATAACTGGTGATAATCTGTCCGGAGCAAGTCAACGTCATGCAGGCAGGTCTTTCAGGTGGGCAATGCGCAAGCTTGCCGGCGGGTGGGAATCATAAAACTGCGAATGCAGCGGGTCGGGGGTCAGGGTGGCGGCGTTGTCGCGGTACAGCTTGACCAGCGCGTGGGTCAGGTCGTTGGCCGAGGCGTGACGGGCGGCAAAGGCGTCGGCCTGGTATTCATGCCGGCGCGACAGCAGGCTGGTCAGCGGCGTCAGCGGAAAACTGAACACCGGCAGCGCCAGCATGAATAACAGCAGGCCACTGGCCAGCGAGGCGGTGTTCACCCCCAGCGCCGGCTGAAACCAGCTGGTGCCCAGCAGCCATTGCAGCCCGGCCAGCACCGCCAGCGATAAGGCAAAGCTGGTCAGCATGCGCTGAACAATATGCCGGTGATGAAAATGCCCCAGCTCGTGCGCCAGCACCGCCTCGATTTCACTCGGGCTCAATTGCTGCATCAGCGTATCAAAAAACACAATGCGCTTGGCCCGGCCAAAGCCGGTGAAATAGGCATTGCCGTGGCTGGAGCGGCGCGAGCCGTCCATGACAAACACCCCGCTGGCGCGAAAGCCGCAGCGCAGCAGCAAGGCTTCGATCCGGCTTTTCAGTGCCGGGTTGTCCAGCGGCACAAAACGGTTGAACAGGGGGGCAATCAGGGTGGGAAACACCACCATCAGCACCAGGCTGAACCCCACCCACACCGCCCATACCGCCAGCCAGGCCTGACTGCCCAGCGCGGTCAGCAGCCACAGCACCAGCGCCAGCAGCGGCAGGCCCAGCAGCGCGCCCAGCAGCACCGACTTGGCCAGGTCAGCCAGATACAGCGCCGGCGTGGTGCGGTTAAAGCCAAACCGCGCTTCCACCCCAAAGGTGGCCAGCAGGCTTAGCGGCAGGCCCAGCAGCCCGCTGATCAGCAGGGCCGAGGCAATCACCGCCACCCCCTGCCACAGCGGCGCGCCCAGCCAGCCCGCCCACAGCCGCGCCAGCCAGTCGATGCCGCCGCCCAGCGTCAGCCCCAGCAGCACGGCGGCGTCCAGCAGGGTGTCCAGCTGCCCCAGCCGCACCTTGGCGCAGGTGTAATCTGCCGCCTTTTGATGCGCCTCCAGCGGCACCTGGCCGACAAAATCCGTCGGCACCGCCTGACGGTGGGCGGCCACATGACGAAACTGGCGCTGCGCCAGCCACAGGCGCAAGCCGGTTGAACTGGCCAGCGCCAGCAAAAACAACACGGTAAACGGGGAGTTCATTCAGGAGGGCCACAACAGATCGAGAAGGACATGGGACTGCCGCAGAACGGCCAGGTTCATGCGACAATAGCCGTATTTTGGACAGAAGACGATAGGCATTATGGCACAGGATCAGAACAACCTCATCTGGCTGGATATGGAAATGACCGGCCTGGAGCCGGATCGTGACCACATCATCGAGATGGCGGTGGTGATTACCGATAGCCAGCTCAATACCGTGGCCGAATCGCCGGTGCTGGTGATCCACCAGACCGACGCCGTGCTCGACGGCATGGACGACTGGAACAAATCCACCCATGGCCGCTCCGGCCTGATTGACAAGGTCAAGGCTTCCACCCTGGACGAACTGGCCGCCCAGGAGCAGATGCTGGCGTTCTTGCGCGAATACGTGCCGGGCCGCGCCTCGCCGATGTGCGGCAATTCCATCTGCCAGGACCGCCGCTTCATGGCGCGCTGGATGCCGGCGCTGGAAGCGCATTTTCATTACCGCAATCTGGACGTGTCCACGCTGAAGGAGCTGGTCAAGCGCTGGAAGCCGGAGCTGGCCAAAGGCCTGCGCAAGCATGGCAAGCATGAGGCGCTGGCGGATATTTATGAGTCGATTGAAGAAATGAAGTATTACCGCGAGCATTTCATCCGCCTGTGATGACGCACGCCCCGTGTTGTGGGGGTTGGGTGTGTTGCGCCCCATTGGGGGTAACACACCCAACGCGCGTGTCTGCGCAGGACGCCTTCTGCTAAAAAAATTCAAGCGCAAGATCCAGAGTGCGCCCCCCGCCCATCCTGCTTACACTCCCAGTCATCTTCCTCACGCCGTCATCCCATCGCCATGTCCGAAGACACCGAACGCCTGGCCGAGGCCACCCAGCAAGACCCGCGCTGGGCACAACTGCTGGCGCGCGACCCTGCTGCCGAGGGGCTGTTTTACTATGCGGTGACCAGCACCGGTGTGTACTGCCGCCCCACGTGTGGCGCACGTACACCGCGCCCTGAGCATGTCCGCTTTTTTCTGACTGGCGATGCCGCCAGGCTGGCAGGATTTCGGCCCTGCCGGCGCTGCAAGCCGGAACAGCCGCCGCTGGCGGCGCAGCACGCCGAGCGAATTGCCGGTTTGTGCCGGCTGATGGAAGCCGCTGACACGCCGCCCAGCCTGGCCTGGCTGGCAGAACAGGCCGGGATGAGCCCACATTATCTGCATCGGGTGTTCAAGGCGGTGACCGGGGTGACACCCCATGCCTACGCCCAGGCGCTGCGGGCGGCGCGGGTGCGGGAGGCGCTGGGCCAGCACGCCAGGGTGAGCGATGCGCTGTATCAGGCCGGTTATCAGTCCAGCGGGCATTTTTACCAAACATCGACCCAACTGCTGGGCATGACCCCCAGCCACTACCAGGCTGGCGGCGTGGCCGAGCAGCTGCGTTTTGCTGTGGGGCAATGTTCGCTGGGGGCGATTCTGCTGGCTGCCAGTGCGCGTGGGGTGTGCGCCATCTTACTGGGGGACGACCCCGACGCACTGGTACGTAATCTGCAGGCGCGCTTTCCCAAGGCAACGCTGCTGGGCGGTGATGCCGGATTTGAACAGTGGATGGCGCAGATGGTGGGGTGGGTTGACTGCCCCAAGGTGGGGCTGGATTTGCCGCTGGATATTCGTGGCACGGCGTTTCAGCAGCGGGTATGGCAGGCGCTACGGGAGATTCCGCCCGGCATGACCGCCAGTTACAGCGAGATTGCCCAGCGCATTGGCGCACCCAGCGCCGTGCGCGCCGTGGCGGGGGCATGTGCAGCCAATGCGCTGGCGGTGGCGATTCCCTGTCATCGGGTGGTGCGCCACGATGGCAGCATCTCGGGTTATCGCTGGGGGGTGGAACGCAAGCGGGCGTTGCTGGCGCGTGAGGCGCAACAGGACGAAAACGGCTGATCTGGCGTGCGTTACAGCCAGCGGCGCACCTGTTGCAGATAGTCGGCATAGGGGGCACCGAATCGGGCCAGCAGATAGCTTTCCTCGCGGCGAATCACCCCCTGCTGCATGGCCAGCAGCAGGGGCGGCAACAGCCACCAGGGCCAGGCGCTATCGGCCAGCACGGCCAGGCTGGCGTACAGCCCGGTCATGGCCACATACACCGGGTTGCGCGACCAGGCAAATGGGCCATGCCGCACCAGGTGCTGGCTATCCTGGCGCGGATTGCCCGAGGTGCCGGCCCGGCGCAGGGTAGCAAAGGCCCAGCGCACCAGCGCCGCGCTGAGCACACCCAAACCGACACCCAGCGCCAGACGCCCATTCAGCGGCATGCCCAGCGGCAGCGGCCAGAACCATTGCAGGCCCATGGCCAGCGCCAGACAGCCCAGATACAGCCGTGGCGGCGGTGCCAGCAGGCTGGGGGGAGAAGGCAAGGGTTGGCTCATGTCAGGCTGGTTTCCTGCGTGTCCTCGGTTGGGGCGGCAAGCTCGGCGCTGAGCAGAAACTGACCAAACGCATACATCGACTGAATCACCCCGGCCAGTTGCACGCCGCGTGGGGTCAGCCGGTATTCTGTGCCGGGCGGCACGCTGGGTAGCACCTGGCGCGAAATCAGCTCATGTGCCAGCAGCATATGCAGGCGGGCGCTCAGCACCTTGCTGCTGATGCCAGGCAATTGGCGCTGTAGCTCGGCAAAGCGCAAAGGGCCGGGCAGCAGCACGCCAATCAGCCGGGTTGTCCATTTGCCCTGAATCAGTTCGGCGGTAGCCTGAACCGGGCAGCGCTCGTCGCAAAAAGCCGTTTCCATGCGGTAAGTTCCTGAATAAAAAGTGCCTGCTTGTGGGCAGGGGTGTGGCTTGCCAGCATATGTGAAATTAATTCACATTAAAAGGGCAAGTTATGTTGGGTAGTGTGCTACGTTTGGTGGGAAGCATTCAACTGGTGTTGGGGCTGCTGTATTTGCTTGGGCCGGACTGGCTGCTGCAAGCTATGGGACACAGTGCCGTGGCGCAGGACATACATTATCCGCTTGGCATGCTGGCTGCGCGTTTTCTGGCGTATGGGGCCGGGCTGTGGGTGGTGGCCCGCCAGCCACAGGCGCACCGCTTCTGGATTGGCAACATGATTGTCATCCAGCTGATTGATCTGGCGGTAGGGCTGGCGTATACCGTCCAGGGCATTTTGCCGCTAAGCCTGTCTGGGTTTCCGATGGCCAATGCGCTGTGGATCAGCCTGGCACTGGGGGCCGGCCTGCACCAGCTGGCGGGGCAGCGGATCAAATCGGCCAACTGAGGCTTGTTTTTTTCCATGGCTCGCATGTAGTCTGGCAGTCTCTCCCGTCATGACGAAGGTATCGGCATGCTCACGCTCTATCTTGGCAACAAGAATTACTCTTCCTGGTCGTTGCGGCCCTGGCTGGCGCTGCGTCAGCTGGACATTCCGTTTCGCGAGGCCCGTATTCCGCTGTACCAGCCAGACAGCGCCAGCCGCCTGCTGGCGGTGTCACCATCGGGCAAGGTGCCGACATTGAAGGACGGCGAACTGGTGGTGTGGGATTCGCTGGCGATTGGCGAATACCTGGCCGAACGCTTTCCCGAACACGGGCTGTGGCCCAGCAATGCCCGCCTGCGCGCCGAGGCGCGCTCGGTCAGCGCAGAAATGCACGCCGGGTTTGCCGCGCTGCGCAGCCAGATGCCAATGAATCTGCGCGCCAGCCTGCCCGGCTGCGGCCACACCCCGGAAGTGCTGGCCGATATCGCCAGGATTCAGGCCATCTGGCAGGGCTTGCGTCAGCGCCACAGCCAGCACGGGGCCTTCCTGTTTGGGCCGTTCAGCTACGCCGATGCCATGTTTGCCCCAGTGGTGTGCCGCCTGCACACTTACGGCGTGGCACTGGATGGTGTGGCAGGCCGTTATGCTGATACCATTCTGGCCTTGCCGGCCTTGCAGGCCTGGTATGCCGACGCGTGCGCCGAAAGCGAAGTGATTGCCCAGGCCGAACCTTATCGCCAGGGCTGATGCCCGATATCGAACAAAAGAAGAGAACACCACATGCTGATTCAACGTGACAACGCCACCCTGCTGGTGGTGGACATTCAGGAAAAACTGTTGCCGGCGGTGCTTGACCCGCAAGGCCTGGTCAGCCGGGTGGGCTGGCTGCTGCAAGCCTCGGTGGATCTTGGCCTGCCGGTGGTGCTGTCTGAACAATACCCATCCGGGCTGGGCCACACCGTCGAGGCGCTGGCCAAGCTGTGCCCGGATGCACCTGTGGTGGAAAAAAAACACTTTTCCTGCGTGGCCGCCCAGTGCCTGCCCGACAGCCTGATGGCGCGTCGCCAGGTGGTGCTGGTCGGGATGGAAGCGCATGTGTGCGTGCTGCAAACCGCGCTGGAGCTCAAGGCGGCCGGCAAGGAGGTATTTGTCGTCACCGACGGCATCAGCAGCCGCGCCCAGCACGATCTGGACACCGCGCTGCTGCGTTACCAGCAGGCCGGGGTGTGGCTGGTCAGCCGGGAAATGGTGCTGTTTGAGCTGCTGCGCAGCTCGGGCGACCCGATGTTCCGCCAGATGTCACAACGCTATCTGGTCAATAAGTAAACCGGAGACGTCGGCGCATGTCAGGGTGCCGACGTGGTTTGCACCTGACTGTTGCGCACAACCTTTGCGGCAAAGCGTGGCAAGATAGCGGCTTTATCTCTTTTGAATTGTTGCCATGAGCGGTCATTCTTCTACCGGCGCGATTGTCTACGCGCTGTTTGCCAATTTATCCATTGCCATTGTCAAGAGCATTGCCGCCGCACTGACCCAGTCCAGCTCGATGCTGGCTGAGGCGATTCACAGCTTTGCCGATTGCACCAACCAGGTGCTGCTGTTCTGGGGCATTCGCCAGTCGGCCAGAGCGCCCGACGCCGACCATCCGCTGGGTTACGGCAAGGCCAGTTATTTCTGGGGCTTCATTGTGGCGATGATGCTGTTTGGCCTGGGCGGGCTGTTTGCCCTGTACGAAGGCTGGCACACCCTGCAAAGCGGCCATGCGCCGGATTTGAGCGCGCGCGAAATGCATGTACTGGGCTGGTCGTTCAGCCTGCCGCTGCCGTATCTGATCATGGGGGTGCTGGCGTACAGCGTGCTGGCCGAAGCCATTTCACTGAGCAAGTGCGTCAAGGACATCCGCGCCATCGCCGGGGGCCGCTCGCTGTGGCAGTTTTACCGCGACAGCCGGCAAAGCGAGCTGATTGTGGTGCTGGCCGAAGACATTGCCGCGCTGGCCGGCCTGTTGGTGGCCTTTGTCTCGCTGCTGTTGTCGCTGGCTACCGGCAACCCGGTATTCGACGCACTGGGTTCCATGGTGGTGGGCGGGATTCTGGTGCTGATTTCGCTGACGCTGATGCGGGAAATCTACGGCCTGATGATTGGCCAGTCGGCTGGGGCAGAGATTGAAGCCGAACTGAGCCGTTTTATCGAAGCGCGACCAGAAGTACGCCGTCTGTACCGGCTGATTACCCTGCAAATGGGCCCGTATGTGATGCTGGCGTGCAAGGTTCATCCGCAGCAGGAACAGCAGGCCATCGAGCAGATCAACAGCCTGGAAGTGGCCATTCGCGCCCGCTTTCCTCAGGTAAAATGGTCGTTTGTTGAACCCGACAACCATGATTGACGGCCTGACGGCCACAGAAAAGGACTTGCCATGACTGCCACCCCCACCCTGTTTCGCGACGTACTGGCCAGCCTGCCGGCGGTGACCCACCTGGGGGCGCTGACCCTGCACAACGCCAGCGGCCAGGTGGCCCGGCTGGAAAACAAGCCTGGCCAGGCCGGTTCGCTGGCGGTCTACCATGCGCTCTACCAGCAGTTTGGCCAGATTGACGCCGCTGCCGCCCGCCATGGCCTGGCGCTGTTTGCCGAACACACGGCTGATGCACGCACCCGCCCTGGTGCGCACCCGAATATCGACCGCCTGCTGGCTATTGCCGAACAGGGCAGCGCTACGCTGAGCTGCCAGCTGGAAGCGCTGGCCTGAACCGTGTGGTGCCATCTGCAACACCGCGCCAGGTGTTTGGCTCTGGCGCGGTGTTGGGTGTGGTGGTCAGCGGTGGGCAAGCTGCCGGTTACGACAACTTCACCGCATGCTCACGCGTCTCATGGAACACCACCTTCGGCCAGCGCTCCTGGGTCAGATCCAGATTCACCCGGTTCGGGGCCAGATACGCCAGGCTGCCGGCGGCGTCGATGG
>Ga0114982_1001329_pt1 | contig 12057 bp, 11 predicted proteins | sample Shrwel_input2_FT_FD_87183 | JGI IMG/M metagenome (GOLD analysis project Ga0114982, IMG submission 87183) | Subsurface microbial communities from deep shales in Ohio, USA - Utica-3 well 1 S input2 FT | ecosystem: Environmental > Aquatic > Deep subsurface > Shale gas/oil reservoir > Produced... | reverse complement strand
GACGAAACATATGTTCCAGTATCTGATGTTGGAAATGCAGATGGAGTAGCTTCACTAGATGAGAATGGTAAAATTCCAGATTCTGAAATTCCAGATTCAATTGCAAGAGATTCAGAAATTCCAAGTCTATCGGGATATGCTACAGAAACATATGTGACCACAGCAATATCTAATTTAGTAGATACAGCACCAACAACATTAAACACTTTAAATGAATTAGCAGCAGCATTAGGAGATGATCCAAATTATGCCGCCACAATAAGCACCGCCTTGGGAAATAAATTAGATTCTTCAACTGCTTCAAGTACTTATGCAACACAAACAGCATTAGGTGGAAAACTTGATTCTTCTGCATTTACATATAGCTCAATAACAATTCCAGTTTATAGTGTAATTGGAGATCTTCCGTCAGCATCTGAAAATCATGGCAGATGGGCACACGTTCACGGAGAAGGCGCAATGTATTATGCACATGGCGGATCATGGTATAGAGCATTATCTCAAGATGATTTATATATATCAACAAACGCACAGAGTTCCAGCTATACTTTAAATTCTTCCGACCTTGGTAAAATGATAGAAATGTCCAATGGTGGAACTTTAACTATTACAGACTCTGCATCTTTCCCAGTTGGATTTTCTGCAGATATTCTTCAGACAGGATCTTCTCAAGTTACTATTGCTGGAAATGGATTTACCCCAAATGCTACTCCTGGATTAAAGTTGCGTTCTCAATGGAGTAGTGCAACTATTGTAAAAAGAGCTTTAAACTCTTGGGTTGTCTTCGGCGATTTGAGCGCTTAAAATGCGTAAAAAATCTCGCAAGGGCGGAAAAGTTGGAATCAGGAAAGTAACTGTTCCAAATCTATCTGGATTAACAAGATCACAAGCGCAGTCTTTGCTTTCATCACTAGGTCTTAATTATTCGGAATCTACAACAAACACCTCAACACTATCGTTAACAGACAGCATTGCTTCACAAGGTTCTGATCATAGTTCTACAGTTTCCATCGGAAGCACAGTCCCCTTTGTGTATTATAATTATGTTGATCCAGTAGTTTATACATATGGTCCATGCGAAGCCTATGGAACACCAACTACAATAGGATCTGGAAACCAATGCTCTGGAGAATATTATGAGGAATATACTGATTATCGATATAACACCAGAAAGAAGATATATGCAGACGGAGTCTGGGACGGATTTTCATATACAACATCTGGATGTGGTACAACAGACTCTAGAATAGTTTCAAGTAGTGTGAGAGTAAATGGCCAGTGTGGATATGTTACTCCAGCAGTAATAACCTATGGACCATGCGAAACTTATGGAAGTGGTACAGTAATTGGAAGCGGCAACCAGTGTTCTGGAACATACTATCAAGAATACACTGATTACAGATATAATACTAGAAAAAAGATTTACTCAGACGGAGTCTGGGATGGAACTTCTTATAGCACATCTGGATGCGGTACATCTGATTTAAGAGAAATAACATCGAGCTCTCAAATAGACGGGTCATGCGGCTACACAGCACCTTGCTCAATTACTTCATATTCTGGGTGGGATTATTCTGGAATATCTTGGAGCGGAAATTGCGTTTCTAGCGTAGAGACAGGAACTGCAACATCTAGAAGTAGAACAGATAATTGTGGAAACTCATATAGTGAAAATGGTAGTTATTCTGTAAGTAGATCCTGCACCCCGCCAGCAACAATAACATATGGATCGTGCGAAGCCTATGGTAGTGGTACTGAAATTGGTAGCGGAAGTCAATGTTCTGGAACTTATTATCAGACATATACAGATTACAGTTACAATACACGCAAACAGATTTATGTCAATGGCTCATGGGATGGTTCATCATATACAACATCTGGCTGTGGAACGACTACATCTAGGTCAATAACTGGAAGCTCTCAAGTAGAAGGTTTATGTGGATATACAAACCCAATAACATATGGCCCATGTGAAGCATATGGTGATGCTGTTTCATATCAAGGCGGCGGAAGTTATTGTAGCGGAATTACAACTGTTACCTATGAAAACTGGCTATATAATGCACGTAAAAAAGTTTATAATAATGGTTCATGGGATGGGTATTCATACAATTACTCATGCGGACAGATAAGTCAACAGGTTGTTACTGGACAACAACAGATAAACGGATCTTGTGGATGCTGTCCAGTAGTAAATCAATGGTACTGTACAACATCAATTAACGGCGGAGGAGTAGGAAATTGTGATTATACAATGCCTGGATACGATAACTCTGCAAGCGGGTCTGGATACTCTAGGCAGTGCACTTTTGGAACATCCTACCCATCTTGTCAGTCAACAAACCCAGCTCCAGTATGTTCAACATATAAATATCAATGTAAGAGTTATGACGTAACAAATTCAGCAAGCAATAATTATTCTACATGTTTTTATACAGGAGAATGTGCTGCCAATAATAACTCAGACGGCAGCAGAGCAACATGTTGTGCTGGTTACGCCTAATATGCTATTTACAAAATCTACCAGAAAAGGTATAATGACAATATGATTAATTTACAAGAAGAAGACTGGTTTATTCTAGGAGTCAAGCAGGCAAAGGTGGACTTAGGAGAATCTGCAAAACAAGTAGCTATAGTAATTGATGGCGAGATAGCTTTCTTTATTGGAGTTAAGCAGGATATTGCTGATGCTTTAATAGGTGCAACAACTTTTTCTGAATGCGAAGCAGCCAATGGTCTTTTTTGTGTATCTTTTATTAAAGACGGGGCGCTAGATCAGATCCTTTGTAATGAAATGACTCAGGCGGCATTGCTATCTAATCCAGAATTAGTTTATGTAGATAAAGAAGTTCAAAGGCATGCAGAATTAGCAGAGGCTGGTTGGCTATATGTAGATGGCCAGTTTATAGTTCCAGGGGTATATGAATGACCGAAAAAAGTAAATGGCAGCAGTATAAAGAAAAGTTGGGGGATACCAGACCATGGGATCTTCTTAATCCAAATACTGAATATGCTGAAGAGACAGAAGCAGATAGAAGATATGATATCTGTAAATCCTGTCCAGAACTTATAGATTTAACAAAACAGTGTAAGCAATGTGGCTGTATTATGTCTTTAAAAACCAAGCTTCAACACGCCACCTGCCCACTAAATAAATGGTAGTACCTAATAGATATTGAGGTATAATTAGGGGAGAGGTATACGTAAATGGCAATAAATTTCCCAACTAGTTTGGATTCCTTGACCAATCCCCAAGGGACCGACTCCGTCCAAGCAGTCTCGCATGCTGCACAGCATGCTGACGCCAATGACGCTATCGAAGCACTTGAAGCTAAAGTCGGTGCCGATAATTCGACTGTCACAACGTCCCTTGATTACAGAGTAAACGCCCTTGAAAATGCATCACTAGACGAAGAGGGTATTCAGCAAATAGCCGCTGATCTTTTAACAAATGGCACCCATACAAATATAATCGTCACATACGATGACGCTAATGATAAGATAAATTTAGAAGCGACATATGGCAATGAAGAAGCCATAAGCGCCATTGCCACAGCTTTAACTACTGGAACTGGCATAACTAAGACATATAATCAAAACCCTCCAAACTACTTGGGCGACTATGATAATGGAGCATACTATGCCATAAATGATGTTGTTAGCATTCCAGAGGGAAGTCCTTATGGAATAGTTGGATCATACTTTATAAGATCTGGTAATGCAGGAAATCCAGGATATCCACCAGAGCCAGGCGGAGCCACAAATGCTTCATGGACTCTTTATGTATTCTCTCCAACAATCACAATTGCAGTAGATACAAACTCTATTGCCACACAGTCTTATGTAAATACAGCAGTATCTACATTATTGATTCTGCTCCAGGACTTCTAGATACACTTAATGAAATTGCTGCAGCAATTGGCGATGACGCAAACTTTGCTACAACTATAACAAATGCACTGGCTCTTAAAGCACCTCTTGCTAGCCCAGCTTTAACTGGAACACCAACGGCACCAACTGCCACAACTGGAACAAATACAACACAGATAGCAACCACAGCTTTTGTTAAAACAGCAGCAGATGGCGCAGTAACAACATCAAATGAATATACTGATGAAGCGGTAGCAAGCTTAGGAAATACACTTCCTACAACATATGTGCCACTTTCAGATGTTGGACAGCCAGACGGAGTCGCTTCATTAGATGAAGATGGTAAGGTTCCTCTTTCCGAATTAGATATTGATCCAACAATTCAATCTGTAGCATCTGCTATGATAACAGGTGGAACACACACCAATCTTTCAGTTGCATATGACAGCGTAAATAAAGTTTTAAACTTTACCGCCCAAGCTGGTGGAGGTGGAGCAAACGTAAGCATTTCAGCAACAGCTCCAGCATCTCCAAATTCAGGAGACTTGTGGCTAGATTCAGACACAGCAACTCTTTATGCATATGACGGAGCATTCTGGGTAGAAATTTCTGGTTCAGGCGGTGGCGGAACAACAACTGGATCTGGTAACTTTATATTATCAATAACAGCACCAACATCTCCATCAGAAGGAGATACTTGGTTTGATACAGAGAATGCAAAGCTATATGTTTATTATGATTCATTCTGGGTTGAAGCAATTGCAACAGGTGCAACTGGTCCTACAGGACCAGCATTTGTAGAGTATAGAGGCTTATGGAATTCTGGAATCTCATACCTTGAAAACGATGGTGTTACATATAATGGAAGTCTATGGAGATTAAACGAAACTAATAGTCCAGCTGGAACTACCCCATCTACACCAAATTGGCAATTAGTAATTCAAAAGGGTGATAAGGGTGATACTGGAGAAATGACAGTTGGTACTGTCACTACTGTAGTAAATGGCCAGCCAGCAACTGTAACAAATGTTGGTACAACAACAGATGCAGTATTAAATTTTCAGATACCAGCAGGCCCAAGATCTACAATTGATATTGGAACAGTTGAAACAGTTGTACATGGAACTCCAGCAACAGTAACAAATTCTGGCACAACATCAGACGCAATATTTGATTTTGAAATTCCAGCAGGGCCTAGATCAACAGTTGAAGTTGGAACAGTAACAACTGGCTCCTATTCATCTTCTGCTACAGTAACAAATGTTGGAACAGAATCAGATGCAGTATTTAATTTTTCAATACCACAAGGTATACCTGGTGATTTTAATGTTGGAGAAACCCCACCAGCAAATCCACTAACAGGACATGTTTGGTATAACTCCAATAATGGTAGAGCATATATATACTATGATAATTTTTGGGTAGAGTATTCTCCTGGCTTTGTAGGCCAGACTGGTCCCGCAGGACCTGCAGGTGCAGACGGAGCCGACGGTGCAGATGGAGCACCTGGTGCTCCATTTGGAATTTATTATTTAGGAAACTATGTTTCAACAAATGGATATGTAACAGACATAGCAGTAGTTAGAGGTTCAGACGGACAGCTGTATCTTGCTAAGGCAAGCGGACAACTTGGCGATCCTATTAACTATCAAACTAATGGTCAATGGGAAATTTGGATACCAAAGGGTGCCGACGGTGCTCCAGGAGCAGACGGATCTTCATTAACTCCACTAGAAGTTTCTTCTAATATAACAGCACAGGCCTCATATAGATATTTTGTAGACACATCAGCGGCTAGAATAATAACTCTTCCAGCAACTCCTGCCCTAAACGATGAGATTCAAATACTAGATGCTTCAGGAACAGCTTCAACGTATAATATTACAATAGCACGTAATGCAAATAAAATTAATGGCGGAACAGGAAATTTAATTATAGATATGGACGGCGCTTGGGTAACATTACTTTATACAGGTAGCACATATGGATGGAAGGTAGCATAATGACAGATATTAGAATGTCTCAGATGGCATCAGGTATTCCTTATGGAGACAATGCTGAACGACCATTAAATCCAGAAATAGGTACAATTTATTCAAATGGAGAAGCTGCAAGATTAGAGCTTTATACAAACAACGGATGGCAAAATATTGTTCAAGAGGTTCCAGGGGTTGCGGGAATTTCTGGAACTTATAACGAGTCGTCTGGATCAGCAACAATAGTTGTATCTGGAACAAACTTTGTTTCAGGAGCAATAGTTTATGCTGTTGGAACAAATGCCGTAGAAGTACAAGCTTCTCCAATAGTTTTTAATTCTATAATTCAACTTACAGCAACATTAACTGGACTATCTCCACAATATGAGCCATATGATATTAAAGTTGTTAACCCATCAAATCTTTTTGGCATTCTGCCAGATGCACTTTATATAAACAATGTTCCAGTATGGACTACCCCAGCAGGATCAATAGGATCATTTTCTGAAAACTCTTCAATAAGTACATCTGTTATTGCGACTGATCAAGAAAATGCAACATTAACTTATTCTATAACTTCTGGATCTTTGCCATCTGGAGTTACATTGTCTTCTGATGGAACAATTAGCGGTACAACGCCAAGCATTTCTGGAGATACGACTTATAATTTTACAATTGCCGTCACAGATGGATCTAATTCAATATCTAGATCTTTTAGCTTATTAGTAGTTGAAGCAGCCCCAGTATGGTCTACATCACAAACTCTTCCAGAGTTTAGTAAAAATGTATCTTATAGCACTACCATTGTTGCAAACGATGATTCTGGATCAGCCCCAGTATATTCAATTATCTCTGGCTCTTTGCCAACAGGTCTTTCTTTAAACTCTTCAACTGGAGTTTTAAATGGTACCCCAAGCACGTCTTTAACAAAAACTTTTACAGTTAGAGCTACTGATGCAAATAGTAAATATTCTGATAGAATATTTACTATTCCAAACTCTGCACCAGTATGGTCACAAAGTTCTCCCCCTGGCGGACTAGTAAATCTTGCATATTCTTATACAATGTTGGCACAAGATGACAGTGACATTACTTACTCTTTATTGTCTGGCTCTTTGCCAACAGGTCTTTCTTTAAACTCTTCAACTGGAGTTTTAAGCGGAACGCCAACAACTTCAGGCACGTACACATTTGTAATTAGAGCAACAGATGACAATGGTTCCACAGTTGATACTTCAACTTTAAATACAACAATTTCAGCAACATCAAATATTTCCGCAACTGGTGGAACAGAATATACCTCTGGAAACTATAAATACCATAAATTTACTGGATCAGGAACATTTAGTGTTTCTTCAAATCCATATTCAGTTGGAGCTGAAGTCTTAGTTGTTGCTGGCGGCGGATCAGGTGGTAATGACGTTGGAGGCGCAGGAGGAGCTGGTGGTTTAATTTATAACTCTTCTTACCCAATACCATCAGGATCATATACAATTACTGTAGGTGCTGGAGGCATATTAGCAGAAGGAGGAACTACACTTGAGTCAGCAACAGGCCAATCCTCTTATTTTGGACCAATGCGGGCTTTTGGTGGTGGAGCTGGTACTAACTGGAATCAAAGTTTTGCAGCTCAAGTTGGTGGATCTGGCGGTGGAGGTGCAGGATATAATGGTGCTAGCAGATATGGCGCAGCATCAAATCAAACAAATAATAATGGTGGAACAGGATATGGAAATTCTGGAGGAAACGGATTTAATCCAGGAGGATCTCCAACATCTCCATATGGCGGTGGTGGTGGCGGAGGCGCAGGTGCAGCTGGAGGAAATGGAACTCAAAGTACAAATGGTAACGGTGGAATAGGATTAAATACATGGTCTACCTGGGCTGCAGTAACTGGAAGTGGAGATAACGGATATTTTGCAGGTGGTGGTGGTGCAGCAAATGATTATGGTCTAACCCCAGGTGGCACAGGAGGTGCTGGAGGCGGTGGCACAGGAGGTGCCGCAGCAAATGCTGTAGGAACTAACGGCCTTGCAAACACTGGTGGTGGCGGTGGAGGATCAAATGGATATCCTGGTGGCGCAGGTGGATCAGGAATTGTGATTGTGAGGTACTTAGTATAATGGCACATTTTGCAGAAGTAGACGATAACAAAATAGTATTAAGAGTTATTGTAGTTGATAACTCAGATATTTTAGATTCTAATGGCAATGAGTCTGAAGAAATTGGAAAAGAGTTTTGCGCTAATTTATTAGGCGGAAACTGGATACAAACTTCATATAATAAATCATTTAGAAAAAATTTTGCTGGAACAGGAATGTTGTATAAGCAAGATATAGATGCTTTTATTGCTCCAAAGCCATACGAGTCATGGACTTTAAATTCAAATTCTGGGCAATGGGAAGCCCCATTTCCAAAACCAGAAGACGGTAAAAGATATGACTGGCATGAAGAGGATCAAGAATGGGTCAAGAGAATATGACAATAACGGGAGGCAAAATACCATTTAATTGTTATAAATATAATGGTATACTTAACATATTATGGCAGCTATAGATTTCCCAACTAACCCAGTCGTAGGCCAGCTTTTTGCTATCGACGATAGGTCCTGGACATGGTCTGGGGAAACATGGAATTCTGTTGCAGGCGCCGCAGTTGGCGGAAGCGCAACAGATATTGGAGTCTTCTATGGCTTGAAAACTAGCGCAGATCTTGGTAGACTTTATTTACAAGTAACAGATGATGGTTCAAAAGTAGTTCTTCCACAAAGTAGTATAAATTCGAACGGCATTCGTGTTCGCAAACAAGACGAATATAAAGAATGGGTATTTACTTCTATTCCACTAGCATTTTCGTGGGATGAAACAAACCCAACACACTTATTAGTAGAGGTAGGTTAAGCATATGGCAACACAATTGATTGATTTAGGAAATATTAGATTTATTTGGAAGGGTGACCACGTCCCCTCTAACACATACGAACTAAACGACGTAGTTCGTTATAACAACATTGTCTGGGTTTATATTAATCAGATCCCAGCAGCAAATATTACAATTACAAACACCGCATATTGGTCACGCATGGTTGAAGGATCTGAAATTCCTCCCACTGAAGGACAGGCTGGTAAAGTTCTTAAGACCGACGGTACACTAACATTTTGGTCAGCATCGTTTGATGAGTTTTTAATTGGTGCAGACATTACAGATTTTATTACAGCAGCTGGTTTAACAGATGTTGCTCTTGGTATTCAGGGATCCTCTACATCCTTTGTACAAACAGCACTAGTTAATACAGGTTCAGGAGCTTCTTCATCTGCTGACTTTATTGCATATGCATCTAACGGAACAAATGAGTCTGGCTGGATTGATATGGGTATTACAAACGGTTCATTTAATGACCCAACATTTTCTTTAACAGGTCCAGGAGATGGATACGTATTCATGTCTGGAGCAATCGCTGGCGTTGTAACTGTAGATCAGTATAGCGTAGCTGGTAGCAATTTAAATATTATTTCTGATGGCGCACACGGAATGATTGCTGGAGTTATCTTCGACCTAGTTCTTCCAGTAGCACCGACACTTGAAGGTAGATATACAGTTATATCTGCTCCAAGCTCAACACAGGTTGTAGTTGCAACACCTCCAGGATACACAGGAGGAAACGTAGCGCTTACAAGTGTTATTAACTCTCAAATGAATAAGTTTACTGGTGACGGTAATATGGTTATAGCAACCGATTCAACAGGTCTTGCAAATAATATTATTATTGCAGCAGGTGGACTTCAAAACGGTAGTGAGCAGTTTATTATTACTCCAAATGACGGAACAGATATTACTGGAGATGTTAGAATTGCTGGAAACACTTCTCTAACAGATACAATTTATGTTGGCCCAGGCGCAGCAGCATTCGAAGTATCAGCAGACTTAACAAATCCAGGAGCAGTATTTGAATTAAATGGTGAGCCATATGCTCAGCTAGCTGTTCATAATCAGTCTTCAAATTCATCAACAGATGTTATTGCTTATGCAAATAACGGAGATGACGCTGCAGGATGGATTGATATGGGAATTACTGGAGCAACATTTAGCGATCCAACATTCCCAATTACTGGTCCACACGATGGATATATATTTATGCAAGCACCAGATGGAACTACTGGAGATGGTAATTTAGTTATCGCTACAGGATCTAACGGTACAGACAACAAAATCGTTTTTGCCGCAGGTGGATATGATACAGGTAATGAGCAAATGGTTATTACTCCTAATCAAAATATTCACATTGAAATTCCAACTGCATCTACATCGCCTACTACTGGCGCACTAACAATTGTCGGTGGCGTTGGTATCTCTGGAGACGTTAACATTGCTGGAGATATCACATTCGGTGGCTCAGGAACAACGCTAACTACAACCACACTTGCCGTAGCAGATCCTATTGTTTATACAGGAGATGGTAATACAACAGATGCGGTTGATCTAGGTTTGATTTCAGAATATAAAGTTGGAGCAGCTACAAAATATGCAGGTATTGTAAGAGATGCCTCAGATGGTGTAGTTAAAGTTTTCAAAGATGCTACCACAAAGCCAACAACTGGAGTAGTAAACTTTTCTGAAGGTGGTTTAGCATACGCAGATATGCGTGTAGGAGCTATTACATCTGGATCAATTACTGCAACTGGAACAGTGGGTATTACTGGTGGCTTAACAGCAACTGGTGGAGTATCGCTTAGCGGCACAGTTGATGTGCAAGAGCTTCGTGAACAGGTAGTAGATGTATCACTTATATCTAATGCTGGAACATTTGATTGGTCACAAGGAAATATTTATTATATTGCCTCAGCACCAACCGCAAATATGACATGGAACTTTACAAACGTTCCAACAGATAATTCAAAGATTATGACAATAAACGTCCTAGTAACTCAAGGATCAACTGGATACGTTCCAACAACAGTTCAAATTGCTGGAACAAATCAAACAATCAGATGGGCGCAAGGCGGAGTACCAACTCCAACATCTTCTGCTGGAAAGATTGATATTTTTGCTCTAACATTCCAAAGAACATCAGCTGGAGCATGGATTGTATACGGATCAGCAGTAACAAACTTCTAGGAGAAATAAATGCCATTTATTAACAGCGTAAGAGCATCTTTTGGACAACAAAGTTCTGGAGGAAAATTTACAGACCCTAGACCAACTGGTGGTATTTTATATCAAACTCCAGGAAGTTATACATTTACTGTTCCACAAAATACAACACGGATATCCGTAGTTGCAATCGGTGGTGGAGGATCTGGTTCTGTTGGTAATGGTGGAAACGCTGGCGGTGCTGGTGGACTTGGTTATAAAAATAATATCTCAGTTACCCCTGGTCAAACATTTACAGTAGTTGTTGGCGCTGGTGGAGCTTCAAAAACTTATTCCCAATATGGTGGATATGTTGCAGGATTTGACGGATCTGCCTCATATTTTTCAAGTACTTCATTAGTTGCTGGTTACGGTGGCGCAGCTGGTCAACTTTCTTCTTCACAATCTAGAGCAAGTGGTGGTGGTTATGCTGGTGATGGTGGAGGAAATGGCGGTGCTGGTGGATATGATGCATCTGGTAACCAAGCAGGTCCTGGTGGCGGAGGTGCAGGAGGTTATTCTGGTACTGGTGGACAAGGTGGAGACTCTGGAGGTAATATTGGTGGAGGACAACCTGGTCAAGCTGGTAACGGCGGAGGCGGCGGTGGTGGCGGCGCAGCTGGTGGAGGATCTGGATATCAGGGTGGAGCTGGAGGAGGAACTGGAGTTTATGGCTTAGGTCAAAACGGATCTGGAGGATCTTCTCCTGGACAAAATGGTTCTGGTGGTGGTTACGGAGGAACTGGTGGCTCTGGTGGTGGCAATGGTGGAAATGCTTCAACAAATATTTATGAACCAGCTGGAAACGGTGGTTTATATGGCGGTGGTGGCGGCGGAACAAATGATGGAGAACAATCTCAAAATAGACCAGGTGCTGGAGGTAACGGTGCAGTTAGAGTTATCTATGGTCCAATGACTAGAACATTTCCTTCAACAAATGTTTCACAAAATTACGGTGGCTTCGCAGAAACAATAGTGTGATACTGAATGCCATCAGCAATAGGATTTCCTTCTAGCCCAACAGTAAATCAACAATATGTTGTTGGAAGTAAAACATTCTCATGGGACGGCACAGTTTGGG
>Ga0114982_1001325_pt1 | contig 12086 bp, 7 predicted proteins | sample Shrwel_input2_FT_FD_87183 | JGI IMG/M metagenome (GOLD analysis project Ga0114982, IMG submission 87183) | Subsurface microbial communities from deep shales in Ohio, USA - Utica-3 well 1 S input2 FT | ecosystem: Environmental > Aquatic > Deep subsurface > Shale gas/oil reservoir > Produced... | reverse complement strand
TTTGTTCATTGATGAGGCCCACACACTGATCGGTGCGGGTGGGGCAGCCGGCACCGGTGATGCAGCCAACCTGCTTAAGCCTGCGCTGGCCAGAGGCACATTGCGAACCATTGCGGCCACGACGTGGGATGAATATAAAAAGTACTTTGAGAAGGATCCTGCGCTGACCCGTCGCTTCCAGGTGGTGCAAATTCATGAACCCTCCGAGGAAAAAGCAGTGGCGATGCTGCGCGGGGTCGCCGCAGTTTTGCAGAAACACCATCGTGTCCTCCTGCTGGACTCGGCTTTGGAAGCGGCCGTCAAGCTGTCCCATCGCTATATTCCGGCCCGTCAGTTGCCGGACAAGGCGGTCAGCCTCCTGGATACGGCCTGTGCCCGGGTGGCTGTCAGTCAGCATGCGACTCCGCCTGAGGTTGAGGACAGCCAGCGGCGCATAGCCTTGCTGGAGGGAGAGTTGGAGATCATTCGCCGTGAAGCCAATGTCGGTATCGACGCAGGCGACCGGCGTGACAGTGTTCAGGAAACTTTGGTTAAGGAGCGTGAGCGTCTGACAGAGTTGACTCAACGCTGGCAGACCGAAGAAAACCTGGTGAACCAGATACTGAAACTGCGTGAGACCCTTATTGCTTGAAGATGCCGGTGATGCTCTGGAAGAAGAGGACAGAAAGCATAAGTTGGCAAGCCTGTCTGCATTGCAGGAGGAACTGCGGGGATTGCAGGGTGACAAGCCCCTCATCCTGCCCAGTGTTGATGAGCAGGCAGTGGCGGCGGTTGTACAGGACTGGACCGGTATTCCGGTGGGCAGGATGGTCAAGGATGATATTGAGTCGGTATTGAAGTTGGCTGAAAGCCTGAATCGCCGTGTGATCGGGCAAGGGCATGCCATGGAAATGGTCGCCAAGCGGATACAAACCTCACGGGCCAAGCTTGATAACCCCAATAAGCCCGTGGGTGTGTTCATGTTGTGCGGTACTTCCGGCGTTGGCAAGACTGAAACCGCGCTGGCCTTGGCTGAGGCATTGTACGGGGGCGAACAGAATGTCATTACGATCAACATGAGTGAATACCAGGAGGCGCATACGGTATCCACCCTCAAAGGGGCTCCTCCTGGTTATGTCGGTTATGGTGAAGGCGGGGTGCTGACCGAGGCGGTGCGCCGCCGGCCCTACAGTGTGGTTCTGCTGGATGAGGTTGAAAAAGCCCACCCGGATGTACACGAAATGTTCTTCCAGGTTTTCGACAAGGGGTATATGGAAGATGGTGAGGGGCGTTTCATCGACTTCAAGAATACGATCATACTGCTGACCTCCAATGCCGGCAGTGAATTGATCATGACCCGGTGTGATCAGGGCAGGGTGCAGCCTGATCCCGAGGGGCTTGCTGTAGAGCTGCGCCAGCCCTTGCTGGAGGTTTTCCCGGCGGCGCTGCTGGGGCGTCTGGTGGTTATTCCGTACTACCCGTTGTCACGTGACATGCTGCAAAATATCGTTAGGTTGCAACTTAACCGCATCAAGAAACGGGTAGAGGAAAATCACGGGGTTCCTTTTGAATATGATGAGTCGGCTGTGCAACTGGTGGTAAATCGCTGCACCGATGTCGAGAGTGGCGGGCGGATGATTGATGCCATCCTGACCAATACCCTGCTGCCGCGTATCAGCCGTGAGTACTTGACCCGGATGTGTGAAGGGGTTCCACTGCAAATAATCCGGGTTTCTGCAACTGATACGGATTTTTCCATAGCCTTTGACCTATGAATGCGAGTCGAGGCAACCATGAGCCACAGGATCGGTGATGTATAGCGTAACCGTTAAAACAGCCTTGCCGGCGACGACCTTTGTCTTTGAGTCCATGACCGGGCATGAAGCGCTTGGGCGTTTGTCCAGTTATGAAATTGCGCTGTTATCCGACAGGCATGATCTGCAGGCCGAGGATTTGCTGGGGCAGCCAGTGGTGGTAACCATCGGCTTTGCGGGTCAGCGGAAGAGGGTTATCCACGCCTATGTCTCGGGGTTCGATCGGTCGGCCGAGAGTGGAGGCGTGCGACGCTGGACGCGCTATCATTTGCAGGCGCACTGTTGGTTATGGTTCCTGACCCGTGCATCGGATTGCCGTATTTTTCAGCATAAGAAGGTGACGGACATTGTGGCGGCTATCCTCAAGGAGCCTCAGTATCAGGGCTTTGCATTGCGGGATGATACAGAGTCGTCGCATCGCATATGGGAGTATGCCGTTCAGTACCGGGAAACGGATTTTAATTTTGTCTGCCGGTTGCTGGAACAGGAAGGCATCTATTTTTACTTTGAACATCATGAGAATGGACATGTCATGGTGCTGAGCGACCGGTCAGACAAGGCGCGGCCGATGGCGGCAAACCCCACGCTAAGGTATGTCACCAACCCTGGGGACGTGCCTGACCATGAGGTGGTGACCTCATGGTCCATGGTGAAAAATATTCAGCCCAGCAAATATGTTCTTGTGGATTACAACCCACTCGAGAAGGCACGGAAAATTCTTTCCGAGCACTATGCTGGCAATCACGGTATCAAGCGTCCGGATACGGAGATGTACGATTATCCCGGGGAGTTTGAAAATGACAGTGACGCCAAGGACTATGCAAAAATAAGGACTGAGGAACTGCACTCTGCATACAGTCGCTATTCCGGGACAGGATCCAGCCTGGAGATACGGCCTGGTTTTTATTTTCAGGTTTCAGGACTGACCTGGAAAAAGGATGATCGCGAGTTTCTGATTACGGACGTGAATTTTCAGGTCACCGAGAACGGATATGAGTCAGGGGGCGGCGTCACGGATTACTCGTGCAGTTTTCAGGGAATTCCCCTCAAGCAGGTTTTCCGCCCATCCAGACTAACGCCAAAACCAATGATCTCCGGGTTGCAGACAGCCAGGGTAACCGGGCCTCAGGGGAGCGAGATTCACAGCAATGAGCATCTCCAGGTTAAAGTTCGCTTCCACTGGGATCGGAATTTTGACCGGCTGCCTGAGGAGCAATCCAGTTGCTGGGTCAGGGTAGCCCAAATGTGGGCAGGTAAGACCAGAGGCTTTATAGCTGTTCCCCGTGTCGGTGATGAGGTTGTGGTGGCGTTTGAGGAGGGTGACCCTGATCGGCCGCTTGTGATCGGGAGCGTTTATAACGATCTTAATCGTAACCGGCATGCCATCCGCGCCAATGAAACCCGAACAGGTTTGGTCACCTTGTCAAGCAAGCAAGGGGCTGAAAACTTCAATGAACTGACGTTTGAGGACAATAAGGGTTCTGAGTTGGTGTATTTGAGGGCGGAGAAGGACTGGCGTTCTCTTGTAAAGAACGACGTCCAGATTCAGGTCAATCATGATGTATCCGAGACCATTGATAACAACAGGGCCAGCTCAATCGGCTCGAATGATTCCCTCAAGGTAGGGCGTAATCGTAAAGTTGAAATCGGCGAAAACGAGACATGCAAGATTGGCAGCAATCGCACCTCCGAGATTGGGCAAAATGAAACACTCAAGGTGGCTGATAATCGTAAAACAGACATCGGAGCCGGCGATTCGCTGAAAGTCGGAACCAGCATTTCCATCAAGGCTGGTCAGGCCATCACGATCGAAGCGGGCACGACGATTACTTTGAAGGCAGGGCCTTCCACCATTGAGTTGGGGCCATCCGGCATCACCATCAAGGGGCCGATCGTCAAAGTCAACTGATATGGTTCAGGCATAATTCCAGAGGTAGCGGAAGCTCGGATAAAACGCCCGTGCAGTCCGGGATGGAGGCATCAATGACACAGCAGGTTTGTAGCGGTGCGCTTTTGTGTTGCAGCATGGGGGCGGCTCCCGGAGCCTTGAATGTATTGCCGGTGAAAATGGTGAATACAAGTTCGCAGCCCGCTGCCAATATCATGGACAATAAACCCATGCTGAATATTCCCTCGTTTGGTGTCTGCACCAGCTTGGCCAATCCGGCGGTGGCATCAGCCACGGCAGCCGCCATGGGTGTTCTGACCCCCATGCCTTGTGTGCCAAATACGCCAGGCCCTTGGGTGCCCGGTGTCCCCACGGTGCTAATAGCCGGCCAGCCGGCTCTCGATAACGCCAGTAAGTTAATGTGCGCTTACGCGGGAGTCATTCAGGTCACGTTTCCAGGGCAGGTCACCCATGTTTTTTAGCAACAGGCACAATGGCTTTCAGATTTTGAAGTTCTACCGTCATCGCGCGATGCATCGGTCAGGTTCAGGAGTAGCGCATGCAACTTAAAGTCGTCTGGCACGAAGGATTGTTCATGCAGCCGCATCATTTGCAGCAGCAAGAGCGATATCTTGAAGGCTACACGTGGTCCTTGATCCGTGAGATTGCGCCGCTTTCCTATGGATTCACGGTCCTGGATTTTGATGAAATTCAGCTGGGAGCGGGCCAGTTCAGCCTTAAACAAGCCGATGGGTTAATGCCCGATGGAGCGTCTTTCGGCTTGGCATCGGAGTTTGGTCAAGCGATCACATTACGATTACCACCGACTGCTGCGCGGCAGACAATCCATTTGTGTCTTGCGGCCGCCTCTTCCGGCGCCAATGAAATGCATTATGATAAATTGGGGAGTGCCGGTCATAACAAACGGTTTTTGGTTGTGGATGCACAAATTGCCGATGTGGCGACCCAAGACGCAGAAAAAGTTGTCGCTCAATTAGCACTGCCCAATCTTCAGTTGAAGCTGGAGAGGGATATGTCCGGTAATGAAATTTCCCTCCCGGTTGCCCGTGTGCATGAGGTGCAGGCGGATGGCAAAGTGGTTCTTGACCCCGGATTCATTCCCCCGGTTCTCCGCTGCCGTACTTCTCCGATCCTGAGGTCATATCTCAAGTCAGCCTTGCAGTTGGTGGAAAACCGAGCGGACTCTCTGGCCACCCGCCTTTCACAACCGGCTCAGCGTGGCGTAGGTGAAATTGTTGACTTCTTGTCCCTGCAACTACTGAACCGTTACCGCCCGTTGTTGAAGCACCTGGAGTCGGAGGTGTCCCCGTCTCCGCTGGACTTTTATCGGCTGTTGCTGCAATTACTGGGTGAGCTTTCCACCTATCTCTCCGAGAAGCGGACGCCGGGTGAGCTACCTGCGTACAACCACGACAACCTGGCGCAGTCCTTTGATCCCCTGATGCTGGTTTTGCAGCGTTATCTGGTAGAGGTTCTGGATCAGACTGTGGTGGAAATTCCTGTCAAGGATAAAGGCGGGGGCTATAAACTGGCAATTATCCCTGACAGTCATTTATTGAAGTCGGCTCAGTTTGTATTGGCTGTGCATGCGGACGTCCCTGCGGAAACCCTGACACAAACATTGCCGCAATCCACCAAGATTGGTGCCGTGGAGCATATCCAGAACATGGTCAACCGGATGTTGCCAGGTGTGTTGATGCGCCACTTGAATGTAGCTCCGGCAAAGCTGCCATTCCTGCCGGGTTACTCCTATTTCGAATTGGAAATGAGGCCTGACCAACGGGCTGAAATGCAAGCCAAAAGCGCCGTCGCCATGCATTTGGCTCATGCCTGGCCTGGTTTGAAAATCATGCTGTGGGCTATGAAGAAGTGACAAAACCAGTTGAGGGAGACAAGACCATGCAGCAGAACGGACTGATGGATGCAGCCTCAACCCTGTTTGCATTAGTCGCCCAATTGCGCGAAATGTCGCAAAGCCCCGATGTGCCTAATTTCCGAAGCATCCTGCTCAGGGAAATGGATGCTTTTGTCCGGAAGGCCACCACCCTTGGTTTTGATCAGGAAGCCGTGTCCATTGCCCGCTACGCATTGTGCGCCACCATTGATGAGGCAGTGATGATCACTCCCTGGGGGGGCTTGGCCGGATGGGCAGGTCAGGGAATGGTACTCACATTTTATCAGGATCTGCATGCCGGAGAAAAATTTTTCCTTGGATTGAACAAACTGGCGGCCAATCCTGTGGCCAACATGGCGTTGCTGGAGTTGTTTTATACCTGCATTGCTTTGGGCTTCAGGGGGCGCTTTGCGGTCATTCCCAATGGTAATGCAGAGTTGGAGCGGATTCACAAGAAAGTTTTCGCGATTATTGAGGCCCAGCGGGGCCTGCCGGGGGCGGGGATATCCCAAACCTGGCAAGGTAGTCCCACGCCCTTGCGTCGAGCCAATTACTGGTTGCCGTTTTGGTGGAGCACCATTGTGTGCCTGGTGCTGGCACTCATTGTGGTTTCGGTTTTACGTTTCGCCTTAAGTCGCCATTTCGAGAGGGATTTACTGGCGTTGGCAAAACTGGAGTACAGCGCGCCGGCGGCTGTCACGGCGGTTGCTCCCAGTATTACCTTACGACAGTTGCTGAAGGCTGAGATTGAGAGGGGCTATGTCGAGTTGGACGAGAGGCCGGGTCAGTCCATTATCCGGATTCGCGGCGATGAGTTGTTTGCATCGGGAAGCACGCGAATTAATGAGGTGTTTGTCCCGGTCATAGGGCGTATCACTCAAGCAGTTCATACCTATGGCGGCATGGTGACGGTGGCGGGCCATACCGATAACCGGCCTTTAAGAACGCTGTCTTTCCAGTCAAATCTGGAGCTTTCGCGCATGCGTGCGCAGAATGTGGCTGACATCATGCTGCCGGGTTTGGCGGGCGCGACAATTTCGGTCATAGGTCGTGGCGATATGGAGCCATTGTCCAAGAATGACACAGTACAAAATCGGGCCAGAAACCGAAGGGTGGAAGTCAGGGTTGATTCCCTCAGATAAACAGGAAATCGGCCTTTAATTGCGGTTTGGGAGTTTGGTGTCATGTTAAAACTGAAAAACTTTGCCAGGGAACGCGTCTGGACTCTTGCGGCTCTGCTGATTTCCAGTCTGCTGGTATGGTTTTTTGGCGATGCCGTCAGTCTTTACGGGCGCGCATTTCTTGAGGCTCCTGCCAAGCGGTTTGCCTTGATATTGTTACTGTGGTTGGTTTTCTTCAGCGTTGAGTTGGCGAGCCGTATTCTTGACCGTCGGTCAGAACGGAAAATGGCGAATGAGCTGATCGCACCCGCCAACAGCATGACGCAGTCAGATGAAAAGCAGATTCAGGAGGCTTTTGCCAAAGCGGTTCAAGCGCTTCAGCAGGATTACAATACCAGGCATGGCCGCTGGAACATTCGTGGCGGGTTGTATCAACTTCCCTGGTATGTCCTGATTGGTCCGCCCGGCTCGGGGAAAACGACAACGCTGGTTAACTCCAGCCTGAATTTTTTGCTGGGGGGAAAAGAGGGTAAGCAGGCGCTGAAGGGGGTGGGTGGGACCCGGCTCTGTGACTGGTGGTTTACGGACCAAGCGGTGCTGATTGATACGGCGGGCCGTTTTACCACCCAGACCAGTGACAAGGAGCGGGACAACGCTGGCTGGATGAGTTTTTTACAATCGTTAAAAAAGAACCGGGGCTTGCAGCCGTTAAACGGCATTATTGTGGTGTTGTCGGTTGCCGAGTTGATGGATGAGGCCAAACTGGCCCACACGCTGGATAATTTGCGATTACGGCTCAGGGAAATCCAGCTGGAGCTGTCGCATCGGTTGCCGGTTTACCTGATTATCAACAAGATGGACATGTTGCAGGGGTTTTCGGAGTTCTTTTCATTGCTGGATCAGGACGCTCGCAATAAGGTCTGGGGGTTTACGGCTGCGCCGGATGCCCATGGTGAACTAAGGCTTTCATCGGAGTTTGTGGATCAGCAACTGGCGTGGCTGCATGACAAGCTGTCTTCCCTGAGGTTGATCCGGATGGACCAGGAAGCCAATTTGGCTGTCCGCTCCCGTATCTTGCTGTTTCCGGAACAGTTCAGGCTTATTCAGAAATCAATAAAGACGGTCTATTCTTCCATTGTGCAGGGTGGGGAGGCCTCGCCCGCAACGTTTTTGCGCGGTATATATTTTACCAGCGCCACTCAACATGGTACGGCGATTGACAAGGTGCTGGCCGCCATGGGCATGCCCAGAACCCCAACGCCGGCCAATACACAACCGACAGGGAAAAGTTTTTTTATTAATGACCTCCTGCAGAAGATCGTCTTTACTGAGGCGGGATTGGTATCTGAAACCCCGTTGCTGAGAGCCCGCCGCAAAAAAATACTTATAGCAGCCTGCCTTTTACCTGCCTTGTTTCTTGCCGGAAGTTTGCTGGTATGGACCGTTTCTTACGCTCAAAGCAAAAAAATCCTGCTGGATCTTGAGGGTGCCTATAACCAGGCGCTTTCCCGAAAAGAGCAACTCAATGCCACCGAATTATTAAGCATCAGTGATTATCTGGCCGCCATTGAAAGGCTAGGCCTACAGGCACAACAGAAAAATGACGACTTACCGCTCTCCGGTCTGGGCATCAACGCTTTGAGTGAATACGGAGATCAGGCAACCTATGTGTATAAAAACTCCCTGAGGGCTGCTTTTGCACGTTTATTGTATGGTGAGCTTGAACTCCAGCTCAAACAGCCCGGGGATAACCGCTATCAGTTACTGAAAACCTATCTGGCTTTTGCTGATCGCCATCCTGTCAATGAGGCATCACTCGCGACTGTGCTGGTTGACAGGGTTATTGTTCCCAAAACTGGTCAGTTGGACCAATCCCAAAGAGCGGCGATGATTGGGCATGTGGTCAGCTTGCTGCAGGCGAGACCGCTGATTGCCTCCGAGCAGATGGACATGGCGCTGGTTAACGAAGCCAGAAACAGTTTGAAGGGGGGCGGACTGGCTGATGTTGCCTACAGCGTGTTACAGGAACGCATGAGCGGCAAGGTCAAGGACTTTATCAGTTCGGATGCCGTAGGGGCCGGCGGGGTCATGCTGTTTTCGCTGGGAAGTGGCAAAAGTTTTTCGACAGCCATTTCGGGCATGTACACCCGGGAAGGCTATAACATGGTGGTGGAGCAGGAGTTGAATACGGCCATTGAGGCTGTGGATGCGGACCGGCAATGGGTTTTGGGAGATACATCCGGAGAGAAGGTGGATGAGGCGGCGGGTGATGCCTTGAAAAAGCAGGTGTTGGAGCGATACTTACGCGACTATGCAGCTACATGGGATCAATATGCCCGTAACATTCGCATGTCTGATGTCTCCTCACTGGGGGACGCTTTGCAGCAAACAAAGTTGCTCACGGAGTCGGACAGTGTGCTCATAAAAATGCTGGCGGCCATAGTTCAGGAAACCAGTTTGACGCGTGAGGCCGTGACCCAGGGGCGGGTGCAGAAAGCGATGGCTGCTGTTTCTTCGCTTACCCGTGATGATGAACAGTTACGACTGACACGGAGTATTGTGGACAGTCAGTTTGAACAACTATACGGCTTGCTCTACGCGCCGGAAAAAAAGGCTGAGCTGGACGAACTCATGGCATTGTTCAGCGAAATTTCCAAACAGTTCTATGCGCTGGATGAGGCGGGGAAAACAGCAAAGCCGGCTCCGGATTCTGCCGAGTTGTCTGTCAAAATCAGGTCTTTTTATGATAAGTATCCAGCGCCAGTGTCGGGTGTGCTCCACTCCTATTATGTTCTGCTGGGGCAGTTTTCAAAGGGAGCCATGAAACAGGGGTTGGCGAATGAGCTGACTGACGGTGTTTCATCGGTGTGCAAACAAGTGACAGCCAATCGATATCCGCTGTCAAAGTCTTCTGGAAAGGACATCGAATTCGCTGATTTCGGGAAGTTGTTTTCACCCTCAGGCCTGGTGCCGGTCTTTTTCGATAAAAATATCCGTTCATATATTGATACAACCTCTGACCCTTGGCGTCCTCGTCCGGGCAGCGAGAACTCCCTGGATATCAGCGCTGAATCATTGGCTAACTTCCAGAGAGCCGATGCCATTAAAAGTGGTTTTTTTCAGAGTGCGGGGAATTTGCCTTTTTTTTCTTTCGATTTGCGTTGGCTTGACGTTCCGCCAGGCCTGATTCTCCAGCAAGTCAGGTTTGAGGCGGACGGACAATCTCAGTCTCTGGAGGGTAATAGCGTCCAGCATTTTAACTGGCCAGCCTTACCAGGCGGCAATCATGCCCGTTTGGTGATGAACGGCCAGCCTTTACGGCAACAATTCAACTTCAATGGGCCTTGGTCAATTTTGCGTTTTATTGATTCGGGAAACCCGGTTTATCTGGAGGGGGGGCGTCAGGTGAAGTTGAAGTGGTCGCTTCCGGAAGGCACCTTGGCCGCTGAGATCAAGGCGACAAGCCTCAATCACCCGTTTATTCCAAAAGTTTTAGGGGGGTTCCGGTGCCCATCCAGCCTTTGATCACTCCGGCATCGCAATTTGGCTTTTTTGGGAAAATCCCGTCGGTTGGCGACTTTGTGTCGCGTGGCCTGGACGCAGCGACCGTCGGTCGTCTGGATCTGTGGCTGAGCGAGTTACTGGCGGGTTGCCAGGAGCAATATCCCGAGTTCCTGAGCCGATGGGATACACTGCCTGTCGTGCGTTTTGTGCTCTCCGGGGATGTGCTTTCAGAACAAGTCTATGCAGGGGTCCTGGGGCCGTCACAAGATTCAGTGGGCCGGATATTTCCATTGGTCATACTTTATCGGCTGGATTGCATGCAGGATAAAGCGGTGTTGCTTGACTACAGCCATGACTGGTATTCGGATATGGAGGACCTGATCTATATAAGTCGTAATCAGGCAGTAGAACCGGACCGGTTGTTCCAGATTATTGGCAGGACGCAACCGGAGATTGATGAACCGGCCGCCGTGGGCGATGAGGCTCCTGCTGTCATGGGCCGTGAGCCAACCATTGAAAAAGCAAAATCATTCTGGTGGACGGCCTCAGCCCCAATCCTGCTATCCCCCGTATCTGATGCATTGCCTCGTGCAGCGGTTCTGGCTCCGCTTTACAAGGGCTTGCCCGGGCAATGCTGATGTGCTGACTCCGGCAATATCTGTCTTTTGAAAAATCTTGACGGCGCCACTTCTGTACCTGCCAGCCCGCGCAACTGTTGGTCAGCAGTTCTCTGGATGTGGCGTAACCCCCTGTGATAGCATGCTTGAAAGTTACGTGTCGGGCGCGTGCTATATGAAGTGAAGCATATGTGTCCGGATGGCGGAGCTGATGGAGTTGCTTGGCTGAAACAGCCGAATCATGTGGCTATAGAAAAACAGGATAAGAAAAGTGACAGATCATGACTCTACCCAGATCTTTCGGCCAAAAATGGATAATGCCAATTCGTCAGTTCTGACTCCCGGGCAAAAGGTCGGGAATTATGTCATTGAGCAGGTGTTGGGGATTGGCGGTTTTGGGATTGTCTATCTGGCATCTCATGAGCACATGGCTCGTCAGGTTGCCGTCAAGGAATTTTTTCCGTCTGCCATGGCTACCCGGGACAGATCTTCGACTGTTCGCTTGTCAACAGAAGCGTACAGTACAGATTTCTACAAGTCTCTCGATAATTTTCTGGCGGAAGCCAATAATCTGACAAGAGTTGAGCATCCCGGTTTGGTTCGTGTTTATGATTTCTGGAAGCAGAATGGCACGGCCTATATGGCGATGCAGTATTGCGATGGCGTAACTCTTGAACATCTGCTTAAGAATAAAGGCTACGCAACTCCTGACACCATTAAAATGTTGTTGGATGGCATATTGCCGGCTATCGAATATATTCATGGAAAAGGGTTTTTGCACCGCGATATTGCGCCCGACAATATCATGATTTTGAAGTCCGGCCGGCCGATCTTGTTGGACTTTGGCGCTGCCCGCTCCATGGAGGGGGATGAAAAAACAGCCATGATCAAGGCAAGCTATTCTCCCCCTGAACAGTTTGATCCCCGCTCACCGCATCATGGACCTTGGTCAGATATATATTCAATATCGGCCTTGCTTTACCGAATGGTGACAGGTATCACCTTGCCGGTGTCCGTTACGCGTGCACTTAACGATACGGTTGTCAAACTGGCTCCGTCATATTCAAATATTTACCCGGTGGGCTTGTTGACGGCGATTGATGAGGGTTTGCATTTTAAGCCTCAAGACCGACCGCAATCAGTTGCTGACTGGCGAAAGATGTTTGATGTGGTGTCGGAGCCGAAGCCAGAGCCGAAGCCGAAGCCAGAGCCGAAGCCAGAGCCAGAGCCGAAGCCAGAGCCGAAGCC
>Ga0114982_1001321_pt1 | contig 12110 bp, 6 predicted proteins | sample Shrwel_input2_FT_FD_87183 | JGI IMG/M metagenome (GOLD analysis project Ga0114982, IMG submission 87183) | Subsurface microbial communities from deep shales in Ohio, USA - Utica-3 well 1 S input2 FT | ecosystem: Environmental > Aquatic > Deep subsurface > Shale gas/oil reservoir > Produced... | reverse complement strand
GCAGCATAGTCTGGCGCTTACGCACCGATTTGCTTTTGATGGAGATCTCTGGATGCAGTTTGACAATAAATTCAATCATGGGAATACCGGACAAAAAAACGGGCGCTGATTATACAGCGCCCGTGTCTGAAGTGCGACAGCCGTATTTAAGGCTGTTTCACCGCCGCTGGCTGGGGCTCTGCTGCTGCGGGCGGTTGTTTCAGCTGGATCGGCGCCGACTCTTTCGCCTTGCCCTGTAAGATGGAAATTTCCACCCGACGATTGCGTTTGCGGTTTTGTTCAGTGTCATTGTCCACCAAAGGCCGGGTGTCGGCATGGCCCACCACCACCAGCCGGTTTTTATCCATACCGGTACCGTTGAGCAGTTCTACTGCCACAGAAACCGCCCGCTTGGACGATAATTCCCAGTTATTGCTGTTGAGTTCATCAGACACCTGGTCGTTATCGGTATGGCCTGACACCGTCACTTCACCCGGAATATCGCGCAAAATGGCGCCAATCTGCTGAATAATCGGTTTAAATCTTGGCTGTAAAAAAGTCGAGCCAGACGGGAACGAGCCATTTTCTTTGATACGGATAATAATTTGCTGGCCTAACGACTCCAGCTCTATCGCACCGTCCTGGATCTGCTCCGCCATTTGCTCAGCGATCTTTTTGGCCTGTTCATTGGTCTGCTGTTGTTCCTGGCCTTCGTTCTCGCCGGTCGCAGCAGACGATTGAGCGTCGGTATTATTAGAAGCGCCCCCCGTTTGTTCGCCGCGTTGCTCTTGCACACCGCCGGATGAATCTTCTTTACCCGCCTGAAACTCAATGGTCTGCTGCGTCATATCAATGGTTTGCTGTTGGATAGTGTCAATAGGTGTCGGCTCTGGCCGGCCAGGCCTGAACTCCATCGCAATCACGCTGGTGCCTTTGGGGATATCTTTGACTTCAATTTTGTTTTGCACACCAAAAGCGAAAGCCATGGAGCCGGCAATTTGTTTGAATTTTTGTACGTCCATTTCGGAAAATGACAACAACAATACAAAGAAACACATCAATAACGACATCAGGTCAGCAAAAGTTCCCATGTAAGCGGGTAAGCCAGGGGGTGGGCATTTCGGACATTCAGCCATAATTGCACTTAAGCCTCATCCGTTTTTACAGCACGTTTTTTCTCTTTAATATAATTGCGCAGCACCCCTTCAATCACTTTCGGGTTCTGACCATCCTGAATGCCCATAATGGCATCCAGGATCAGCTGATTATTAATTTTCTCTTCATTGTTGCGCACAATCATTTTGTCGGCGATCGGCATGCATAAACAGTTCGCCTGCAAAGCACCATATAATGTGGTCAGCAGTGCCACGGCCATCGCCGGACCAATCGATTTCGGATCTGACATATTCGCTAACATCGCCACCAGGCCTACCAATGTACCGATCATCCCCATCGCCGGCCCCAAATCGCCCAGTTGTTTCCAGACACCCACATATACTTCATGGCGGGCATAGGTCAGGTCAATGTCTTTCTCCAGCGTGGTCCGCACTACATCAGCATCGTGGCCGTCGACCAGCATGTTAATGCCTTTTTGCATAAAGGCATTGGTGATTTCGGCCTCTTCCAACGCCAGAAAACCACCTTTGCGGGCGGTGTCAGCCAATTGCACTGAACGCTCAATCAGCTCTTCCTGTGATTGGGATTTAAAAATGAACGCTTTACCAGCCGCAGAGAAACAAGACGCCAGCTGGCCCATGGTGAATTTCATCATTACCACAGTGATGCTGCCGCCGAACACGATAACAATGGAGATAAAATCGTAATACATCATCAGGTTGCCGGACGCACTCAGATACATCGCCCAGACCATCATACCCAGCGTCGCAAGTAATCCTATGACGGTTGCTAAATCCACTTCTTCTCTCCTGCTGAATCAGCACAAACTGATGTAATAATGCTAGCTTACCGCTATCTATCGACCAAGCCAGTGAGAATGTTAAATTTTTTTCTGTTCTTCGGCAAAAAAACCAGCGCGGGCGGCCTTTCTGATTGACCAGTTCTGGTGGCTGAGGTAACTTTGCGCACAAATTACGGTGGGGGCCACTATGAGCAAAAAGCAGGCAGAAACTGCTCAGTTCGAAGACAATGTGCGCGAACTGACTGAAATCGTCCAGCAATTAGAGCAAGGTGAACTGACACTTGAGCAGGCCCTGGCCCGATTTGAACGCGGCGTGCTGTTGTCCCGCCTGAGTCAGCAGCAACTGCAAAGTGCCGAACAAAAAGTCCGGCTGCTGCTGCAACAGGCCCAGGGCGAGCAACTGGTGCCATTCCAGACTGACACCGGAGCCTGAACTGATGTTCGTCAATCTTGCTGCTGACCAACAACGGGTCGGCCAACAGATGTCGGCTTTGTTATCTGGCCTGTCCCCGACAGATCCACGTTTACTCAGCGCCATGCAATACAGCCTGTTGTTGGGCGGGAAAAGACTGCGTCCTTTTCTGGTATATAGCGTTGGCCGTGCACTCGGTGCGCAAATGGCCGATCTGGATGGCCCGGCCGCAGCCATTGAGTGTTTACATACATACTCGCTGATCCATGATGACCTGCCAGCGATGGACGACGATGATTTGCGCCGTGGTCAGCCAACCTGTCATAAAGCCTTCGATGAGGCGACGGCTATCCTCGCCGGGGACGCGCTGCAGACGCTGGCATTTGATATTCTGGCCCACCATCCTTATCAGCAGGTCAGCAGCGACCGGCAATTGCAAATGGTCCGGGAACTGGCCCGGCAGTCCGGCTACCTTGGCATGTGCGGTGGTCAGGCCATTGACCTGGCCCACACCAACAAAACCATGACACTGGCGGCGCTGGAGCAAATGCACCAGCTGAAAACCGGTGCCCTGATCCGCTGTGCGGTGCAGTTTGGCTGGCTGTGCAGCCCGGACCAGCAGCCGCAGCATTTGCAGGCACTGTTACACTATGCCTCCGCGATCGGGCTGGCGTTTCAGGTACAGGATGATATTCTGGACATCGAAGGCGACACCGCGACCCTTGGCAAGCCACAAGGCTCTGATCTGGAAGCCAACAAGGTGACTTACCCGGCTTTGCTGGGACTCGAACCGGCCCGTAAAAAAGCCGAAGAATTGGTGGCGCAGGCACAACAGGCCCTGCACACCTTACCTTATGACACCACAGAGCTGGCCGCGTTAGCCAGTTATGTGATTGCCCGCAAATTCTGAGCAAGGTTACACTGATGGCGCCTGATATTTCGAACTATCCCCTGCTGGCGAAAGCCAATCTGCCGGCTGAACTCAGACAACTGCCACAGGACCAGTTGCCGCGCTTAAGTCATGAACTGCGTGATTATCTGCTGCATTGTGTCAGCCAGAGCAGCGGCCATTTTGCCTCTGGTCTTGGTGCCATCGAGCTGACTGTGGCATTGCATTATGTCTATAACACACCATTTGACCGGGTGATCTGGGACGTTGGTCATCAGGCGTACCCGCACAAAATTCTGACCGGCCGGCGCGAGCGGATGCCAACTATCCGCCAGCTCAATGGCTTGCACCCATTTCCTTGCCGCGAAGAAAGCGAGTATGACACGCTGACCGTCGGACACTCTTCAACCTCGATCAGCGCGGCGCTTGGCATGGCCATCGCGGCCCGTGCCGAGCAAAAAAACCGTAAAGTCGTGGCCGTGATCGGCGATGGCGCTATTACTGCCGGTATGGCGTTTGAAGCATTAAACCACGCCGGCGAAGTACGGCCGGACATGCTGGTCATTCTCAATGACAACGAAATGTCGATTTCAGAGAACGTTGGCGCGCTGAATCGATATTTTGCCCGGATCCTGTCCGGGAATTTCTATACCAGCCTGCGCGAAGGCGGTAAAAAGATTTTAAGTGGCGTGCCGCCGTTACATGAACTGGCCAGCCGGGCCGAAGAGCACTTTAAAGGCATGGTGACGCCGGGAACCTTTTTTGAAGAACTGGGCTTTAACTACATTGGGCCTATCGACGGTCACGACGTGCTGAATCTGGTCGACACTATCCGTAATATGCGTCAGCTGAAGGGACCACAGCTGCTGCACATCGTGACGAAAAAAGGCAAAGGCTACGCCCCAGCCGAAAAAGATCCGATTGGCTGGCATGCGGTCAGTAAATTTGACCCGGCCAGTCAGATGCAGCCGAAAAAAGCCGCCAGTCCCAGTTTCTCCAACATCTTTGGCCACTGGTTATGTGATATGGCAGCGCAGGATAAATTGTTGCATGCCATCACACCGGCGATGCGGGAAGGCTCAGATTTGGTGCAGTTTTCCAAAACCTACCCGGAACGCTATTACGATGTTGCCATCGCCGAACAACATGCGGTGACTTTGGCTGCCGGCCTTGCCATCGAAGGCTTAAAACCGGTCGTTGCTATTTATTCCAGCTTCCTGCAGCGTGGTTATGATCAGCTCATCCACGATGTTGCACTGCAAAATCTCGATGTAACCTTTGCCATCGACCGCGCCGGCATTGTCGGTGCAGACGGTGCAACCCATCAGGGATCTTTTGATTTAAGTTATCTGCGTTGCGTGCCCAATCTGCTGCTGATGGCTCCGTCGGATGAAAACGAATGCCGCCAGATGCTCTATACCGCTTATCAGCATAAAGGTCCGGCGGCGGTGCGATATCCACGGGGTGCCGCAACCGGTGTCGCACCGGAACAAGCCATGACTGCCCTGCCCATCGGTAAAGGGCGGATAGTCCACCAGGGAGCGGATCTCGCCATTCTGGCATTTGGTCCTTTATTGCATGCAGCGCGGACCACGGCGCAAACACTGGGCGCAACACTGGTTGACATGCGCTTTGTCAAACCACTGGATTTGGCGCTGCTGCAAAGCCTGGCGGCCACACACAGCAAGTTTGTCACGCTGGAAGATAATGCCATTGCCGGCGGCGCCGGTTCTGGTGTCAATGAAGCGGTTGCAGCACTGCAATTGCCGGTGCAGTTACTGAATCTGGGGTTGCCGGACCAGTTTATCCGCCACGGCAGTCAGGAAGAACTGTATGCCGAACTGGGTCTGGACAGCACAGGCATTACTGCGGCGATTCGCCGTCACTTTGCGCTATGATGGTTGTGATTTAACCTTTGCGCAGCCAGCGCAGCAAAGCCCTCCACAGCCCGGTCACGTACCGGGCTTTAGTTTGCCGCCGCAGCCCGTTTGGCTCAGTTCAGTACGTTGTCCTGTTGCCGGCCGCTGTGCAGTTCAAACCAGGCGACGCCATCGGCCAGTAATTTTTCGATTTGCGCTTCGATATGATCAGAGTCTTCAAACTCAAAGGCGTCGACCTGACGATCAAACTGAATGGTCGCCACGCCATTGCGGCCATTGTGCTTCACATGAAACAGCGCCAGTTCTGCCAGCTGTAAAGAGATCTCCCAGCCAATGAGCTGGCCACCGAGCAATTCCAGCGGATAAATCGCATAACCGACCGAACACTGCACCGCAACCGAGCGACCATCCGGCAACACAAATGGCTCAGCGCCCACCAGTTCATTCAGGCGACAGGCAAAATCCCGCACCATGTCCAGTGGCACATCCCGCAGCACCAGCATAAATTCCTCACCGGCATACCGGACGACATAATCCGACCCCCGGGTCTCGCGGATCAACAAACCACTGACCTGCTGCAGAATACTGTCGCCAGCGCTGTTGCCGAATTTATCGTTAATCACTTTAAAGTTATCCAAATCGAGCTGCATCAGCGCGATGCACTTGTTCTGCGCCAGCATCGATTCCCGGTTACGCTGGTAATGTTCAATATCTTTTGGTAATTGTTCAAACAGAAAACGCCGGTTACGCAGCCCCGTCAGTGCGTCTTTGTGCGTCAGTTGCGATAACTGTTCGTTCAGTTCATTCAGCCGGATATTCGACGTTTCCAGCTCTGCGGTACGCAGTTTCACCAGTTTGGTCAGTTCAGCTTCACGCAGCTGCACATTGCGCCGCACCAGCCAGAACAAGCCATAAAGCACAAAGAGCCCCAGCAACAGCCACAAACCACGATACATCACGGTTTCATCAAAACGCCGCGGCGTTTTGATGAAACCGTGATGTATCGTGGTTTGTGGCTGTTGCTGGGGCTCTTTGTGCTTTATGGCTTGTTCTGGCTGGTGCGGCGCAATGTGCAGCTGCGTGAAGCTGAACTGACCAAACTGGTGAAACTGCGTACCGCAGAGCTGGAAACGTCGAATATCCGGCTGAATGAACTGAACGAACAGTTATCGCAACTGACGCACAAAGACGCACTGACGGGGCTGCGTAACCGGCGTTTTCTGTTTGAACAATTACCAAAAGATATTGAACATTACCAGCGTAACCGGGAATCGATGCTGGCGCAGAACAAGTGCATCGCGCTGATGCAGCTCGATTTGGATAACTTTAAAGTGATTAACGATAAATTCGGCAACAGCGCTGGCGACAGTATTCTGCAGCAGGTCAGTGGTTTGTTGATCCGCGAGACCCGGGGGTCGGATTATGTCGTCCGGTATGCCGGTGAGGAATTTATGCTGGTGCTGCGGGATGTGCCACTGGACATGGTGCGGGATTTTGCCTGTCGCCTGAATGAACTGGTGGGCGCTGAGCCATTTGTGTTGCCGGATGGTCGCTCGGTTGCGGTGCAGTGTTCGGTCGGTTATGCGATTTATCCGCTGGAATTGCTCGGTGGCCAGCTCATTGGCTGGGAGATCTCTTTACAGCTGGCAGAACTGGCGCTGTTTCATGTGAAGCACAATGGCCGCAATGGCGTGGCGACCATTCAGTTTGATCGTCAGGTCGACGCCTTTGAGTTTGAAGACTCTGATCATATCGAAGCGCAAATCGAAAAATTACTGGCCGATGGCGTCGCCTGGTTTGAACTGCACAGCGGCCGGCAACAGGACAACGTACTGAACTGAGCCAAACGGGCTGCGGCGGCAAACTAAAGCCCGGTACGTGACCGGGCTGTGGAGGGCTTTGCTGCGCTGGCTGCGCAAAGGTTAAATCACAACCATCATAGCGCAAAGTGACGGCGAATCGCCGCAGTAATGCCTGTGCTGTCCAGACCCAGTTCGGCATACAGTTCTTCCTGACTGCCGTGGCGGATAAACTGGTCCGGCAACCCCAGATTCAGTAACTGCACCGGCAATTGCAGTGCTGCAACCGCTTCATTGACACCAGAACCGGCGCCGCCGGCAATGGCATTATCTTCCAGCGTGACAAACTTGCTGTGTGTGGCCGCCAGGCTTTGCAGCAGCGCCAAATCCAGTGGTTTGACAAAGCGCATGTCAACCAGTGTTGCGCCCAGTGTTTGCGCCGTGGTCCGCGCTGCATGCAATAAAGGACCAAATGCCAGAATGGCGAGATCCGCTCCCTGGTGGACTATCCGCCCTTTACCGATGGGCAGGGCAGTCATGGCTTGTTCCGGTGCGACACCGGTTGCGGCACCCCGTGGATATCGCACCGCCGCCGGACCTTTATGCTGATAAGCGGTATAGAGCATCTGGCGGCATTCGTTTTCATCCGACGGAGCCATCAGCAGCAGATTGGGCACGCAACGCAGATAACTTAAATCAAAAGATCCCTGATGGGTTGCACCGTCTGCACCGACAATGCCGGCGCGGTCGATGGCAAAGGTTACATCGAGATTTTGCAGTGCAACATCGTGGATGAGCTGATCATAACCACGCTGCAGGAAGCTGGAATAAATAGCAACGACCGGTTTTAAGCCTTCGATGGCAAGGCCGGCAGCCAAAGTCACCGCATGTTGTTCGGCGATGGCAACATCGTAATAGCGTTCCGGGTAGGTTTTGGAAAACTGCACCAAATCTGAGCCTTCCCGCATCGCCGGTGTGATGGCATGCAACAATTTATCCTGCGCTGCCATATCACATAACCAGTGGCCAAAGATGTTGGAGAAACTGGGACTGGCGGCTTTTTTCGGCTGCATCTGACTGGCCGGGTCAAATTTACTGACCGCATGCCAGCCAATCGGATCTTTTTCGGCTGGGGCGTAGCCTTTGCCTTTTTTCGTCACGATGTGCAGCAGCTGTGGTCCCTTCAGCTGACGCATATTACGGATAGTGTCGACCAGATTCAGCACGTCGTGACCGTCGATAGGCCCAATGTAGTTAAAGCCCAGTTCTTCAAAAAAGGTTCCCGGCGTCACCATGCCTTTAAAGTGCTCTTCGGCCCGGCTGGCCAGTTCATGTAACGGCGGCACGCCACTTAAAATCTTTTTACCGCCTTCGCGCAGGCTGGTATAGAAATTCCCGGACAGGATCCGGGCAAAATATCGATTCAGCGCGCCAACGTTCTCTGAAATCGACATTTCGTTGTCATTGAGAATGACCAGCATGTCCGGCCGTACTTCGCCGGCGTGGTTTAATGCTTCAAACGCCATACCGGCAGTAATAGCGCCATCGCCGATCACGGCCACGACTTTACGGTTTTTTTGCTCGGCACGGGCCGCGATGGCCATGCCAAGCGCCGCGCTGATCGAGGTTGAAGAGTGTCCGACGGTCAGCGTGTCATACTCGCTTTCTTCGCGGCAAGGAAATGGGTGCAAGCCATTGAGCTGGCGGATAGTTGGCATCCGCTCGCGCCGGCCGGTCAGAATTTTGTGCGGGTACGCCTGATGACCAACGTCCCAGATCACCCGGTCAAATGGTGTGTTATAGACATAATGCAATGCCACAGTCAGCTCGATGGCACCAAGACCAGAGGCAAAATGGCCGCTGCTCTGGCTGACACAATGCAGCAGATAATCACGCAGTTCATGACTTAAGCGCGGCAACTGGTCCTGTGGCAGTTGTCTGAGTTCAGCCGGCAGATTGGCTTTCGCCAGCAGGGGATAGTTCGAAATATCAGGCGCCATCAGTGTAACCTTGCTCAGAATTTGCGGGCAATCACATAACTGGCTAACGCGGCCAGCTCTGTGGTGTCATAAGGTAAGGTGTGCAGGGCCTGTTGTGCCTGCGCCACCAATTCTTCGGCTTTTTTACGGGCCGGTTCGAGTCCCAGCAAAGCCGGGTAAGTCACCTTGTTGGCTTCCAGATCAGAGCCTTGTGGCTTGCCAAGGGTCGCGGTGTCGCCTTCGATGTCCAGAATATCATCCTGTACCTGAAACGCCAGCCCGATCGCGGAGGCATAGTGTAACAGTGCCTGCAAATGCTGCGGCTGCTGGTCCGGGCTGCACAGCCAGCCAAACTGCACCGCACAGCGGATCAGGGCACCGGTTTTCAGCTGGTGCATTTGCTCCAGCGCCGCCAGTGTCATGGTTTTGTTGGTGTGGGCCAGGTCAATGGCCTGACCACCGCACATGCCAAGGTAGCCGGACTGCCGGGCCAGTTCCCGGACCATTTGCAATTGCCGGTCGCTGCTGACCTGCTGATAAGGATGGTGGGCCAGAATATCAAATGCCAGCGTCTGCAGCGCGTCCCCGGCGAGGATAGCCGTCGCCTCATCGAAGGCTTTATGACAGGTTGGCTGACCACGGCGCAAATCATCGTCGTCCATCGCTGGCAGGTCATCATGGATCAGCGAGTATGTATGTAAACACTCAATGGCTGCGGCCGGGCCATCCAGATCGGCCATTTGCGCACCGAGTGCACGGCCAACGCTATATACCAGAAAAGGACGCAGTCTTTTCCCGCCCAACAACAGGCTGTATTGCATGGCGCTGAGTAAACGTGGATCTGTCGGGGACAGGCCAGATAACAAAGCCGACATCTGTTGGCCGACCCGTTGTTGGTCAGCAGCAAGATTGACGAACATCAGTTCAGGCTCCGGTGTCAGTCTGGAATGGCACCAGTTGCTCGCCCTGGGCCTGTTGCAGCAGCAGCCGGACTTTTTGTTCGGCACTTTGCAGTTGCTGCTGACTCAGGCGGGACAACAGCACGCCGCGTTCAAATCGGGCCAGGGCCTGCTCAAGTGTCAGTTCACCTTGCTCTAATTGCTGGACGATTTCAGTCAGTTCGCGCACATTGTCTTCGAACTGAGCAGTTTCTGCCTGCTTTTTGCTCATAGTGGCCCCCACCGTAATTTGTGCGCAAAGTTACCTCAGCCACCAGAACTGGTCAATCAGAAAGGCCGCCCGCGCTGGTTTTTTTGCCGAAGAACAGAAAAAAATTTAACATTCTCACTGGCTTGGTCGATAGATAGCGGTAAGCTAGCATTATTACATCAGTTTGTGCTGATTCAGCAGGAGAGAAGAAGTGGATTTAGCAACCGTCATAGGATTACTTGCGACGCTGGGTATGATGGTCTGGGCGATGTATCTGAGTGCGTCCGGCAACCTGATGATGTATTACGATTTTATCTCCATTGTTATCGTGTTCGGCGGCAGCATCACTGTGGTAATGATGAAATTCACCATGGGCCAGCTGGCGTCTTGTTTCTCTGCGGCTGGTAAAGCGTTCATTTTTAAATCCCAATCACAGGAAGAGCTGATTGAGCGTTCAGTGCAATTGGCTGACACCGCCCGCAAAGGTGGTTTTCTGGCGTTGGAAGAGGCCGAAATCACCAATGCCTTTATGCAAAAAGGCATTAACATGCTGGTCGACGGCCACGATGCTGATGTAGTGCGGACCACGCTGGAGAAAGACATTGACCTGACCTATGCCCGCCATGAAGTATATGTGGGTGTCTGGAAACAACTGGGCGATTTGGGGCCGGCGATGGGGATGATCGGTACATTGGTAGGCCTGGTGGCGATGTTAGCGAATATGTCAGATCCGAAATCGATTGGTCCGGCGATGGCCGTGGCACTGCTGACCACATTATATGGTGCTTTGCAGGCGAACTGTTTATGCATGCCGATCGCCGACAAAATGATTGTGCGCAACAATGAAGAGAAAATTAATAATCAGCTGATCCTGGATGCCATTATGGGCATTCAGGATGGTCAGAACCCGAAAGTGATTGAAGGGGTGCTGCGCAATTATATTAAAGAGAAAAAACGTGCTGTAAAAACGGATGAGGCTTAAGTGCAATTATGGCTGAATGTCCGAAATGCCCACCCCCTGGCTTACCCGCTTACATGGGAACTTTTGCTGACCTGATGTCGTTATTGATGTGTTTCTTTGTATTGTTGTTGTCATTTTCCGAAATGGACGTACAAAAATTCAAACAAATTGCCGGCTCCATGGCTTTCGCTTTTGGTGTGCAAAACAAAATTGAAGTCAAAGATATCCCCAAAGGCACCAGCGTGATTGCGATGGAGTTCAGGCCTGGCCGGCCAGAGCCGACACCTATTGACACTATCCAACAGCAAACCATTGATATGACGCAGCAGACCATTGAGTTTCAGGCGGGTAAAGAAGATTCATCCGGCGGTGTGCAAGAGCAACGCGGCGAACAAACGGGGGGCGCTTCTAATAATACCGACGCTCAATCGTCTGCTGCGACCGGCGAGAACGAAGGCCAGGAACAACAGCAGACCAATGAACAGGCCAAAAAGATCGCTGAGCAAATGGCGGAGCAGATCCAGGACGGTGCGATAGAGCTGGAGTCGTTAGGCCAGCAAATTATTATCCGTATCAAAGAAAATGGCTCGTTCCCGTCTGGCTCGACTTTTTTACAGCCAAGATTTAAACCGATTATTCAGCAGATTGGCGCCATTTTGCGCGATATTCCGGGTGAAGTGACGGTGTCAGGCCATACCGATAACGACCAGGTGTCTGATGAACTCAACAGCAATAACTGGGAATTATCGTCCAAGCGGGCGGTTTCTGTGGCAGTAGAACTGCTCAACGGTACCGGTATGGATAAAAACCGGCTGGTGGTGGTGGGCCATGCCGACACCCGGCCTTTGGTGGACAATGACACTGAACAAAACCGCAAACGCAATCGTCGGGTGGAAATTTCCATCTTACAGGGCAAGGCGAAAGAGTCGGCGCCGATCCAGCTGAAACAACCGCCCGCAGCAGCAGAGCCCCAGCCAGCGGCGGTGAAACAGCCTTAAATACGGCTGTCGCACTTCAGACACGGGCGCTGTATAATCAGCGCCCGTTTTTTTGTCCGGTATTCCCATGATTGAATTTATTGTCAAACTGCATCCAGAGATCTCCATCAAAAGCAAATCGGTGCGTAAGCGCCAGACTATGCTGC
>Ga0114982_1001319_pt1 | contig 12125 bp, 12 predicted proteins | sample Shrwel_input2_FT_FD_87183 | JGI IMG/M metagenome (GOLD analysis project Ga0114982, IMG submission 87183) | Subsurface microbial communities from deep shales in Ohio, USA - Utica-3 well 1 S input2 FT | ecosystem: Environmental > Aquatic > Deep subsurface > Shale gas/oil reservoir > Produced... | reverse complement strand
TTTCACCAAAGTTAAATAAAAAAAGCATCCAATCAAGTGGATGCTCTCTTCAAATTTTATATTTCGATTTTTATAAATTCAGAAATAATTTAGGGTTTACAGGTGTATTGTTCTTATGAACTTCGTAATGCAAATGCGGACCGGTGCTTCTTCCTGAATTTCCAGATTGTGCGATTACTTCTCCTGCTTTTACACTTTGGTTGGCTTTTACATTAATTTTAGAAAGGTGTGCGTAAAGCGTTGCTAAACCATTGCCATGACTGATGATTACACAGTTTCCGTAACCACTTTTTTGACCTGCAAAAATCACTTTTCCAGTAGCAGTACACATTACATCGCTACCATAACTTACGCCATAATCTATTCCTTTGTGGAATTGCATTTGGTCTTTTTCAGCAGGAGCAGCGTTTTTTGATGCTACGTTAACATTACTTTTGTTGATTACATTTCCAGCGCTGTCTTTTTCTATTTTTTCAGATGAAATAGCAAGAGGTCTCGCAGAAGCGAGTAGGATTTTCTTAGACGGAATAGGATTTTTTCTCATCCCGAAATTAGAAGAAAGAAAACCGTTATTTATAGGATGACCAACTGGAACTTGTTGTAAACGTCTTTCTAATTCTACAAGATATTCAGAATATCTAGAACTTTGATTAGAAAGATAAACCGAACTAGATAAGCTGTCTCTAGATAGTGCTTCTATACTTAGATTAGAAGCGTTTTTTGCCTTTAAATAATTGTTGATTGTTCTTACTGTATTGTCTACAGCGGCTAAATCATTTTTTAATTTAAAGAAATCTAAGCTGTCTTTTTGGGTGTTAATTTTTACTAAATTGACTTGATAGTTTTTGTCATCTTTTTCTGAATATAATTTTGCAATAACAAAACTTTGCAGAAGGATAACGAAAAGAAGAGCACCCATAAATAGCTGAACATTCTTCTTTTTTATAAAAAATTTCTTCATTACTTTTTTCTCAGTTTTTCAATTTTTAGCGACGCCAAAATTAATTAAAATATTTTAAATCAATGTTTTTGCTCATCCAAAAACGATGAATTATGATAAAAATTATGCCAAAGTATTGTTAATAAAAGTATAAATTTGTTACAAATAATGGTTTATTATTGCTTTTATTATACTTGAAACTCAGTAGGTAAAGTCAATCTGTGAAATCTATTTTTGTTAATATGATTTTTTTAAGGTTTAGCTTCTCACTATAATTTGTATCTTTGTTTTTCTACCAAATTTTTTAAAATGGCTAAAAAGAAAGGCAAAGAATTGCCAACTGTTGGGGTTGTAGGAAGCGGCAGTTTCGCTACGGCAATTGTAAAAATGCTGTTAGAAAATGCGAAATTGGTGCATTGGTGCGTAAGAAATGAGTTTGTAAAAGGAGCTCTAGAATTGCGTGGTCATAATCCTAACTACCTTACTTCGGTTGCTTTTGATGTAAAAAAACTAAAACTCACAACGGATGTCAATGAGTTGGTATCTGAATGTGATATCATTGTTCTGGCAACTCCTTCTATCTATCTTGCAGATGCAATAGAAAAAATGACTTGCGATTACGAAGGAAAATTATTCGTTTCCGCAATCAAAGGTATTGTTCCTAAACATAATGATGTGGTAGCGCATTATTTAAGAGATGTTTTTAAAATTGGTTTCAGAAGTCAGGCGGTAATTGCAGGACCTTGTCACGCAGAAGAAGTGGCGATGGAAAGATTGTCTTATCTTACCATTGCAGCAGCAGAAAAAGAACATATTGATGCGCTTAGAGAACTTTTTACTTCGGATTATATCAAAGTAAGCTGTTCCAAAGATATTCTAGGCAATGAATACAGTGCTATTCTTAAAAATATTTATGCTATTGCAGCAGGAATTGCAAGTGGATTAGGTTATGGTGATAACTTTAATGCGGTTTTGGTTTCTAATGCGATTAGAGAAATGGAATTGTTTTTAGATGCAGTTTATCCAGAGCATAGAGAAGTGAATGATAGCGCATATTTAGGAGATTTATTGGTAACGGCTTATTCTCTTTTTTCTAGAAATAGAAATTTAGGAAACCTTATCGGTAAAGGATACACTGTGAAATCTGCGGTGCAATCTATGAGCATGGTTGCAGAAGGGTATTACGCCACTCGCGGAATTTACGAAATTGCTTACGAAAAGAAATTGAAAACGCCAATCATCAACACAGTTTTCAGTATTTTATACGAAGGAAAAGATGCTGAGAAACAATTTAAAAAATTAACGGAAAAATTAACGTAAAATTAATGATGCTAAAGCCTTATCGCTTTTTTCAAAATTCATTAACTTTACCACACTTTCTAATTTTTATACAATGACAACTAAATACGAACAAATTTCTAGTTCACTTTTTATCAAAAATCGTAAAAAGTTTGTAGAAAAAATGCAGCCTAATTCTTTGGCTATTTTTAATTCTAATGACATCTATCCAATAAGTTCAGACTCTACCATGCCTTTTGCGCAACACAGAGATATTTTTTATCTGAGCGGAGTAGATCAAGAAGAGAGCATTTTGTTGATTTTTCCTGATGCTTACAATGAAGAACACCGCGAAATTCTTTTCTTAAGAGAAACCAATGAACATATCGCTGTTTGGGAAGGCGAAAAATTGACCAAAGAAAAAGCTACTGAAGTTTCTGGAGTGAAAACAGTACTTTGGTTATCAGATTTTGATAGAATTTTCTACAATCTGATGAACGAAGCCGAGAATATTTATCTCAATAGAAATGAGCATTACAGAGCAGTTTTAGAAGTGCAAACTCGTGAAGACAGATTTATAGAAAGAGTAAAGAGAGAGTTTCCGCTTCATGAAATTTTAAGAAGTAATCCTATTCTTCAGCATTTGAGAAGCATCAAAGAGCCAGAAGAAATAGAATTATTACAAAAAGCATGTAACATTACGGAAAAAGGAGTGAGAAGATTGCTTTCTTTCGTGAAACCTGGAGTTTGGGAATACGAAATTGAAGCAGAATTGATGCACGAATTTTTGAGAAATAGAAGTAGAGGTTTTGCGTATACACCAATTATTGCAAGTGGCGAAAACGCAAATGTATTGCATTATATTGCCAATAATATGCAATGTAAAGATGGAGATGTAATTTTACTAGATGTAGGTGCAGAATATGCTAATTATTCATCTGACCTTACCAGAATGATTCCTGTGAATGGTAAATTTACAGCGAGACAAAAAGAGATTTATAATGCAGTTTTAGACATGAAAAACTTTGCGACTTCTCTTTTAGTTCCTGGAAATAACTGGTATGATTATCATAAAGAATGTGGAGAGTTTTACACTTCTAAATTCTTAGAATTAGGACTTCTAGATAAAGCAGATGTTCAGAACCAAGACAAAAACTGGCCAGCTTACAAAAAATACATGATGCACGGAACGTCTCACCATTTAGGTCTTGATACACATGATTACGGAATTCTAAAAGATAAATTTGTAGAAAATATGGTGTTTACTGTAGAGCCGGGAATTTATCTTCCAGCAGAAGGTTTCGGTGTGAGAATAGAAGATGATTTGGTTATTCAGAATTCTGGGCCTGCTTTTAATCTGATGAAAAACATTCCGATTGAAGTAGAAGAAATAGAAGAATTGATGAATTCTTAAAAAATAAAAAGGTGTTTCTGATTTAGAAACACCTTTTTTTATGATTTAAAGAAGTTAATTAAATCCATATAATTTTTTTGATTCACGCCATGTCCGTTCATGTATTCTCTGAAAGTGAAAAATGCGCCCAGTTCATACAAGAAATCAGCTGCTTTTCTTCCCCATTCTAATGGAATTACGGCGTCTTCAGTTCCATGAGAAATAAAAAATCTAAGATGCTGAATTTCTTTTTTGCCTTTAATGTTTTTAAGTATTTTAGGTTCAGGATAAGCACTTAAACAAGCTATTTTCTGAAAATATTCTGGGTAAGTAAGCGTCATAGCATACGTAAGAATTCCGCCTTGCGAAAATCCCATCATATTGGTTTTTCCTTCTAACTGATAATGATGTTTTAGATTGTCAATAGATTTCATAATCGCTTTCATAGAATCTACCGCCTGTTCTACATCTATAAATTTTTCAGCATCGTTAAAATCAATGTCATACCAAGAAAAACCATTATAATCGGTCATTTTTGGAGCTCTATAACTCACGATAATCCAATCTTCTGGTAAATCATGACGAAAAGAAAATAAATCTTCTTCATTACTTCCATAACCATGAATCATCACCAAAAGTTGAGAATTTGGCGTAATATTTTCGGGTTCTCTTACGATAAATTGTAAATCCATATTGCAAAGATAATTTTTTAAATTTTGATAAGGAGCAAGACGTTTTGTAAATTCTTTCAAACGCAGTCCAGCTTTCCGCTGCAATCTTTTTTTTCTTAAAAAAAAGGATTTCCGCTTCAATCTGGGCTATAAACTGGCTTCCGTTTCTTTTCACTTTACCAATATTTTGCCAAATAAAAAAAACTGACACAAGGTCAGTTTTATAAATTATCAAAATTATTTTTTTAGATAAATGAAGATGGACATAGCGTTCCTACGGAACGCAACCAATATATGGCAAAAGTTTTTACACACATCACGTTCCTACGGAACGCCTTTGATAATGTTATTATTAATTTCTACACACATTGCGTTCCTACGGAACGAAAAATCACCAAATTATCGCATCATCGCATCATCAAATTATCACATCAAAATCCCCACTTTCACCATACAAGCTTTCATCTTTTGGTAAGTTCTTTCAATGTCATGGTCTAAACCAATTGAAAATCTAATTAAACCATCAGAAAGTCCCATAGAAATTCTTTCTTCTTCAGGAATTTCAGATGAGGTAGAACTTCCGCTACAAGAGAATAATGTTTTGTAGAAACCTAAACTTACGGCAAGGTAACCCAAGTTTTCCTGTTGCATCATTTCCATTAATTCATTGGCTTTGTCTACAGTTCCAGCATCCAATGTTAATAAGCCACCAAAACCATATTCTTGGTGCATCATAGATTTCATGAGTTCATGATTTCTGTGAGATTTTAAACCAGGATAATTTACTTTCAGACCATCTTTTTCGAAATTTTCAGCGAGATACATTGCGTTTTCGCTGTGTTTTTTCATTCTGATATGCAAAGTTCTTAAGTTTTTCAAAATACTTGCCGAACGAAAACTGTCCATAGTTGGACCGAGAAGCATACAAGTTCCGTTATTTACATTTTTGGTGTCGTCTATAAATTGTTGAGAAGCGCAATAAACGCCGCCAACTGTATCGCTGCTTCCGTTGATGAATTTCGTTAAACTGTGAGTCACAATGTCTGCACCTAAATGTATTGGCGAAATCTGCAACGGAGAAAACGTGTTGTCTACAATTAATTTTAAATTGTGTTTTTTACAAATTTCAGATAGTTTTCTTAGGTCTGCTACTTCCAATAAAGGATTGCTCACGCTTTCGCAATAAATCACCTTCGTATTAGGTTTGATGGCGTTTTCTATCGCTTCAAAATTATTAATGTCTACAAAGCTTGTCTCAATGTTAAAAGGAGGCAGGAAGTTTTTTAAGAATGCGTAAGTTCCACCATAAATCGTTCTTGCTGAAACAATGTGGTCGCCACTTTTACAAATTTGAAGTAGAGTAGAAGTAATCGCACCCATTCCAGATGCGGTAACATTCGCCGCTTCTGTTCCTTCCATTTTTGCTAAAGCTTGAGCTAAATATAAATTCATCGGAGATGAATGTCTGGAGTACAAATAGCAACCTTCTGCATTGCCTTCGAAAGTATCAAACATGGTTTTTGCAGATAAAAAAGTATAAGTTGAGCTGTCTGAAATAGAAGGGTTTACCCCACCGAATTCCCCGAAATATTGTAAGTCTTGAATGGCATTTGCTGCATCGAAATTTTCCATAATATTGAATTTTAATGTAAGAAATTTTCCGTCCTTTAGGATTGAGGAAAAGAAAATTTCTGGTAATAAAATTCTAAAAATTCCAACTTTTTTACAATGATTATTTTTAATTATAGAAAATAAATCTATATAGTTTGAAATTAATAGAAAAATTTATGATTATATTTGATTTTTGTAAACTTTTTCCAAAAAATAATCTATGGAACTGGACTCAATTGATAAAAAATTGCTCTATTTTCTTCAGGAAGATAGCAAACAAACGACTAAAGAATTGTCTCACAAGTTAGATTTGTCTGTGACGGCGGTTTATGAACGCATCAAAAAATTAGAAAAACAAGGTGTCATTTCTAAATATGTGGCGCTGATTGATAAACATAAAGTGGAGAAAAATTTCATCGTGCTTTGTCATGTGAAATTAACGCAACACAAGAAAGAATACGTATTACAGTTTGAAAAAGAAATTATGACTTTGCAAGAAGTAACGGAATGTTTCCACGTGAGTGGCGATTACGATTATATCTTAAAAATCTGTGTAAAAAACATGGAAGAATACCGAGATTTTATGGTTAAAAAACTCACAACTTTACAACACATCGGTTCTACACACAGTTCTTTTATGATTGCCGAAGTGAAAAATACTACAACGATTGAGGTGTAAATAATCTAATTAAAGATTTTATTTTAGTGCAAAAAACAGAATCCAAAATATAAAAAAGAAAAATCCTCCAAATAAAAACACAGTTCCATGTTTTCTGTCTTTTTCAGAAAACTGATAAACAGATTCCCCATTAGGCAATGTTTTTTTCATGCTTCTTATAAAATAGCCATAAATAATTGATGAAAGACCTATAAATAGAGGAAGAAATATACCCAAAATTGTGATTAAATATAATAAAATAATCCAGATTGATTTAATTTCTGTAGGTTTTTTTAATTCTTCTATTCTTTCTTTTTTTATTTCAATAATTTTTTCCTCTGTAATAAGATTTCCTCTATCATTCAATATTTTTTTCGCCAAATAATAATCAAAAGCATTCCACTCATCTCTTTTGTTTATAATATCCAATAATTCTGAATTATTATAATTGAATAGATAATAATCTTCTGGTGTATTTTGTATTTCATTTTTGATGATTTCTTCCTCTAAATCATATACTTTTTCGAAATCATTTGGGTGAATTTTTACAATGTATTCTTTTTCAAAATCATTATTAGCAAAGGAAGGGTCGAAAATTTTGCTATTATTTTCTACTTCGAAATCTATTTTATTATCACTTAAGAGATTGGTAAAAGTGTTTAAGGTTTCAATATTGTTAAAAACTTGAAATTGCTTATAATCTGAATTCATTCGGCGTATTAATTTTCCTCAAATTTAATAAAAAAAACACGCAAATCTGCGTGTTTTCTATTTTGTAAATTTTAGATTTCTCTTTTTGGAGTTGCCATCACTCGGTTCATTTTAATCCAACCTAATTTTTCTAAGAGTAACATAATCATGTACGTAACATCTATTTCGTGCCATCTTACGCCGCCGAAATTAGCTCTTCCACCGAATTTATGATGATTATTGTGATAACCTTCGCCAAGCATTAGCCAATCAAAACGGAATAAATTTTTAGAAGTGTCATTCACTTTGAAATTGACATATCCGTAAATGTGACCAAACCAATTGATAATCATTCCGTGAATTGGAGCCATTAAAATAGCGACAGGTAATAATAGCCAATGCCACCAATATTCTGCAAAAATAATAAAGAAAACGGTGTAAAATGCTCCCCAACCAATTCTAGAATACCATGAACTGGCAAATTTGTCAAATGATTTCCATTGAGGTACATTTTTTGTGAATTTTTCTTCAATGGCAATTTTTTGTTTGTTGATTTGTTGATAAACATTTTTCGTTCTCCACATCATTGCCAGTGGATTAGGGTCGTATTTTGGTGAATGTGGGTCTTTTTCTGTATCGGCAAAAGCGTGATGCATTCTGTGCATTACACCATATCCATACGCTGAAAGATAATTAGATCCTTGGGTAATCCAAGTAAGAATAAAACACAATTTTTCACCAAACTTAGACATAGTGTAAGTTTGATGCGCTGCGTAACGATGAAGGAAAAAAGTTTGAAAAAATAGTCCTGAATACCATAGGACGATGATGAAAATAATAATAACCATTAATAAGAATTTATAAAGGCACAAATGTAGACATTTGAAAACCAAATGGTAACAAAAAACACGCTCTAGAGCGTGTTTTTATAATTTATTTAACTATGCAAAGCGTTGTAAATTTTATTTTAGACCGCTTTTACAATAAAATATTGCTTTTTACCTTTTTGAAGGAGTAAAAATTTGCCGTCGATTAGATCTTTTTCATCAGCTACGAAATCGTCTTTTACTTTTTCTTTGTTTACAGAAATAGCATTTCCTTGTAATTCGCGTTTTGCTTCGCCTTTAGATTTTAGGAAACCAGATTTTTCTGATAATAAATCGATAATGTTTCTTCCTAAAACGTCTGATTTAGCTACTTCCGCTTGTGGAACTCCATCAAAAATTTGTAAAAACAATTCTTCGTCTAAGCTTATTAAATCTTCTGCTGTACTTCTGCCGAAAAGAATTTCAGAAGCTTTCAATGCTTTTTCGTATTCTGCTTTTCCGTGAACCCAAATCGTAACTTCTTCAGCTAATTTTTTCTGCAATTTTCTTTCGTGTGGAGCAGTTTGGTGTTCTTCAACCAAAGCTTCTATTTCTTCTTTTGGTAAAAAAGTATAGTATTTAATGAATCTTTCAGCATCAACATCAGATGAATTCAACCAAAATTGGTAAAATTTATACGGAGAAGTTCTTTTGGCGTCTAACCAATAATTTTCTCCCGCTTCAGATTTCCCGAATTTAGAACCGTCAGCTTTCGTGATTAATGGAACAGTTAAAGCAAAAGCTTCACCTTGTGCTTTTCTACGGATTAATTCTGTTCCTGTGGTGATGTTTCCCCATTGGTCAGAACCACCCATTTGTAATTTTACTCCGTTATTTTTGTACAAATGTAAAAAGTCATAACCTTGTAATAATTGGTAGGTAAATTCTGTAAAACTCATTCCGTCAACTCCAGCTTCGCCAGAGAAACGTTTTTTTACAGAATCTTTCGCCATCATATAATTTACGGTAAGATGCTTCCCAATATCACGCACGAAATCCAGAAACGTAAAGGTTTTCATCCAATCGTAATTGTTTACCAATTCCGCTTTATTCGGTTCATTTCCTTCAAAATTTAAAAATCTAGAAAGTTGACCTTTTATGCAATCTACGTAATGATTAAGCGTAGCCTCGTCTAATAAATTTCTCTCCGAAGATTTACCAGAAGGGTCACCAATCATACCTGTTGCACCACCAACTAGAGCAATCGGTTTGTGACCGTGTTGCTGAAAATGCGCCAAAACTTTTATCGGAATTAAACTTCCAATGTGAAGTGAATCTGCGGTAGGATCAAAACCAATATAAGCAGTCGTCATTTCCTTATTCAGTTGTTCATCCGTTCCGGGCATCATATCAGCGTACAAACCGCGCCATTTTAGTTCTTCAATAAAAGCGTTCATTTTCTTAAAAATTTTAATGGCAAAGATAGGAAATTTGCTGGAAGTAGGAAGCTGGAATCTGGAAGTTTTTGAGAAGCACACGTTTCCGTATTTTTTCAATTTTGGTCACGCTTTCCGTTGCAATCTGTCATTGCGAAAACGTTTGGAAAACGTTTGAAGCAATCCCAAAATAGAAACAAATTGCTTCACTCCACCAGTTTCGCTCGCAATGACAGGATTTCCACTTCAATCGTGGCTAAAATTCACGGGCAGTTTTTCTTTTCAGCTTTTAAAAAATTCAGATTTTTTTTAATGTTCCGTAGGAATCAAATGTGTGTAATTAAAATTTAACGAAAAAATTGGCGTTCCGTAGGAACGTTAAGTCTTAATTAGCTTTAAAAACATAGCGTTCCTACGGAACGCAAAGCAAAACGCATAATTATTTCTACACGCATAACGTTCCTACGGAACGATTTTTAAATTGAAAAATTCTAAAAAAACATTTTCCACTTTGAAAACAATCGACGCTCGCTTCGCTCGCGCCAAATATTTATATTTAATTTAAATGAAGTTTCATTATTTCATATATTTCATTTAAATTATCATCATTATCAAAATCATTTTTGTCTAGCATAATAAAATTAACAATGTAATTATATTTTTTACCTTTAAAAATATGAATATTTTTTTCAAAACTTAAAAAGTCATAATTGCTTAATGAGGAACTTAAAATTTGATATATATCTTGCTTATTGTAATTTGAGCCAACATATTTAATAAGTGAAGTTCTAGTATTACCTCCTTTAACAATAAATTCAAAAGTACCTCCTAGAATATAGTTTCTTTTTTTATTTAAAAAGTCTGGATCATTAAATTTTGCAAAACCATCACGTTCAAAAGTATCATATTCAGGCTTCATCAAAGGATTATTTTTCTTATTATAAGAAATATTGGAAGAATTGAACTTGAATGAATTACTATTAATTAATGTAATAGGTTTTTTTATTTTACTGTCAATTTCAATTTCTAAATCATCGAGTAAATCACTTTCTCTTTTCTTTTTCAATTTCAAATATCTTTCTCTTAATGAATAAGATAAACTATCTGTTTCTTTATTAACTTTTTCCAATTTTTTTATTTCATTATCTATAATTTTTAAATCAATAGAGTCTTTTTTTTGTGAGAAAAGGAGACAGCTAAATAATGTAAGAAAAACCAGCAGGAATATATTTTTTTTAATCATTTTTCATATTCTTTATTAATTCAAAAAGTATTTCTTTTAGTTCTATGTCAGAAAATTTACTTTTTTTGATACTTTGTATAATCATATTATTAAAATCGTTCCAAGAAATTTCACTAGAACTAATACGGTTATATTTACCTTTTTTATTTAGAATTTTATTTCTGATTGATAAATCAGCACCATTATTCCAAGTTGATTTTCCCCATTCAATGTAATGATTTTTGTTTACCTCAAACTTATTCTCTTTTTTGATTTTCATATTATTATAATTTTAACAAATTTAAAAAATTATTTTGAAGATGTAATCATTGATTTACCCATAGACAAAACCTAAACTTTCAATTTAAGAATTTGAATTTATGAATCTTGAATTTTCCGTATCTTTGCATTTGCAATGGAAAAACCAGAACTACTAAAACTCATCTTCTTAGCAAAAGAAAAAAATCAGAAAGCGCAGACTAAACTGATCAATCAATTTTGGACAGACGTTTTTTCTTTCGTGATGAAAAAAGTTCATGATGAAAACGCCGCAGATGAATTGACGGTTTCTGTTTTTTCTAAAGTGTTGGCAAAATTAGATTTGTATGATGAGAATTTCCAGTTTAAAACTTGGGTTCTTACTATCGCTCAAAACACAGTAATTGATTATTGGCGTAAAAAAAATCGAGAAACCGAAGAAACAATGGACGGTTTTCAGGATTTTAAAAATCAATTCGAAAAATCTCCTGAAGAAATTATGATTTCTGTGCAGGAAGAAAAGAAAATCATTGATGCGGTTGCCAAAATGGATCACAATTATCAAAAAATTATACATTTGAGATTTTTTGAAGAAAAAAGCATCAAAGAAATTGCAGAAGAACTTAATCTTTCGGTTGCCAATACCAAAGTGAGGATTATGAGAGCCAAAAAAGTTTTGGCAGAATTGTTAAACGAAAACGAGTAAAATCTCTCGCTGATTGTGCAGATTGAGCAGATGAAATCAGCCGAATCAGCTTAATCTGCGAGAAAAATTTTAGATATTTATGGAAAATCAAATTCAAGATACCACTACCAATAAACCAAAATGGATTCGTGTAAAACTTCCTACAGGAAAAAATTACAGAGAACTCAGAACTTTGGTTGATAAATATAAACTGAACACCATTTGTCAAAGTGGTTCTTGTCCGAACATGGGCGAATGTTGGGGAGAAGGAACCGCCACTTTCATGATTTTGGGAAATATCTGTACCAGAAGTTGTGGATTCTGTGGCGTAAAAACGGGGAAACCGCTCGATGTAAATTGGGACGAACCCGAAAAAGTAGCGCGTTCTATTAAATTAATGAAAATTAAACATGCGGTATTAACTTCTGTTGACCGAGATGATTTGAAAGATATGGGTTCTATAATTTGGGCAGAAAC
>Ga0114982_1001317_pt1 | contig 12143 bp, 26 predicted proteins | sample Shrwel_input2_FT_FD_87183 | JGI IMG/M metagenome (GOLD analysis project Ga0114982, IMG submission 87183) | Subsurface microbial communities from deep shales in Ohio, USA - Utica-3 well 1 S input2 FT | ecosystem: Environmental > Aquatic > Deep subsurface > Shale gas/oil reservoir > Produced... | reverse complement strand
GATACATTCTTACACCAATCACCTAAAATTTTTTTAGTATCTAATATTGTAAACTTAGCCATCGATGCTATCTTATCGATATCTTCTTCGGTTAGAAATCCTTTACAATAATCTGATATAACTACCGCATCGTACTTTGCCAAATCGGGCAAATCGTAGATATCAATCCTATCAGTCACATCATCCACATCCACTCTCAAATACAATTCGTTGGTATCCCTATTTACATATCTTGTTTTCATAATCTTTCCATTATCAAAATATGTATCAACATCCAACCCCATAGCTTCCAAATTAGAGGCAGTATTACCTGCCATACCATTTCCAGAAATTATATCAGTTTGAATGAAAACAGGACCATTACCTTCCGGTGATTTCCTATTTGTTATTCCGTACTTAAAAACATCAGTACATAATTCCCCTATAACCAAAACTTTATTTTTCATCCGTTACTATCTTAGTTGTGCTAATATTTTCTATTTTTTCAAAGAATTTAACTTCCGTTGCGTAGTTGTATCCTATAATTGGTTTGTATTTATACTCATCGCCTATAACAAAAATATCAGGTTGATAGTTTTTTATAAGTTCATCCAATTCGTCATCGGTATCAAACACCCAAACATCTCTAATACCTACTAATTGAAGTAAGTTGTATTTTCTTTGTTCGGCTGTATGTATGGGTCTATCGTCTCCTTTGCTTTCCTTAACTCTTCTGTCCGAATCTATTCCTATAATCAACTCACCACCAAACGAGCGGGCGTAGTTAATCAATCTAAAGTGTCCATAATGTAAAACATCAAAACATCCGTTAATCCAAATCTTCATAAAATAAAGTTAATAATCTGCCTGGTCATGTATAAACATAACTTGAAATAGATTAATTTAGTTGGTACTAAAAATCTCCTTCTGAGTGAATAATGTTGTCATCCCAACCATCTCTACCTGCGGTTTTAGTTACACATTCATCTTCCCCGAACAAATCTTCTCCTTTGTAATCAGGATGTTTTTCGTTCATGTAGTCAATTCCTCTAACCCATGCCCAGCTTAGTAACGCTGTTGAAGCAACAACAAAAATAATAATCCCCATCATGTATTGTTTTTGTTTGTTTACCTCTCTATTGGACTTCTAGTCCCACCATCCTCTCAAATCACTACCATCGTATTTCTCCCAAGTAGTAAATTTTTTCCCTTTGAGGATGTCCCATAATTCACTCCACTCCTTATCTTCTATAACTCTTGCTCTCTTATATACTTTCCTTGCATGCATCTTATCCGCTGGTGTATCGTTATCTATCAATCTATAATTACCATCTTCGGTTTTCTCAAACTCAAACTCACTATGATTTATCTTACCCAACTCAGCCTCTGCTCTCTCAATATAATCATCATCCAACTTATGCTTAAGTAACTCCAATGCTCTACGCATCATTATCAACTTTACATTTCTGGTCTCCGCTACCTCTATTCCTTTCTCACTCATTCCCCTTTCCATAATACTCAAAGAGCGATACATCATTTCCAAATGGAAACGATAATCCCACCATTGGTGATTATATAACTCCTTTCTGAATCTCCATACATTCTTAAAGAACAATGGAATATCATATCGTATAGCTGCCCATACTTTCCATAGGTTGCTATCATACCATACCAATTTCTCTACACTCTCAAAGAATGAGTCTTTAAATTCTACTTTCATAACTTATTTTTTCTTAAAGAGGTCTGATAATTTGTTACCTTCTTTTATAATCCTTCCAGTTTTCTCATCCATCATTGGCGCCTTCCACATATGGTAAGCGATGAACAATCCACTAGCTATCATAAAAAGTCCGATAATTTCGATTGCACTCATAATTATTATTTTTTTAAATTTTCAATATACTCTTTTAATCTATCTATTGGTTGCCATCCTAATCTTTCAATGGTATCATTGTTTTCTCTTAAAGTAACTCTATAATTACCCTTAACATCATCTACATATTCCGATAATACTCCGAACATATTAGCTACCTCATTTAAAGAATAATTCTTTCCCGTACCTAATTCCCAAGCATCTTCATGCTTCTCATCGCTCTCAGCTATTCGAATCAAACCATCAACAATATCGTCTATATGTGTAAAATCTCTCCTTTGTTCACCATCACCATGTATCTTAATTGTTTCACCTTTTGATATAGCGTTTCTCCATATACCAATAACAGCTGACATATCACTTGTTACCAATTCACCCGGACCATAGACATTGTAAAATCTAGCTATTTCTGCATTCAATCCATATACTTCTTTAAATAATTTAATCCATTCTTCACCCATATGCTTAGTCATAGCGTATGGAGATAATACAGGATTGTGCCAACGAGATGATGAACCAGAATATATTAATTTACATTTGTTTTTATATGCATATTCAACTACTTTTTTAGTACCATCCACATTTACTGAAAATGTTAATGTTGGATTTTTAAATGATGGTTGTATTCTACTTAATGCCGCTAAATGGAATATGTAAGTATATGGGTTATCATTCTGATTATCCATACCCCTAATATCACCGCCTAAGAAATTACATCCTTCCGGTATTTTAGCTTCTTTACCGATAGAAAGATTATCAATCACATCCACATCATATCCTCTTTTAATCAATTCTAATGTAAGTGCATATCCTACAAAACCACATCCACCTGTTACTAATACTTTTTTCATTTCTTATCTATTTTAATTGTTATCCCAGCATTTCCGGCTGATATATTATAATTATTATATCTGTTATCATTTATAAATCCATATTCTTTAAATCTAAAAATGATTACCTGTCTACCTTCGAATATTGCCCAAATTGCATTATCTGCATAATCAATAGATGGTTCTTTTATAAGTCCCATTTTCCAACTATTTATAAATTCCGGCTCCAACTCATCCGGTAAAATGTTAATTATCATTTCCAAAGAATTTGTATCATTATTATAGCTACACTCAATCCTAAACAAACTAATGTTTTTGCATTTAGTGGTTCTTTAAATAAGTAATAACTCATTAAGGTAAATATAACCACACCAATTCCGTATCCTATCAAACGAGATGGCCAAATCTCTCCACCAAATGCGATAACAAAATGTTGTACTGATTTTAAGAATAACCAACCAGATGGGATAGATGCTAAAATGATTATGATTGGGTATTTTGCATACCAACCATACTTTATACTACCCTGCAATTGCATAAAGGTAAATATTTGTGCTACCAACCCATAAAGAAATCCTATTAATAAATTCATAATGTAAAGATACGAAAAATACCTGAAACTACCAAAGTTTATTTCCACTACTTCCACTAAGACCTGTTGGCGATGAATACCCCCTACCTTTGAATCTCATCGTATCTTGCTTTCTACTAATATAAGATAGGATATCTCTTGTTATCGAATCACTTAATAAAGCCTCAGCTATTGTTTGGATAAAGATAGATGGATTTGATATATGATTCTTTGTTATCGTACTAGTCAAATCGTATGGTGTCATATTACCATTATAATCCAATGGGGGAACTACCTTAACTTGCATATCCATATTATCAGCAAATAGTGTAACTCTAACAAAAGGTTCGTTATCATCGGTAGCATGTACCCAAGCAGTATATGCGTTACTACCATTATCAATTGAATCCACCCCACTATCCATTATGATAAAACTAGCTCCCATCACATCAAATTTGTTACCAACTAACTTATCCCAATTTGATATCTCCACAGGTTTTTTCTTATTCATCTTTTTTTCTTTTTCCAATGATTCTGCAAGTTGGTCCATAAGTACACACGATAAATGATTACCACCAATTAGATACTCAATATCTACATCGTATGTATTCTTACCACAATATGCACAAAGTATTTCTTTCACTATTAATTATATGTTTCAAATCTTAAATCATCTTCATCGGATGGTTTGTTGTGTGCTTTTGGTTTTCCGTTTTCATCCACCGATACAAATACAATCTTATCTATTCGGATGATAGTTTTCTTTGTATCTTTATTACGAACCTCACAAGCTATTGTTATGGATGTGTTACCAAATCCTACTAACTCACAACCTATCTCTACAATATCACCCAACTTAGCAGATGATATGAAGTTCACCTCACTCATCATCTTAGTTACTATACTTCTAGTACTCAATTGGCATATACAAAAGATAGCCGCTTCTTCATCAATCCATTTCAATACCTGTCCGCCAAAGAGTGTACCTCTAGCATTCAAATCTTCGTACTTAATTAGTTTTCTAGTTCTGAAATTCATTACTTCTTTTTTATTATTAATGGAACGATAAATGCTAATAGTGTTAAGATTGAAAATATTGCATCAATTGATTCCGTATTCAAATCATGTAACCAATACGATGATACTAACTTCAATCCCAATGCTCCAATTACCCAATATGCTACTCTCTCCAATATAGGATTCTTCTCTAACACTTTCACAAACTTTGTTGTTGCGAATCTCATAGCTAAGATACCAATGAATACACCACCACATATCAACCATAAGTTAGGAGTAAATGCAACTGCGGCAAATACATTATCAATACTGAATACCAAATCCATCATCTCAATTGCTACGATGGTGGACCAAAGTGCTGATAGAAATGGTATCTTAATTGTCATCTTACTCTCACCACCCTGCTCAACATTTGTAGATAAGGCGTTATATGCTAAATACATAAGATACAATCCACCTGCTACTTTCAACCATACCAATTTGATAAGAACGGATGCGAATAATAATGCCAATCCTCTAAATACATACGCACCTGCTATACCATATGTTAGTGCTTTCTTTTGTTGTGGTTTTGGCAATTCCTTTACCATCGCTGCCAATACCGCTGCGTTATCAATACTCAATACTATCTCTAGTATCATTATGTTTAAGAAAATTAATACTTCTGTCATTGTTTATATTTTATTTGTTTCGATATCCTAAAGTTACCATTGCTTCTTCCATATGCCCATTCATATAATGCTGAATAGCTAAAAATGAATTTTCATCCGCTATATCATACATTGGCCTGTTTGGATGTGTGAATCCTACATTATATTTTGAATGTAATAAAATTTTACTATCATGTAATAATGGGATATCATTTTTCCACAAGGCTCTACCTAATACCAAATCATCCCACTGCAACTCTTTATCATCAGTAATTATCATATCTTTGTGAGCTGCTATCATTGCTTTTTTAGAAATAAAATATGCACATCCACTTGCATATACCCCCTCTATATGAACAAAATATCTTGTAGGTAATTTATCCCACCATAAATCAACAGGTATTGAACATCCCATATAATCTACATCTAAATATTTTTCAAAATTTTCATTTAGCATATTTTCAAATCGCAATGGAGCTACAAATGAATCCGAGTCTATTCTGAAATAGTATTCATAATTAGTTTCTTCTAATATCCATTTAATTGGTAATTGGACACTTTTATCAAGCAATCCATCTTTACTATCATCTGCTCTAAAATAAATAATATCCCCATCTACCATATAATAATTACTTAAACTGGGTATCCCCATAGCTACCTTAACATTATATCCCAATTTTCTTAATTCGGGTATCCATGTACTTTCACATTCCTTCCAATTTTTATCGTAGGGTTTAGTGTTAGTTCCTGTAACTAATATTATAAGTTTATTTTTATCAAACATATTATTTAGTTTCTATATCCTAAGCTTACCATTGCCTCTTCCATATGTCCATTCATATAATGTTGAACTGCTAAATGTGAGTTTGGGTCTGATATATCAGGACATCCTAATCGTTGTCCATCATAAACTATTATTTTATGCTTAGATTCAAAGTATATTCTACCATCATGATACAGTTCAATTCCATTCTCCCACATAGCTCTACCCAACACCCAATCATCAATTTCAGGATCTACATCTTCAACCATTCTCATTTTTTCTAATGCTATCCCCATAGCTTTACGAGATACTAAATATGCAACTCCACTAGCAAAATGTCTTTCTTTACAAACTTTAAACTTTGTTGGTTTGGTAGGGTCCCACATCCAAACAGGATGACAAGAACCCATATAGTTTATATTTGGGTCATCGGCAAAGTTCTCATTTAACATTTGCTCAAACTTTTTAGGTTCAACAAATGAATCTGAGTCTATTCTCATATAATACTCATAATTAGTTTCAGATAGTATCCATTGAATTGGCATTCTGATTGATTTATCATACAAACCTCGTTTGGTATCCTCTGCTTTAAAATAAATCATATCACCATACAATTCCCAATCTTTTTTTAATTTAGGATTACCAATTGCAACCTTAATATTAAAGCCAGCCTCTTTCATTAGTGGTATCCAAGTACTATAACACTCCTTCCAATTTTTATCGTATGGTTCTATGGTTGTACCGGTAACTAATATTATAAGTTTATTCTTATCAAACATATTAATATCTATTAAATCCTATTGTTGGTCTACCTTTATCCTCACTCTTATATTCAACTTCACTTAAGTTGTATATTTCAGTTAGTGTCATTGGTTTATCCGTTTTATAATCATAACCCAAATGGTCTATAAGAGCTTGAGCATCTTCAGTTGGTAGTGCATCAAACTTATGTTCTGCAATCAATCTACCTTTTCTTAACAATGCCTCATCAATTTTCTTTTTATCCATATTGAATGTTGCTACAATCTGAATATTAAGGATATCACTTAGAATACCATCCGTAATGTTAAGAATATTTGATACACCATTACCACCACCAGTGTTTCTATCCGTAATTACTCTCTCCGCATCTTCAATAAATAATACAGAACCTGCGTTTTGAATTAGGAATGGTGTCATCTCAGGCGATGTGATGAAATCTGCTAAGAATGGTGGAATGAAGAGTACTCTCTTATTCTTAATCTTACTTGCTAAGTACTTTAAGTAGTGAGTCTTTCCAGTGCCCGGCGTTCCGTGTAGGAGAACCAATCCTTTACTCTTTGGTTCGTTCAACTTACCTATAATCTTTTCGTGAATTGGTTTGAATCCTTTACCATATCCCAACTCAATATCTAATTTCTGCTTTGGTAACTCAAAGGTTGTTGTATCATATCCTCTATTTGTTTGAATTACTAATGCAATATTATTCTCTTTCTCTCTACGTCTTTTAGCTAGGGGAGTGAACTGACTTGTTATCTCATCAAAATCTTTGGTCGATGCGTTTGAACATAAACTAATATTGATACCTCTATCAGCTCTATATGATTTAGAAACCGATGGTCCCCATTTCTTAGCTATACTATCTACCATTATAAGTACGATACCATCATCGAATACTCTTTCATAGATTTTATTTTCAAAGTGGCCGGATTGCATGAATAGAGATTTGTTAAATATTTCAACGAATCCTAAACGGTCTACCAATGCCAATGCCTCATCTTGCTTAACATGAAACTCATCTGATATTCGGAAATATGCGGATGAACTTCTACCGGTCTTATTAATCATATACATACCAATTGGGAAATCATCATAATCAATTGGTTTGTATGATTGCCCAGTTGTTGCACTACTACCATCACCATATCCTTCTGAAGATTTCATCGATTCACTAATAGCCATTCGGACTTCAGCTGGAATCATATCTAATTCCTCCAAAGATAATATATCTTCCAATTCCGGTTCTGTCAATCTTCTAGGTGTTTTTGGCACTCCCATTATTTTTTGTTTTTACGATTATATAATTCTTTTTTAATAATATCAATACGATACTCAATTCTATGCATTTTAAAATTATGAAACCAATTACCTAACATTGTTGCTGGTTTAATTTCTTTTTCAGCCTTTAAAGATGCTTCCAAAGATTTCATTATTTTTTTAAGTGGCATATAACTTAATTTATACAAATATACGAATTTTTATCCATTCTACCAAATTAAAAACTCCTTAATTTTTGGATATTATTAAGGAGTTTCGCATGGCATGCAAGATTTTTTTTATTTATGTTGTTCTCTATTAATTTGCTGTATCTCTTTCTTACCCTTTCTACGGATATCTCTAAAAATGTAATCGCCAATCAAAACAGCATTCCATATAATACCTCCTACAATACCAACCAATACGATAGGTATCATAATTATATAAGCCAATATTTTAGGAATCCATTTTTTCATTATGCAACCAATCATTTATTTTAATAGCCAACCACATTATTCCGAATACAATACCAAAGGTCATACCAACCCCTAATATAAGATATAGTATTTGTTTTATCATAGAGAGAATGATTCACCACATCCACAAGTTCGGGATGCGTTTGGATTCTCCCATTGAAATCCTTTACCATTTAATCCATCTGAATATGTCAATTGAGTACCATAAAGATATAGTAAACTCTTTCTATCAATTACTACTTTCAATCCATCAGCCTCTACCACTTCATCAGTAGGTTCTATCTTATCATCAAAATCCATTGTATAAGATAACCCACTACACCCACCCCCTTTGATACCAACTCGTAAGTTATGAGTATCGGGCGTTATACCACCTTCCTTCATTAATTCAATCACATGCTCTAATGCTTTAGGTTGTAGTGTTACCATAATTTACTCTGTTTCGTGTTCCATAAAATCCTGAAATATCTTTCCGGCTTTAGGATTCACTTCGTATAGATGTTCTAAACTTAATTCGTATCTACCAGCTTCTACTTTCGCATTAAATAGTTCATCGTGCAAACTATCAGTTAAGTTAATTAGGGAATCCTTTACGATATCACCACCAACTAAGACTTCAATCTTTTGTTCGGCTCTTAACTTACTTAATTCCTTTTGTTGTAAGTAGCATATAAGTAGAACACTCACTGCTCCAGTTCCTACAATCGCTTTCTGATACTTTGAGATAAACTCTTTCATAACTTTTTAATTATTATTGTTAAACTTTTTTTCCATATACACAGCTTTAAGAACTTCCTTTCTACGTTTCACCGATGGTTTAACGAATACTTGTCTATCTCTCAGTTCCCTAACAGTTCCTATTTTATTGTGTTTGTTTTTATACACCTTAAGTGCCTGTTCTATTGAGCCAAACTTTGTTACATCTATTATTATCATATATGCGAATCTTCAAATTTAATTGGTTCTTCACCATTCTTTACACGGTAATCATTGATAGCTGATTTAATTGCATCTTCGGCAAGTACCGAACAATGGATTTTCACAGGAGGTAGATTTAGTTCCTCAACCAAATCCATATTATCAATCGTAACGGCTTCATCCAAACTCTTTCCTTTCAACCATTCAGTTGCCAAAGAAGATGCTGCAATTGCTGAACCACATCCAAAAGTTTTGAACTTAGCATCGGTTATAATACCATCGTTCACTTCAATTTGTAATCTCATAACATCACCACATTCAGGTGCCCCTACCAATCCCGTCCCCACATTAGATTTAGATTTATCCAAAGTACCCACATTCTTTGGGTTACTATAATGGTCTAATACCTTTTCACTATATGCCATAATTTATCTTTTTTAAAATGGTTTATCACCACGTTTACAATATTCGTATATACCCACCCCAATAGATAGGATGATAGCTTGTATCTTAATTATCAGTATTTTCATACCAATAATTATCAATATTTTAATTTTTTCTACGCCAGGTTTTGTTAAAGTGAGAACCCTTACCATCTCCATCGGATGCTACTTCATCATGCGTTCTACAAATCCACTCACAAAACAATCTTTGCTTTTCCTCACCTAAGAAATTATGTAGTTCCATTGTAATCCATTTAATTTTACTCAAATCCTTACCATATAGAAACTCCCACTCAGCTCCCTCAATATCCAGTTTTAGTAATCCAACATTTCCCAACCCACTCATTAAAGTATCAAAAGATAGAGTTCGGACTTCCTCATACTCATCACCAACCCATCCATTACCATTACCCAAATCCTGTCCCATTATACTAAAGTTTCCAGAGTTTGTATCACTATCACCATGCATACATTTTTTCAATCTCACTATTTGATGGTCCACCGAATAAAGTGCGGCATGAATAGGATTGAATTCGGGATGATGTTGTTTATATTGTTCAACATTATAGCTTGATGCATCGATTGCTATAATATTTTTAAAACGATTCTTATACGCTTGGGTAAATCCACCCACATTACATCCGGCATCAATTACCAAATCATTTTCTGCAATATCCTCCATCATATGTATTGGATATTCCCAACCACATTCATCGGTTATCCTTTGAAACCAATCTGCGTTTTGGTGAGCAGCTACTAATTTATCTACTTTCATTTAAAATATATTACTATCAAAAAAATTTCCCTAACGACTCATCCCAAAGGGATTTCGTTATTCGAAGATATTCACTGCCGCCATCTTTACACCACCTTTACCATTATCAACAAATAGTTGTAGTTCACCTGTTTTAGGATTGAACATCTTTTGGTTAAGTAGTTTTCTATCTTGCGGCTGAAGTGATTGAGAAACCAAAGCGTTATTTAATCTCTCAACCTCTTGTCTTTGTAATTCTTCAAATGTCATCTTATCTCCAAATTGGTTCGATGTATAAGTTTACCTCATAAAGGTCTTTATACCCACTTTCCATTGGCTCTATACCATCAATTCTCCACTGCATTTTCTCAAAGAACAACTTACCACCCAATGTGTAGCAAGGTCCTCCTTCAAAATCGAATAGAGTAATATCTCCATTCTTATTTGTTGATTTACGCACGAATTGCGATTCACCCATTACTCTTACTTTGTTCAAATTGATTCTTTCAATTGAACGCTCTAATCCGTATCTACTTTTTACAATTTCCATAACTTTTTATTTTGTTATTTGCTATTAATTAATATATTTACTAAATCCTTATCTTCATTCGAAAGGTGAGTAAACCAATCAGCTTCTAAACTTTCATATAATCTTATTTCAGATTCAATTGGATTTCCAATTTCATCACAAGAACATATACCAGTTTCACCTGCCCAGCAGTTTACTGATTTTAACTTTATCATTGGTCTTTTTATTTCTTCCATAAATTCTTATTTAGAATAAATATTCCAAACCTAAAGTATTCGGTTTTCTTAATTGGATATCTATCATAGATTGAGTGGTCTTAACCTTACTATTTCGTTGATACCACCAATATAAGTCCTCCAACGTACCCTTTCCTCTTTGTCTTTCTAAAGATTTTTCCCATAAATCCTTTCCAAACTCCTTCTTTAGTTCCATTTGTAGTTTCCATAGGGTCATTTGCTCCTCCTTGTTTGCTTCTAGCTCCAATTTAATAGCTTTAACCCTTTTCATTCTACCAGCTTCTAAAGCCGCTTCTACCCGGTTCTTTTCATCCGTACCACCATAGTTCTTATATGTTTGTTCATATGCCTGTTTAGCCGATTCTCTCATCACATTAGCCTCATTAAACATATAAGAATAATCAAAGTCACCATTACGGATTTTCAACAAAAGGGGAGCGTCAGCTTTAAGTGGATTATTGGGTCTTCCCTTAGTCCACCATCTGAATTTATTATATCCCATTGCTATTAGTTTACAAGTTCAATTCGGAATGTCCCATCCTCATTAAACCAACCCTTTAATTTATATTGTTTATCACTATCACTTGCTGATTGTAAGTAACCAGTCATATGTGGTTTCTCTCCCATCCCTTTCTCAAGGATTGCATCGAATTTAATAGTAGTACTTTTTATAGCCTTACCATCACTAAATACATCTGCATCTATTTTAGTATCAAATGAACTCATACCACCCAATCTCATATGTCCGGCTGCCTGCAACTTACCTAAATAAAATTGGACTTGGTCATTACTAACTCCATCTTTTTTAGCTTTAGTTAGAAACCTCTCACTACGCATCTTTCTTACTTTAGAAGATGAATATGGCTTTCTCTTTGTACCTCTTAATATATTATCGTTAGAATACATCTTATAGTTGTTGAATTTTAGCTAATACATCAGTTACATCTTCTGGTCTTAAGTACCCGATAACATCATTGGTAATTGGAGTAGCGTATGTTAAATGTCCTTCACTATCCAATACTGCTAATTCATACAAACCTTTATCACCTCCATAGGTATAAGGAGTTTTAACTACACTAGCACCATAT
>Ga0114982_1001316_pt1 | contig 12150 bp, 11 predicted proteins | sample Shrwel_input2_FT_FD_87183 | JGI IMG/M metagenome (GOLD analysis project Ga0114982, IMG submission 87183) | Subsurface microbial communities from deep shales in Ohio, USA - Utica-3 well 1 S input2 FT | ecosystem: Environmental > Aquatic > Deep subsurface > Shale gas/oil reservoir > Produced... | reverse complement strand
TGAACCACAATTCACGCAATTTACGCAATGACCACAAAATAATTATCTTTGTAATTGCGTTAATCATGGCAATTGTGTGAATTGCGGTTCAGACAAAAAAATCCCCAAATATCCCTTCCAACCCAAATTATTTCATGATTTAATAAACCCCATTACCGAGCAGTTTTTGGTAATTGAGCTGGTGCAGGTTTGTAACCTGCACCGTAACGTTTCAGCTTGTTCTGACGTTCTCAAATATTCCCTCGTTCCCAAGTGTCACTTGGGAATGCTGTCTTGACCGCGTTGCGGTCTGTATTTATACAGGATGCAGCGCATCCAAGAATGTATTCCCAAGCGACGCTTGGGAACAAGAAATCATGGCAATTGTGTGAATTGCGGTTCAGACAAAAAAATTCCCAAATCCCCCTTCCAACTTAAAGTATTTCGTGATTTAATAAACCCTATTACCGAGAAGTTTTTGGTGATTTATTCGGGATAAGCTATTGTATATTTCATTGATTTTTTCGTATAACTACTGAGCGATGCCTGTTCTATTTGGCTAATTTATGGGTATTTATTATGAATACTAAGATCACCTTATTACCTTATGAAGATGTTGTTACAACTTTCCATAATGGAATTTTAACTTTGACAACGAAGCGTGTTCGTTACCACAATATTTCACTAAGCGACTCTAAATTTGTCAGTATGGCATTAGATTCCATAGCTTCATGTGGTCTTATCACGAAGTCGTATCCAGTTTTGATTCTGTTTGCTTTGATTGCCATTGTGGTGGGGCTTGCGAACAATGGAGTTAATCAAGTTACTTCCATTGCTGTGGGTGTTTTTCTGTTTATTTCTTACTTTATGACTCGACGAGCATTTTTATCTATCGCCTCATCAGGGGGAGAAAAAATAGAGATGTTAGTAAAGGGAATTAAACCCGATTTAGTCATAAGCTTTCTTGAATTAGTTGAAAGTGAAAAATTGAAACAACTCGAGAAGAAAGCCTAAATATAATTGTTGTAGTTTACGTAAGTTGGGTTAGCAACAGCTAACCCAACAAAAGAGAATCACACTCTACCCGCCCCAAAACCCCTCATCCCTGTGACAAATCCAGAATAAAACGCTAAAATGTTAAAATTAATCGAATTTTATCCCCGCGTTTTATCCCTGATGATTAAGCACTATGAAATATCCCGAGCAGTTTGATGTAATCGTAATAGGCGGCGGACACGCAGGCACAGAAGCCGCGCTCGCAGCAGCCCGCATGGGAGTCAAAACCCTCCTGCTAACCCACAATGTAGAAACCCTAGGCGCAATGTCCTGCAACCCCGCCATCGGCGGCATCGGCAAAGGACACCTAGTCAAAGAAATCGACGCACTGGGCGGCAACATGGGACGCGCCGCCGATGTCAGCGGGATTCAATTTCGCACCCTGAACGCCAGCAAAGGCCCCGCCGTCCGCGCCACCCGCGCCCAAATCGACCGCCAACTGTATAAAGTGGCAGTGCGCCGCGCCATCGAAAATCAAGCCAACCTACAACTGTTTCAACAAGCCGTTGATGACTTAATCGTCGAAAATAACCGCGTTATCGGCGCAGTCACCCAATCAGGCATACGCTTTTACACGCACAGCGTCATCCTCACCGCAGGCACATTTTTAGCGGGCTTAATCCACATCGGCTTAAGCAACTACCAAGCAGGACGCGCAGGCGACCCGCCTGCCAACGCACTCGCGCAACGTTTACGCGAATTACCCTTACGCGTTGACCGTCTCAAAACAGGCACGCCGCCCCGCATCGACAGCCGCAGCCTAGACTTCTCCCAAATGGGCGAACAACCCGGCGACACCCCCGTACCCGTGTTCTCATTCACAGGCAACGCCAGCCAACACCCGCGCCAAATCTCGTGCTACATCACCCACACCAACGCCCAAACCCATGAGATTATTCGCCAAGGATTGGACCGTTCACCGCTGTACACAGGCGTGATTGAAGGCGTAGGGCCGCGTTATTGCCCCTCGATTGAAGACAAAATTACCCGCTTCGCAGGCAAAGATTCGCACCAGATTTTTATCGAACCCGAAGGCTTAGATACCTTTGAAATTTATCCCAACGGCATTTCCACCAGCTTGCCGTTTGACGTACAACTTGCGCTGGTGCGCTCGATGAAAGGCTGCGAACACACCCACATCACCCGCGCAGGCTATGCGATTGAATACGACTTTTTCGACCCGCGCGACTTAAAACCCAGCCTAGAAACCAAGTGCATTGACAGCCTGTTTTTCGCAGGACAAATCAACGGCACCACAGGTTATGAAGAAGCCGCCGCCCAAGGTTTAATTGCAGGCATGAACGCCGCCTTAAAAGTGCAAGGCAAAGACGCATGGACCCCGCGCCGTGATGAAGCCTATGTCGGTGTTTTAATTGATGATTTAATCACCCGTGGCACCAACGAACCTTATCGCATGTTTACCAGCCGCGCCGAATATCGCTTAATGTTGCGTGAAGACAATGCCGACTTACGCCTCACCGCCAAAGGGCGCGAACTTGGTTTGATTGAAGATGCGCACTGGGCGGCTTTTGAACGCAAGCAACACGCGATTGTCAGCGAACAACAACGGCTACACAACGTGCTGATTCGCCCCGAAAATCTCAGCGCAATTGACATGCAAGAAACCGTATTACGCAATCCTATCAATGCCTTAGAATTTTTACGTCGCCCCGAAATCACCTATCAGCAATTATTGCGTTTCCCACAAGTTGCTGAGGGCGCAACCGAAGACCCGAAAGTTGCGGAACAAGTTGAAATTCAAGTGAAATATAGCGGTTACATTGAACGCCAACAAACCGAAATTGCGCGTTCTTTGCGTTATGAAGATGCCTTGTTGCCTGAAGATTTCGATTATCATCAAATTTCGGGACTGTCTCACGAAGTGCGGCAAAAACTTATCCAACATCGCCCCAACAGCGTAGGACAAGCTTCAAGAATTCAAGGGGTTACTCCCGCCGCGATTTCCTTAATTTTGGTTTATTTGAAAAAATCCCCAATTCAACGCCAAAAAATAGCTTAATTATTTAAACCTCGCAGGGTTTTCCTCCTTGCGGGGGAAGAGGTTTTTACCGAATGTCAAAGATTAACACCCTGATTGAACAATGGATTCCCGCGCATATTCGCAAATTAAGTGCCTATCACGTCCAAGACGTAGGGAATGCTATCAAATTGGATGCAATGGAAAATCCGTATACTTGGGATGAAAATTTGCGCACGGCATGGCTGCAACGCCTGCATGAAGTCACTTTGGCGCGTTATCCCGATGCCGATGCCAGCGCGGTGAAAGCGGGTTTGCGCCAAGTGATGCAAATTCCTGAAAATATGGATATTTTGCTCGGCAATGGCTCGGATGAAATCATCCAAATGCTCGCGCTGTGTTTTAACGCGACAGAACGGGTGTTGCTCGTGCCTGAACCCAGTTTTGTGATGTATCGTTTGATTGGGCAAGCCGTCGGAATGCGTTGTCTGGGCGTGCCCTTGCGTGAAGGTTTTGCTCTCGATGTGCCTGCGATGCTGCAAGCGATTGCGGAACACAATCCCGCCTTGATTTTTCTTGCCTCCCCCAACAATCCCACGGGCAATGCTTTTGCGTTGGCGGACATTCTGCAAATTGTGGAAGCCAGCCGTGGCGTGGTGGTGATTGATGAAGCTTATATTCCTTTTGGTGCAGAAACTTTCATGCCGCATTTGGAAAAATATCCTAACGTATTGTTAATGCGCACCGTTTCAAAATTGGGGCTGGCAGGGTTGCGTTTAGGCTTATTAGTGGCTGCGCCCGCATGGATTGCAGAAATTGAAAAAACCCGTTTACCTTACAATATCAATTCGTTGACCCAAGTCAGTGCCAGTTTTGCTTTAGAAAACTTCTCCGTGCTGCAAACTCAAATCACCCAAATTTGCAAAGACCGCGAACTGCTCAGCCAAGCCCTGCGCGCCTTGCCCAATGTGCAGGTGTGGGACAGCATGGCGAACTTCATTTTGTTCCGCGTGCCTGACGCGCCCAAAGCTTTTGCAGGTTTGAAAGCGGCAAATATCCTGATTAAAAATCTGCACGGCGCACACCCGATGCTGGAAAATTGCCTGCGCGTCACCATTGGCACGCCTGAAGAAAATCGCTTATTTTTAACTGCGCTCCAAGCCTCTTTATAATGTCTGCCCCCCTGACAATTATCGGCACGGGTTTGGCGGGATATACGCTTGCCCGTGAATTTCGGAAATTGGATAAAACCACGCCGTTGCGTTTAATCAGTTTAGACGCAGGCTATTTTTATTCAAAACCGATGTTATCTAATGTTTTTGTACAGAAAAAAACTGTAGAAAGTTTAAAAATCAGCACGGCTGAAAATTTAGCCCAACAGCTCAATGCAGAAATTTTAACCCACTGTGCCGTAACTAAAATTGACCCAGCTACGCACAGTTTACAAATTCAAGATAACACCCTGAATTATAGTAAATTAGTGTTCGCCAGCGGGGCAGAACAAATTCGTTTACCCTTGTCGGGCAACGCTGTTGGAAAAATATTCACCGTCAATGATTTGGAAGATTACCAACAGTTTTATCATGCCTTGCACGCTAAAAAGCGTGTGGCAATTTTGGGCGCGGGGCTAATCGGCTGCGAGTTTGCCAACGATTTGCAGCAGGCGGGTTTTGAAGTCAGTTTGATCGATTTGGCGGCGTATCCTTTGGCGCGTTTAGTGCCGCCACCTGTTGGCGAGGCTTTGCAACAAACTTTGGTTAAACTGGGCGTGAAGCCGTATTTTTCGCAAACTGTGACCAGCATTGACACCTTGGGTGACGCGTATCAATTGCGTTTAAGCAGTGGACAACTGATTGATGCGGATGTGGTTTTATCGGCAATCGGTTTGCGAGCGCGTACCCAATTAGCAGCGGCGGCAGGTTTAAACGTGGCGCGGGGCATTGTGGTGAATCGCTATTTGCAAAGTAGCGACGCAGATATTTATGCTTTGGGCGATTGCGCCCAAGTTGAAAATTTAGTGTTGCCTTATGTGATGCCCTTAATGCAGGCAGCGCGTGCCTTGGCAAAAACCTTGGGCGGAGAATTAACCGCCGTGCACTATCCTGCGATGCCTGTGGTGGTGAAAACGCCTGCCTTCCCAATGGCAGTTGCGTCACCCGCTGAAAACAGTGTGGGCACTTGGGACTGTGTGGGTGAGGACATTGATTGGAAAGCGATTTTTACCGCAGCGGATGGGCAAATTCTGGGCTGGGTGCTGACGGGAAAATATTTGGCTGAAAAGCAGGCATTGATAAAGCTGTTACCGCCGTTGTTGGTTTAGCAATGGCTATCGCTACAGGCATTAAGTTAAGCGCGTAAGATTCCAGTTTTATTTACTCGCGGTGTTACAAGCTTTGCCAGTCCTTAATCAGGCTCACATTGCTTGGAAAAAAACATCAAGTAAACAAGATCGCCTGCGGATTTGATGTTTAAAATTAATCGATTTAAAATGTTTCAATACAGCCCCGACCTCATTTATCGAGTGACCAAGCCATCGACAACGCGGTAGGGGATCGCTCCGCAAATGAAGAATTGAACTATCCCCCAAATGAAATGCTTTCAGATCATCAAGGAAATTGGATGAAATACTGTCATAATTGTAAGTGACTACTCTCATTTTAAACTTCCTGCTCAAAGCACCTCTGCTGCAAATTGTCGTCGAAATTTAAATAACGATGTACCACCCTTTAAGGCTCACAATGACTCACACTCCAGATAACGAATCTTTACCCCTCGTAGACGAAAACGAACAAGTTGCCCAGCGCAAAGCAAAACTCACAGAATTGCGTGAAAAAGGCGATGCGTTCCCCAACAATTTCCGCCGCAATTGCCTTGCTGAAACGCTGCATAAAGAATACAGCCATCAAGACAATGAAACCCTCGAAATTCGCAATATCCGTGCAAAACTCGCAGGGCGGATGATGACGCGGCGCATTATGGGAAAAGCGGCTTTCGTGCATATTCAAGACATGTCGGGGAAAATTCAGGTTTATTTGAAACGTGAAGATTTGCCTGAAGAAATGTATGAAAGCTTCAAAACTTGGGATATTGGCGACATTATCGGGGTTGAAGGCTCGGTTTTCAAAACCAAAACGGGCGAACTTTCAGTCAAAGCCACGGCGGTGCGTTTGTTGACCAAAGCCTTGCGCCCCTTGCCTGAAAAATTCCACGGCTTGACTGACCAAGAAACCTGCTATCGGCAACGTTATCTTGATTTGATTATGAATCAAGAAACCCGTCAAACCTTCAAAGCTCGTTCTAACGTCATCAATTACATTCGTCAATTCCTGAATGAACGCCAATTCATGGAAGTCGAAACCCCAATGATGCACGTCATTCCTGGCGGTGCAAGTGCGCGTCCATTCAAAACTCATCACAACGCGCTGGACATGCCTTTATTCTTGCGTATTGCGCCTGAATTGTATTTAAAGCGTTTAGTGGTCGGTGGTTTCGAGCGCGTGTTTGAAATCAATCGCAATTTCCGCAATGAAGGTTTATCCACACGCCATAATCCCGAATTCACCATGTTAGAATTTTATATGGGTTATGCCGATTATCGCGATTTGATGAACTTGACGGAAGAAATGTTCCGCGAATTGGCAGAATTGGTGCTGGGCACGACCGACGTACCGTATCAAGGCGATGTTTATGATTTTGGTAAACCCTTCGCACGGATGACGATTCTTGAAGCGATTGCGCATTACAATCCCAGCGTTGAAGTTGACGATTTATACGACATGGCAACCACGCGCCGTCTTGCCGACAGTTTAAATATTGCCCACAGCCTCACCGACAGCTTGAGTAAAATTCACGTCAATATTTTTGAAGAAACTGTTGAGCACCAATTAAAAGACCCAACTTTCATCACTGCTTATCCCACAGAAATTTCTCCGCTGGCTCGCAAAAATGATGAAGACCCCAGCATCACTGACCGCTTTGAATTATTCATTGGCGGGCGCGAAATTGCCAACGGCTTTTCTGAATTAAACGATGCTGAAGACCAAGCCGCGCGTTTTCAAGAACAAGTGCTTGCCAAACAAGCGGGCGATGATGAAGCCATGCACTATGATGCCGATTACGTGTGCGCCTTGGAATATGGTTTGCCACCCACGGCGGGCGAGGGCATTGGGATTGACCGTTTAGTGATGTTATTAACGAATAAGCCTTCTATCCGTGATGTCATTTTATTCCCCCACATGCGCATCAAATTGGACTAGCGTAAACAATGGGAAGTGTTAAAATACAGCCGTTGACACAGTTTGTGCTTACACTTCCCCTCGCTTATGAGTGCACTATACATAAGATAGAGACACGGATTTTGTTCATACTTTTTACTCTATAAGGAACTCGAGTATGTTAAAAACCACTTTAGCCCTTGCAATTGCCGCTGCTTTAAATCTGGCTTTCATTGCAACGCCTGCAACCGCTGCCGATGTTGGCGCAACTGCAACGCATCATATCCAAGCTGCCGACAAGAAAGCTGCTAAAGCTGCTGAGGCAACTGACGACACCGCTGCTGACGAAAAACCTGCTAAAAAAGCTAAGAAAGCGAAGTCTGGCAAAGCTCATAAAGCTAAGGGTTCTAAGAAGGCTTCTAAAAAAGCCAAAAAAGCTGCTGCTGAATAAAGTTTTTTTATAGATACTCTTTTGCCTTGAGAGAGTATCTATATTCCCCCTCAAACTTTTCCCTCCTTAAAATATTTTTTTCGTAAAGCTTCATTTCTCAAAATTCGTCTATACTGTCAAAGTATCGAGACAGCTTTCCCTATAAAAGTCCAATTTTTTAAATGTATTTAATATCTTGCATTTGCACCAAAACATCAGTGTTTACTAGAATAAATTCAGGCGTTATTTTGGTGTGCAATACAAATGAGAGCTTATTGATAAACCACTTTTTACAAAACCCGTGTTAACCAACCAAGGAGTTCACAGATGTCTAAAAAAGCTAATTTAGCCCTCGCAATCACCACCGCTATGGGTCTTTCCGTTGCAGCCACTCCCGTTGTTCAAGCCAGTCCTTTTGGTATGAAAGACTTAGCCCAAGGCTATGATGTGAAAGCGACTGATACTGCAAAAGATACCAAGGCAGATGATAAATCCACAAAAGATAAGAAAGGTGATGCTGGCAAATGTGGGGGGGCGGGCAAGTGCGGCGGTGATAAAAAAACCACGAAGTAATAACACCCCATTTTGAATGCTAAAAAGGGAATCCCATATTTAATAAGGATTCCCTTTTTTATTTCGTTCTAATATTGGAATGTCAGCCTCGTCATTCAGGCTTAAAAGTGCATGGTGGCTACGCCTTTTTCTTGGGTTTACACAAGATTATTCAGCCTGCCAAAACGCCAAACCCACGCCCCCTAAATACCGCGCCAAGTCCTCCAAAATTGCCAAAGCTTGCAGATGTTCCACACGAGACGCACGTTCATAAGCAGCACGCCAGCAAGTCATCGCATCTTGTCGAACACCATGCGCCCAATAAAGATGTCCCATATTAATCAAGGCAGCACAAGTTCCCGGTATATCCGCTGCTTTTTCAAATACTTCAAAACTTTGCTGCAAATACAGCAATGCCGTTTCATCCTCTCCTTGCTCGGAATACACCTGAGAAATATTATTCAACATCGCCGCCTCACCGCCCACATCCCCCAGTTCTTGCCGCATGACTAAAGACTGTTGAAAATACTGCAAAGCAACTGCGTAATTTTTAGCAGCAAGTGCCTGCTTTCCCAAGGTATTAATTTCTAAGGCGTGCACGAGTTTTGCTGCCGCATTGCTTGAATTATCTGGCATTTCGGGTTTCCAAATTATGACGACGGATTAAAAACTAGCCCATTCCACGCAACACCAACAACGGTGGCACGGCTAAAATACGACGTGTTCCCAACAAGCCCGCAAGCCCCACGCCCAAACCGCCGCCAAAAATTCCCAGCAGCCACACCCAATAATTGACGCTGTAATTCAAATCGAATAAATGCACGCCAATCAGATAGCCCACGACATTGGCAACCGTTGCCGCCAAAAATCCCGCCAACGCGCCCAAGGTAATAAATTCTGCCAATAAACCGCTGAGAATTTGCCGCCGTGTCGCGCCCAGCGTGCGTAAAATCGCACCTTCATATAAACGTTCTTCATGGCTCGCATTCAATGCCGCATATAACACCATAATTCCCGCCAACAGCGTGAACAGAAACACATATTCCACCGCCAACACCGCTTGCTGCATCATGGCTTGCACTTGGTTTAACACATTACCAATGTCAACAGGGGTGACATTAGAATATTGGCGCACCAAATCGCCCAATAAATTCGCACGCTCAGGCGGCAAATAAAAACTGCTCACATAAGTTGCGGGCAAATCTTGGGTCATGTCGGGTGAACCTAATACGAAAAAATTCACATTGAAAGAATCCCAATGCACCCGCCGAATGCTGTTCACTGTCGCCTTCACTTCTCGCCCACCAACACGAAACAGCAACACATCACCGAGTTTAATTCTCAGTTCTTTGGCAAAAGTTTCTTCGACTGATAATTGTTTAGCTTGGCTGGGGGCAAAATTGCCTTCGATAATTTTATTATCCAGCGGCAAATGTCCCGCACTGGAAAAATTAAAAGTACGATTAATAAAGCGTTTGGCGCGTTCCGATTCGTAATTATCAGCAGATAATTCCACCCCATTGATTGACGCGAATTTGCCCACCACCATCGGATACATGCCACTGGTTTTTAAACCCGATGCGTTTAAGGTTTTTTCAATTGCGGACACTTGTTCGGGTAAAATATTCACCAGAAACTGGTTAGGCGTGCCTGCGGTAAATTGGTGTTGCCATGCCGCCAATAAATCTACGCGCACCACCGCAAGCAGCAATAACGCCATCATTCCCATGCCAAAAGCGACCAATTGCAAAGTGCTAGATTCAGAGCGGCGCACCAAATTTGCCAGCCCAAACCGCCAAGTAATTTGTGAACCCAGGCGCAATTTCCCTACGATTTTGATTAGTAAATACGCGGCAATTAACAACACCGCCACTGTCCCGACCACGGCACGAATCATCAGCCAGCCCATCGCCAAATCGCCCGCCTGCCACAGCATTAAACCGCTCAACGCCAAGCCTGCAATAATCACCACTTGCCACACTCGCAACGGGGTTGCGCCCAAATCATGCCGTAATACCCGCAACGGTGGCACGCTGCTGATGCGTAAAATCGGGGGCAAGGCAAAGCCCAATAAGGTCGTTAATCCCGTCGCAATGCCCACAGTCCACGGCGAAAAATCAGGCGGCGGTAATTCAGGTATATTTTGTAAATATTGCGCCAACAACGCGGCAATCCCTTGTTGCGCCAGCCAACCCAGCACACAGCCAATGAAACTGGTCAGCAGCCCAATGCTCAAAATTCGCCACAGATATAATTGAAACACCACTTTTTGTGTCGCGCCCAAACACCGCATAATCGCGCTGGCATTGGCTTGGCGTTGCGCGAAATGTTGAGCGGTGACTGCAATCGCCGCACCTGCTAATAACACGGAAATTAATGCCGCCAGTCCCAAAAATTGTTGGGCGCGGGTCACAGCACTGCGAATTTCTGGGCGTGAATCTTCCACGCCTTGTACATCTAATTGTTCAAATTTCAAGGATTTAACCCAAGCGCGATAATTGGCAATGGCATTGGGTTCGCCCGTGATTAATAAACGATATTTGACGCGGCTGCCGACGCTGATTAATTGCGTGCTGGCAACATCGTCGAGATTCATCAACACGCGCGGCGCGATTTGAAAAAATTCATTGCTGCGGTCAGGTTCATAAGTCAGCACTTTGCTCAACTTGAACTCGGCTTCACCGACACGCACTTTATCGCCAATTTTTAAATCACTTTGCTGCAATAAACGCGGTTCTACCCACAATTCACCGCGTGGCACTTGCTGGGCAATTTGTTCAGGCGCATCGAGTGCAAGCGCGGTTTTTAACGCGCCCCGCAAGGGGTAATGCGCATCCACTGCCTTGATTTCGGTCAAAATCGGTTGTGTTTGCGGCACGATGACGCTACGAAAACTCCAAGTTTCCGCGACTTTTAAACCCTGTGCCTGCGCGGTTTCCCGCAATGTGGGCGGTAAAGCACTGTAGGCTGCAATTACCAAATCGCCGCCGATGAGTTCACCTGCTTGGCGAGCAATCACTTGTTCAATGCGGTTGGTGAAAAAGCTCACAGAACTGACCGCCGCCACGGCAATAATCAAGGCAATACTTAAAATCCGTAGTTCAGGATGTCGCCAATCGCGACGCAAATAACGCAAAGCTAAAATAAAAGTAGACATTTACAACTCGGGAAGGTGCATGTCACGCAGAATTTTGCGGACGGTGGGCAGATGACGGCGGCTAATTTCCAGTTGTTTATCGCATTCTTTGAGTTTGACAAAATGCTGTCCGTCGCGATTTTTCACAAGGCTTGCGATGTGAATAATTGCAACCAAGGTGCTGCGATGGATGCGTAAAAATTGCCCTGCAAATTCAACTTCTAAATCTTTCAAAGGTTCGTTAATTAAAATCTGCCCTTCTTTCCAAAACAAAGCGACATATTTTTCATCTGCAAGAAAGTAGAAAATTTTATTCAAGGGAATCAGGCGCAATTCACCGCGCACGTTGGCGGTGATATGGCTGCGTGAACTGTCTTTGGGGGCTTCTTGGTGTTCAACTTGTGGATGCAATAAGGCATAAGCACGTTTTAAAGCCTGTGAAAGCCGCTCTTTACGAATGGGTTTTAATAAGTAATCAACCGCCTGTTTTTCAAAGGCTTCTAAGGCATGGTCGCCATAGGCGGTGATAAAAATAATCGCGGGTGCGGGGTGCAAGCTGGTTAAAATTTCAGCAGCACTCATGCCGTCCATGCTTGGCATCCGAATATCGAGCAGCACCACATCGGGCTGTTGCGATTTGGCGATACTGACCGCTTCGCGTCCATTGCACGCCTCACCAATAATTTCATAGCCGCCAAGTTCATTTAACAGGGCGCGTAGCCGTTCACGGGCAAGTCTTTCGTCATCAACGATTAGGATTTTCATGATTTTGATAGGGGAATCTTAGGCTGACACAGTAGGTGCT
>Ga0114982_1001314_pt1 | contig 12161 bp, 13 predicted proteins | sample Shrwel_input2_FT_FD_87183 | JGI IMG/M metagenome (GOLD analysis project Ga0114982, IMG submission 87183) | Subsurface microbial communities from deep shales in Ohio, USA - Utica-3 well 1 S input2 FT | ecosystem: Environmental > Aquatic > Deep subsurface > Shale gas/oil reservoir > Produced... | reverse complement strand
GTATTAGTTTTTAAGGGGAGTCCATCAATTCTAAGTTAAAATAAACGCTTTAATCCTTACCTATCATTCTAAGACGTGAAATCACATCTTCTACAATTATTGTTGCCCGTCGCACAATCGATATATCCTGAGATTTTAGCGAATTCTATTCAATTAGATCGTCCTAAATCGATCGAACATGGAGATTTTTCAAGCAACTTGGCGATGGCGCTCGCAAAGAGTTTGAAAAAAAATCCACGTGAATTAGCAACCCTCATTATTGAAAAGCTACCCGCCTCACCTTTAATTGAAAAAGTTGAAATTGCCGGTGCAGGTTTTATAAATTTCTATTTAAGTGATAAAGCACGTACCTTCATTATCCATGAGATTTTAAAAAGTCCGGATAACTTCGGACAAAATACTTCAGGGCACAATGAAAAAGGTGAGTCCCAAAAAGTCCAAATCGAGTTTGTATCAGCCAATCCCACAGGTCCGCTTCATGTAGGCCATGGTCGAGGAGCTGCCATTGGGGACTCATTAGCTAGACTTCTAAAATTTAATGGCTGGGATGTGACGCGCGAATTTTATTACAACGATGCGGGTGCGCAGATTGATAATCTTACAAAATCAGTGCATGCCAGATGTCACAATATGGATCCCTCGGATCCTGCATTTCCTGAAGATGGTTATCGAGGTGAATATATTGTCGAAATAGCCAATGCTTTTTTGAGCAAAAGTAGCATTGAATGTGAAGGTAAAATGATCCATGCGTCTGGCCTAATAGATGACTTGGAATCTATTCGACAATTCAGTGTCGCTTATTTAAGACATGAACAAGATCAAGATTTAAATGCATTCCAAATTAAGTTTGATGTGTTCACTTTAGAATCTTCTTTCTACCAAAATGGGCACATTGAAAAAGTAGTCGCGTCTCTCATCAAAAATGGTTTTACCTATGAAGAAGACAATGCGCTTTGGTTAAAAACGACAGAGTTTGGTGATGACAAAAATCGTGTTATGAAAAAGTCTGATGGGAGCTACACCTATTTTATTCCTGATGTGGCTTATCATTTCAATAAATGGGAACGTGGATTTAAACGCGTCATCAATGAACAAGGTTCAGACCACCACAGCACGATTACAAGGGTCAGAGCAGGGCTTCAAGCTTTAAAAGCTGGCATTCCTGAAACTTATCCTGAGTATGTGTTGCATCAAATGATCACAGTCATGAAGGGCGGGGAAGAAGTTAAGCTTTCTAAGCGCGCAGGAAATTATGTCACATTGCGCGATTTGATTGATGAAGTCGGTTGCGATGCCACACGCTACTTCTTAGTTGCTCGTAAACCTGATTCACAACTCGTCTTTGATATTGATTTAGCTAAAACACAAAATTCGGATAACCCTGTCTATTACATTCAATATGCGCATGCCCGTATTGCAGGCGTTTTAAGACAATGGGGTGGAGATATCAATCAATTAAATCACGTTAATATTGATGATCTTAAATCGACACAAGAACTGATCCTTATTAAACGCTTAAACGAATTTCCAGAAATAGTTTTACATGCCGGTGTTGAATTAGCACCACATACGATTGCAACTTATTTAAAAGACTGTGCGGCCGATCTTCATAGCTATTATAATGACACTAAGTTTTTGGTTGAGAATGAAAATGAAAAGTTAGCGCGCTTAAGTCTCATCCGTGCCACACAAATTGTATTAAAAAATGGTCTATATCTTCTCGGTGTCAACGCTCCGGAAAATATGTAGCTTAAAAGGTAAATATGGAAAAAGGTAAATCAGGTAGCTCTTTTATGAACGGCCTTTTTATGGGCATTCTTGTAGGTATTGGCTTATCTATTGGTATTACCGTTTTTATTACTAATGGTAAAAGTCCTTTTGTAAGTAAAGATACGAATGGAGCCTGTATTGAAATTCAGGGCGCTAAACCTGAGGGAGAAAACTCAGCAGATAATGCTATCCAAGATCAACCGACTAAATTTGATTTTTATAATATCCTGCCTAATAACGATAAAGATATCTCAGATCGAGAAGCAACACAGGCTTTAAAAAATCCAGCTAGCATTCCACAAAAAGAAGTGTACTTTTATCAAGTAGGTTCATTTAATACAGATAAAGACGCTGATAATACGAAAGCAAAATTGGCACTTTTAGGATTTGAAGCGGTCGTACTTACAGCGCCTTCACAAAATAATGAAGTAGTCCATAAAGTACGAGTAGGTCCTTTGACAGATGATGCACAAATTATGAAAACAAAAAACGATCTCGTTAAAAATGGCTTTAAACCTATTTTAGTGAGGGCAACACTTAACAATACGAATACAAATAATTAAGGATATTTTATGAAAAAAATCTTAATCACTTTTTTAATGCTTTTTAGTTCACTTTCGTTTGCGATAGAACCTCAAGTGGGAGTCAATTTTGATAAAACAGTACAAGTGGTCCCCACAGATAACAAAGATAAAATTGAAATCACGGAACTCTTTTGGTACGGATGTATTCATTGCTACCAAATGGATCCCATGTTGAGTGACTGGGTAAAAAAATTACCTAAAGATATTTACTTTAAACGTATGCCTGCTATTCCTCGTCCTGATTGGGCGCCGATGGCACGAGCCTTTTACGCCATGGAAACATTAGGTGTAGCTGACAAGCTACACCTAGCTATATTTGATGCAGTTCATAAGGACCGCACACTTAACCCAAGTGACGAAAAAGCGATTCTTCAGTGGGTCACATTAAAATCAGGGCTTGATCGTAAAAAAGTAGAGGATGCTTTTAACTCGTTCTCTATGAATGCTTCCTTAAATAAAGCTGCTCAAGTTTTTAGAGCATCAGGTGCTACCGGTGTGCCTACACTCATGATTGATGGTAAATACATTACTTCAAGTACGATGGCAGGTGGCAATAGTGAAGCGCTTCAGATCGCTGATTTCATCATCAACAATGTCAGAAAAGATCGCAATAAAAAATAAAGCTTTAAAAGTTTTTATCACCGGTGCCACAAGTGGTATCGGTGAATCATTAGCTAATCAGTATGCGAAAGAGGGCGCCATCCTAGGATTAGTGGGGCGTCGGCTAGAGCTTCTTAAAAAAATAAAAGCAAAGATTCATGTGCCTTGTGAAATTTATGCAGTGGATGTCTCAGATCAAAAAGGTCTTCAAAAAGCTGCTTCTAATTTCATAAAAAAATACGGGGCGCCTGATATTGTCATTGCGAACGCAGGGGTGAGCACTGGGACACTTGCGGGTGAAAAAGAAGATCTTCATACATTTAAGCGTGTCATTGAGATTAATTTATTTGGTGTAATTCACACCTTTCTTCCTTTTATTAAAGTTTTTAAAAAACAGAAATCAGGTCAACTAGTAGGGATTGCAAGTGTGGCCGGCATTAGAGGCTTACCTGGATCTGGCGCTTATAGCACTTCAAAAGCGGCTCTCATTAATTATCTAGAAAGTTTACGGATTGAGATGAAGCCTTTAGGGATTCATGTCACAACCATTTCTCCAGGCTATATTCATACACCTATGACAAAACATAATCGTTATGTCATGCCTTTTATTTTGGATGTCGATGACGCAGTTTTACGATTTATGCGAGCCATTAAAAATAAAAGGGGGTTTATCATCATTCCTTGGCAAATGAATATTGTGGGCACCCTTATGAAGTTCTTACCTGCGCCTATTTGGGATTTTTTAGCTAAAGGCGGGTCTAAAAAAATTAGAAAAATGATTCAATAATTGTCCATATCACGTATATCCATTAAACGTAAAATAAATTAAAATGCTACTTATTTCCTACACTTTTAATTTATGTCAAACCTCGAATACAACGGGCAAGTCCTTACAAATACGCGTCGTGAACTAAAACTTAAAATAGATGATATCGCAACAGAATTATGTTTATCTGTGCAGCAAGTGCAAGCGATTGAGAACAACCTAGGTGCTTTTTTTCATTCAAATAAATTAAAGCAAGCAGTCATCAAACGTTATTGTCGGTTTCTTAATATCGATATAAATGCTGTTATCACGCAATATGAAATAGATACAACGGATAATAGTTTTCAAAAAGCTAAAAAAGATAATTTAGGTAAAAGCTTTAAAAAATATCTTTATATTTCGATTGCAGCATTTATAACAACGCTCGCCTGGAAGTTCTTTGCATAATGCTAAAAAAGTTAAAAGAAGTAATTTTTAGATTTAGAACGCGGCATTTTAAGTTTATAGAGTGCAGAAAGTCATTGCGTTTTAATACCTCTGGCTACTATCCCTATCAAATTATGGGAATTGGTGAGAGTTTTTTAATTGATAATGCAAATATAGAGGCAATTAATAAAAAACATAAAACGATTAATAAAGAGTTAAGTAAAACTTTTTTAGCTAAAATAGAAGCTAAGAGTGTACGAATAACCCGTATTAAATAATAAGGAAAACAAAATGGAATTTGATCAAAAAGAAGAAACGCCTTTTAATATCCCTGAGAAAAAGAAAACAAACAAAAAAACATTAGCGATTTATATTGGCGCGGGATTGATTACGATCAGCTCACTCATTTATGGTTATGCAAGTTATCAAGCGACTTATTTTAAAGATTTAGAAATTAAAAATCTTAAGGTGCAATTAGATGATGCAAACACTAAATTACAGCGCATTGATATTCTTGAGAATCAAGTCAAAGAACTGGAAGCATCGTTAGTTGCTAAAAGTACTGCTAAACCGCCAGCAATCAAGAAAACAAAGCTATTATCTAAAAAAGAAACTAAAAAAGTAGCTCCTTCGAAAAAGGCGGCTAAGAAAACAAAGTCATCTAAAGCGAAAGAAAAAAAGCCGGTTAAAAAGTAACTCGCTCTAAAATTACTCACGCCCTATTTAAAAGTAGAATAGGGATGTTATATTCTAAATTTTAATAAAAACTCAAAAGACTCTTATGACAACACATTCACTATATAGCCCATTTCAATTAGGTCATTTAACGTTGAATAACCGTTGCGTTATGGCACCATTAACGCGGAATCGAGCTAATGCAGAGCGTGAACCTGTAGATATGAACGTCACTTATTATGAACAACGAGCAAGCGCTGGTTTAATCATTGCGGAAGCCACACAAATTTGTCCTGAGGGTCAAGGCTATATTTCAACACCTGGTATCTATTCTGAAGGTCAGATTGAAGGATGGAAAAAAATTACTAATGCCGTGCATCAAAAGAATGGAAAGATTTGTTTACAACTTTGGCATGTCGGTCGCATTTCTCATAGCGAATTATTGCCGAATAACATGGCACCTCAAGCGCCTTCAGCGATTAGGGCCAAAGCAAAAACATTTAATAGCAAAGGTTTAGTGGATGTATCTGAACCTGAAGCGTTGGAGGTTGATGAAATTAAATCTTTAACAAAAAAATATGCAGAAGCTGCTTTAAATGCAAATAAAGCTGGGTTCGATATGATTGAAGTTCACGCAGCGAACGGTTATTTGATTGATCAATTTTTAAGAGATAAAACAAATCATCGAACTGACGAGTATGGTGGCACGATCGAAAACCGTACACGCTTTTTGTTGGAAGTGATCGATGAAATTATTAAGGTGTATCCAGCCAATTTAATTGGCTGTCGAATTTCACCTGCATCCACATTTAATGACATTGATGATTCAGATCCACAAAGCTTATATAGCTATGTCGTGTCTGAATTAGGTAAACGAAAAATTGCTTATCTCCATATCATTGAAGGTGAAACAGGTGGGCCTCGAGATGCCAATCCGAAAGTTAATTTTGCTGAGTTGAAAAAATTATTTAAATCTCATGGTGGCATGAACATCATGACGAACAATGGTTATCACAAAGCCATGGCTGAAAGTGCGATTGATAATAACGAAGCTGATCTTATTGCTTTTGGTGTACCTTTTCTTGCAAATCCAGATTTAGTTAATCGGTTGGAGAATAATTATCCGCTTAATAAGCCTGATCAAAAAACATTTTACGGTGGCACAGAAAAAGGTTATACCGATTACCCTTTTTATAGCAGTTAGATAATTTTCTTTTTTGTAGGCGTTTTTTCTGAAGATTTTTTAGGGTCGTTACCTAGATGAAGATCGACGCCTTTGACTAAATTTTTAAACTCGTCTGTATACGTAATTTTTTTATTTTGGGGTTGTCTGCCGTAAAATGAAATCGCAGAAAAAATTAGGGCATATAAAAGAATCACTGTAGCGACCACTGTAGTCTCAAAAAAGTAATCACGTACTAAAGTCAAAACAGGGTCTAACCACACCCAGCCATCTTTCACCTGATACTCAAGATTGTCTACCCAAACCGATTGAATGGTATGCAAATATTCAAATAAAGCCGTCATGATGAACTCCTCTTATATAAATCAAATTATAAGTGAAATCCGCATCCATAAAAGACAAGCCTTAACCAAAAGAGGTAAAATATAGTTTTAAATACAACGAATTATTATGAAAATTACAGTTGTTGGGACAGGATATGTGGGTTTAGTGGGTGCGGCATGCTTAGCCGAGGTGGGTAATCATGTCTTAGGTCTTGACGTAAACGCAGAAAAAATCCGGATTCTAAAAGAAGGTGGCATTCCTATTCACGAACCAGGACTTTTGGAAATTGTGCGTCGTAATGTTGAAAATGGTCGTCTTTCTTTTACCACTAATATCGAAGAAGCTGTTCACTTCGGTGAAGTGCAATTTATAGCCGTTGGAACACCCCCAGATGAAGATGGGTCTGCTGATCTTCAATACGTGACAGAAGCTGCGCGCAATATTGGTCGCTTTATGACTTCAGAAAAAGTGATTGTGGATAAATCAACTGTACCCATTGGTACGGGAGACAAAGTCACAGCAGCTATAGCAGAAGAATTAAAAAAAAGAAATGTCGATATACATTACAGTGTTGTTTCTAATCCGGAATTCTTAAAAGAAGGGGCTGCAGTTGAAGATTTTATGCGTCCTGACAGAATTGTCATTGGAACTGAAGATCTAAAAGCAATCGAAGTCATGAAACAAGTTTATGCTCCCTTTCAAAGAAATCACGAAAGACTTGTAGTCACTAACCTAAGAAGCGCTGAACTCATTAAGTACGCAGCTAATTCAATGTTAGCTACACGAATTAGTTTTATGAACGAATTAGCTAATTTAGCTGAAATTGTAGGCGCTGACATCGAGATGGTAAGACAAGGCATTGGTTCTGATCCGCGTATTGGCTATCACTTTTTATATCCAGGTTGTGGTTATGGCGGTTCATGTTTTCCAAAAGATGTGAAGGCTTTAATTAAAACCGCTAAAGATGTGGCTGGTTTCGATTTTAAGTTACTTAAAGCCGTTGAAGAAGTGAATGATCTTCAAAAATTTGTATTGCCTAAAAAAATTAAAAAGCAATTTGGTGAAAGTTTAAAAGGCAAACATTTTGCATTATGGGGCTTAGCATTTAAACCGAACACTGATGATATGCGAGAAGCTTCAAGTCGCGTGCTAATTGATGAATTGATCAAAGTAGGAGCTACTATCACAGCCTACGATCCTGTCGCAATAGATGAAGGAAAACGTATTTTTAAAGATGAAAAAAATATAACTTTTGCTGATACACAAGATGAAGCACTTAAAAATGCAGATGCACTCATCATCGTCACAGAGTGGACGGAATTTCGAAGTCCAGATTTTGCTTTAATTAAAGCCTCACTTAAATCTCCCATGATTTTTGATGGTCGCAATCTTTATGATCCAAAAGCCGTTCGTGCACTTGGATTTAACTACTTTCCTATTGGACGTTAAATGAAAATATTGGTGACGGGTGTAGCCGGTTTTATTGGCATGCATAGCGCCAAAAAACTTCTTGATGATGGTCATGAAATTATTGGTATTGATAATCTGAATGATTATTACGATGTCACTTTAAAAAAAGATCGGCTTAAATTATTAGAAAGTTATAAGCATTTTCGTTTTATAAAGATTGATATTAAAGATCAAAAAGATGTACTCGAACTTTTTAAAAAAGAAATGCCTCAACGAGTCCTTCATCTTGCAGCACAAGCAGGTGTGCGTTACTCCATTGAAAATCCATATGTATATATTGATTCCAACATTCAAGGATTTATTAATATTTTAGAAGGTTGTCGCACAATTAAACCTGAACATCTTGTATTTGCAAGCAGCTCGAGTGTATATGGCGGAAATGAGAAGGTGCCTTTCAGCGAACATGATAATGTCGATCATCCAATAAGCCTTTATGCTGCGACAAAAAAAGCTAATGAACTCATGGCACATACTTATAGCCATCTTTATCAAATCTCTACAACAGGTTTACGTTTTTTTACGGTGTATGGTCCATGGGGAAGACCGGATATGTCGCCTATGTTATTTACGAAGGCTATTTTAGCTAATGAGCCTATTCAAGTATTTAATCATGGCGATATGATGCGTGACTTTACTTATATTGATGACGTAACAGAGTCTGTCAAAGAAACATTATTCAAGTCTGCAACACCTAATGCCAATTTTGATGCAAAAAATCCCGATCCAGCTTCAAGTCATGCACCTTATCGTATTTTCAATATCGGCAATAGTCAACCTGTCCCATTGATGCAATTCATCGAAACGCTTGAGGAAGCTTTAGGTAAAAAAGCAATTAAGAAAATGATGGATATACAGGCAGGGGATGTTAAAGAAACTTCAGCAGATACTTCTGAACTTAATCGGTGGGTCAAATTTAAACCTAACACCTCCATTAAAGAAGGCGTTAAGCGATTTGTTGACTGGTATAAAATCTACTACTAAGTTATTTCTTTTTAGAAGCTTTATGTGCTTTATGAGATTTTTTATTCGCCTTAGTTTTAGCTGAAGCTTTTGCTGGTGCAGATGCTTTTGTTTTTGTTGCTAATTTTGCTTCTAAATTTTTTACTTCCGTCTGAAGCGCCTTATTTTGATTGATCAGCTCTTCATTTTGAGCAGCCTGATCAGTTAATACTGCCACTTGATTTTGTAATACTTTAATTTCGCCTGCTTGATCGGTAATTTTATCCTGTGCATTGTAAGCCGTGAATAATGAGCCTACTACAATAACGCCAGCAACTGCATACTGCACAATTGTTTTAGTTTCCATTTAAGTTAATGTCCTTTTTTATGTAAATAAACTTCTAGGTAATATTTTATCCTTTTTACGAAGACCTTTAAATTATTTTTTTGATAGGTATTAGTTTTGTTGAATAAATAAGGGTGCCGGAGATTGAAGGTTATCATTCAACCGTGACAGACTTTGCTAAATTGCGTGGCTTATCTACGTCTGTACCTTTAATAAGAGAAACATGGTAAGCCAATAATTGAACTGGGATAGAGTGGATAATCGGGGACAAAACACCTGTATGTCTTGGGGTTCTTATTACCCGCACACCAGGACTTTCCAAAAAATGACTGTCAGCATCTGCAAATACAAAAATTTCTCCGCCACGCGCTTTGACTTCTTGCATATTAGATTTTACTTTTTCGAGTAAATTATCATTTGGTGCAATGACTACGACTGGCATATCGTTATCTACTAACGCTAAAGGGCCATGCTTTAATTCACCTGCGGGATAAGCTTCTGCATGAATATATGAAATCTCCTTTAATTTTAATGCTCCTTCCATAGCAATCGGGTAATGAATACCTCTGCCTAGAAATAGCGCATGTTTCTTTTTAGCAAATAATTTTGCCCACTCTTTAATTTGTGGTTCTAAATTCAGTGCTTGTTGAATACTGCCTGGTAACTGTCTCAAATTTTCTAGATAGCTTTTTTCCTCTGTTTTATTAATCAGCTTTTTAAAAGAAGCAATCGTGACTGCTAAACTAAAGAGAGATACTAATTGTGTCGTAAAAGCTTTAGTTGATGCCACACCAATTTCAGCCCCCGCTCTGGTATATAAAACAAGCTTCGATGCCCGCGCAATAGCGCTTTCTTGAACATTACAAATTGCTAAACTTAAATGCTGGCCTAAAGATTTGGCATGCTTTAAAGCTTCCATCGTATCTAAGGTTTCGCCAGACTGCGAAACAGTGAGTATCAATTGATTGGGATTAGGCACCGAATCTCGATACCTGTATTCACTTGATATTTCAACGGTGGTTGGTATTTTTGCAATACCTTCTAACCAATACTTAGCTGTGACTCCTGCGTAATAACTTGTCCCTGCCGCCAAAATTAAAATACTATCTATTTTAGAAAATACATCTTTAGCGTCTTGTCCGAACAGACTTACATCAAAATGACCTTCATCAATAATGGCTTCAATTGTGTCTGTCAATGCGCGAGGCTGTTCATAAATTTCTTTTTGCATGAAGTGATCATATGGGCCTAGCTCCATGGAAGACAAAGTAACGTCACTGATATGTGTTTTACGTGTAATCAGTTTTTTTTCTTTGTCGAAAATTTGAATACCATCTTTTTTAACTTGCACAACATCACCGTCTTCAAGATAGATCACTTTTTTAGTGACCGCCAAAAGCGCTGAGATATCAGATGCAATGAAATTCTGTGTATCACCTAATCCAATAATGAGTGGGCAACCTAATCGCGCACAAATCATTTCATCAGGATTTTTGAGAGAGATCACCGCAATAGCAAAAGCTCCTCTTAATTCGTGACCTAACATTTGCGTCGCTTCTAGAAGAGATTTATTTTTATGTTTAATAAAATAATGAATGAGGTGCGCAATAACTTCAGTATCTGTTTGTGATTCAAACTTATACCCTAGTTTCTTAAGGCGCTCACGCTCTTCCTCATAATTTTCGATAATGCCATTATGAACGACTGCAATTTCTCCTTCAGACACATGAGGATGCGCATTGAGTTCAGTGACGCCTCCATGCGTTGCCCATCTTGTATGGCCTATGCCTAAAAATCCTTCTAACTTTTGATCTTTCACCATAGTTTCAATTTCAGCCACACGGCCTATAGATCGAACACGCTCAATACCGTTTCGTAATACCGCAATACCTGAAGAATCATAGCCACGATATTCGAGTCGACTTAGTCCTTCGATTAAATGTGGAACGATATTTTTATTTGAAATTGCACCTACAATGCCGCACATATATTTAAGTCTCTTTATTTTTTGTAGGTTTAGTCCAACCAGAAATACTGGTTTGTTTTGAACGAGCCACCGTAAGATCTCCTGGAGGAGCATCTTTAGTGATGGTCGATCCTGCCCCAATCGTGGCGCCCTTACCAATTTTCACTGGGGCCACCAAAGCAGTGTTTGAGCCTATAAAAACATCATCTTCAATCGTAGTGGGATGTTTATTAGCACCATCATAATTACATGTTATGGTCCCGGCACCGATGTTCACCGATTTACCTACAAGACTATCGCCCACATAACTTAAGTGATTGATGTTGGTGTGATCATTAATTTCGCTATTTTTAATTTCAACAAAATTTCCAATGTGCACATGGCTTTGAAGCTTCGTACCGGGTCTCAATCTTGCAAATGGACCAATACGACAATGACTACCCACTTTACTTTCATCAATATGTGAATAAGGTTCAATCGAGGAGTGGTCTCCGATAATGCTATCTTTTATATGTGAGTAGGCTGCAACTTTCACGTGATTACCTAGAACGACCTTGCCTTCAAAAATGCAACCCACATCAATCGTCACATCTTTTCCTGCTGTGACTTCGCCTCTAATATCAATGCGGCTTGGATCTATAATCGTGACACCTTGGTCCATCAATGTTTTTGCTGTCATAAGCTGATAGTCTCTTTCCATGTTTGCTAATTCAGATTTCGAATTAATCCCGGTAATGGATACTTCATTATCCGCAGATTCACTTAATACTTCAATGTTATCTTCAATAGATAGCCCTACAATATCTGTCAAATAATATTCTTTTTGAACGTTCTGATTGGTCAGCCTTTTAAGCCAATTTTTTAAGAGATGGTTGGGCGCGCACATAATGCCCGTATTAATTTCTTTGATATTTTTTTGTGATTCATCACAATCTTTTTCTTCTACAATTTTTTGTATTCGGTCATCTTTCCTTACAATTCTGCCGTAGCCTTTTGGATCTTTTTTTGAGTAAGTTAGAACGGCTAAATTTTTTTGACCTTTTGTTACTAGGCGTTCAATCGTTTTTTGGTCAATTAACGGTACATCGCCATATAAGATGAGTGTATTACCC
>Ga0114982_1001310_pt1 | contig 12191 bp, 10 predicted proteins | sample Shrwel_input2_FT_FD_87183 | JGI IMG/M metagenome (GOLD analysis project Ga0114982, IMG submission 87183) | Subsurface microbial communities from deep shales in Ohio, USA - Utica-3 well 1 S input2 FT | ecosystem: Environmental > Aquatic > Deep subsurface > Shale gas/oil reservoir > Produced... | reverse complement strand
TCCTGAAGGTTTTGGTCAAAAATCAAGAACTTATATCTTTAGTCAATTTGATAGAGTGTTAACAGCAGTACAGCGTTACGAAAAAGATATTGATCCTAAATACTGGCTACATATTCCAGATGAGGATCGTCCACGCTATGTAGAGCAAATGCGTCAGGCGCGCATTAAGCTAACTAAAGACGGGATTTATGATAAGCGGATGATGTCATTATTAAAAAGAGTACGTTGCCAAATTGAGCCAAGTAATGCGGAATGCAGTGATGGCACAGAGTAGCAAATTGATAATTAAAAAATTAATGTTTAATAACAAAGATGAATATCTAGGATTAAAGCCAGTCGTGATGCTGGCTTTTGAGTTTAGGGGCTTGCCTCTAAATTGGGGTGCATTGTTACAATGCAGTGTTTGTTTTATCAGAAGAAGCAGGAAAATATGAACCATAAGCCTGTATTTTTAAATCGTTCCTTGTCGGAATGGTTATCGAGTCTACCTGTTTTGCTGTTGCTCGTATTAACATTAGTAATTGGCACAGGAGAAATGATTCACGGCCAATTGTTGCGTATGGGCGAAAAAATATTTGGAGATCCCGAAACAGGGGTTCAGTATTTTATGCTGCGTGCCGATCCTACAAAGCCAGATTGTAACACCAACCCTGATATTGAAGCCGAAGTGCAAAAAAAAGTTGCAGGTGGTGGAGAGGATGACGGATTTGGTGGTCTATTTGCAGATGAAGTCATTGATCCAGAGGCGGTGCGTCAATCGTTGATGACTGCGCGTGACCAGTGTGTACAAAAATATAAAGCATACGAAAGCCTCAGTAAGCATGTTACGCCCGAACTCAAAGCATATCGTGCCTTTGAAACGGCTTTTTTTGGTATTTTTAGGTTTGGTACAGAAAATCGCTCTGTTATTTTGATTTTGATGGTTGCTATTGCGGCAACAACAACAACATTAGGTTTACACCATATTGCATTAAGACCACCTTCAACAAAAGTGGATTTTAAGGTTTATTCGATTGCGATGGTGGCAGCAAACGCTTTATTGTTGGCATCAAGTATTGCCTATTGGAAGTTACAAATTGCATCAGGTATTCCAATAGAACATCCTATTATTAATTATTTATGGGTTGGATTGTTTTCGGCATTGATTTTAATTAGTGCCAAACAGTTTATTAAACCTCCTGCCGAAGCTGCAGAAGGTGGCAGTATAGGTATGGCTTTGTTGTCTGTACCGCTGTATGCGTTTATGGCGTTAAACTCAGGTTTGACCTTTTTGCTTGGACAGCATTATTCAGGATTGGCGATTTATTTGGGTCAAATGATGGAGTTGTCAGGTGTATTCTTAAACTTGGCTTTGTACATTTGGGTAGGTATGTTGCTTAAACAGACCCGTGTTGTGGACTTGTTTTTGAATGTTGTGCGTCCTTGGAAGTTTTCACCTGAAGTTCTAACATACATTATCTTACTTGCGGCGGCCATTCCAACTGCTTATACAGGCGCGTCGGGTATCTTTGTTATTGCGGCTGGTGCGGTTATTTATAAAGAAGTAAATGCCTCGGGTGCGCGCCGTCAATATGCCTTAGCAGCAACCGCTATGTCTGGTTCTTTAGGTGTAGTGTTAAGTCCTTGTTTACTCATTGTGGTGATTGCTGCACTTAATAAAGAAGTGACAACTTCTTTGTTATATGGCTGGGGGGTAAAAGTATTTTTATTAACCTCAACGATGTTTTTAGTCGTCTCATTGCTAAACTCTAAAGAAGGTTTTAAGTTCGCCAAACCTGCGGATGCCTTGCCGCAATCTGCTCGTGCCTTAGTGCCTGTATCTGCTTACGTGGTGATTACACTGATTGTGGTTATGTTCTATCAGTACATCTTAAGCACTAAGCTTGATGAGTTTACTGCTCCGATGATTTTACCCTTTATCATGCTTGCTATCGTTTGGTTTGATAAAGTACGCCGTGAGCCAGTAGCTAATGTTGCGCCAGAAATTGCCGAGCGTCGTGTTGGATTTGAAGAAGGTGTTCGTACCGCAACCAATGACACTATTGGTCATATTGGCGCGTTAATCATGTTAATGGCGTTGTCGGTGAGTATTGGTGGTGTTATTGAACGTTCGGGTATGATGGATGCTGTGCCTGAAACCTTTGGTAGTGTTTGGTTGGCTGCGTCTATTTTAATGGTTTTATTGGTGTTTGTAGGCATGATTATGGATCCGTTTGGTGCGGTAATCTTGGTCTCGGCTACTGTTGCACCAATTGCGTATAAAAACGGCATCGACCCTGTTCACTTTTGGATGATTGTTTTAACCTCCTTTGAGTTAGGTTACTTATCTCCACCTGTGGCACTTAACCAGTTGCTAACAAGGCAAGTCGTTGGTGAAAAAGAAATGGACGAAGCCGATGCCGAAGTACGCCATTTGTCTTTCTACTATCGTTATGAGCGTTGGATTTTGCCTCTATTTGTTATGGTACCGTCCTTAATTTTAGTGGTATATGTTCCTTTGTTCTTTTACGCTAAATAATTTTAAGCACCATACGGTGTTTAAAAGATAGTGTAGTTGTTGGGGGTAGCGTGTGTTATTAAACATAGGTTACTCCTATAAAAGCCGACTGTAAAAAGTCGGCTTTTTGTTTGGAAAGAATATGTCTTTAGCAACACGCAAGCTTATTTTATTTATATGGTTGGTATTATTAATTACTCAAATGGTGGGTATAGATTGTTTTATATTTGAGCGTGAGCTTATCAAGAAAGGTCAATTGTGGCGATTATTAAGCGCGCATTTAGTCCATTCAAATTATATTCATCTATTATTAAATATGTTGGCCTTAGCTTTGGTATTGATTTTATTTGAAAATTTGCTACGTGTTAGAGATTGGTTGTATTTAATAGTGATTTCGGCGGTATTGCAGAGTATAGGATTTTATGTGCTATTGCCTCAGGTAACAGCTTACGTGGGTTTGTCTGGGGTAATACATACTTTATATGTTGTTGGCGCATTACGTTTATTACAACAACCGAACGAGCGTATTTTTGCGGTAGTCTTATTATGTTTGGTGACATTAAAACTACTGACAGAACGTTTGGGGCAAGGTATATCTGTTACCGAGCAAATGATAGGTGGCCATGTATTAATAGAGGCGCATTTGTTTGGGGCAGTAATTGGTTTGGGATATGAAGTGATTGCGTTTAATATTTTAAAAAATATAAACCTAAACGCAAAGCATTAATTTAGAACAAGCCCAATCGAGTCCTTCTGAGTCTATTGTTTGAATAAACACATAACTTAGTAAGACTGTAACTGCTTGATATTTTTATTTTTGATGAGAACGTTGGCTCATGATTAGATGGCATGCTATTTTTTGGCTCTGGTGTTGTGTGACGAGTGCATGGGCAAATGATACGCCCACAAATTCAAAACTGATATTAGATAAAAATAATATTAAAATTTGGACATATAAAGTGCCACAAAGTTCACTTTATGGCTTTAAAGCAACGACCATAGTTAAAAGTACGTTATCTGGTTTGGTAGCATTGATTACCGATACTCAAAATGCACATCGTTGGTTGTATCGTACCAATCGGATTGAGGTGTTGGCGCGTGATAATAGCCAACAAAATTTTACGATTCGAGTAATTACCGATTTCCCGTGGCCATTTACCGACCGTGAAGCTTTGGTTGATGTTAGAATTACCCAAGATACTAAAGGCATTGTGCGAATTGACAGTAATGAATCCATCTATGAGGCTAAGTACCCAGTAGATGACTGTTGTTTGCGAATGCCAATGGTTAAAGGTTACTGGCTATTTAAACCATTACCAAATGGGATGGTCGAAGTCTCGATGTCGGGTCATGCTGATCCTGGAGGACGCATTCCTGTAGGAGCAGTAAACTTTCTAATTCAAGAACATCCTTACAATACTTTAATGGGATTACAAAACATAATTTCTGAAGAAAGGTATCAGAAAGTAGTGAATACACAAATAAAAGAATTATTTTGATAGGTGATTTTTTAAGGATCAAACTCTTAGATGTTTTGAGTATATTAGGTTTTAGGAGGATTTATCTTAATATAATCAAAGTGATGTGAGGATTCACCTATGTGGCTCCTATGATGTCAACGTGAGATTTAAGGGTAATAGACCTTAAAGAGTATTAACGTTATTGTGCGCTATAATATGACAATAAAATGAGCGGAGGGCGAAGTTATGAAGGTATTTACACATACTATAATCAGCTTGCTATGTATGATGGCCAGTTTTGCAATAGCAGAACCCGCTCAAGAGCGTCCTCGTTTAGAAAGTTATGAAAGTTATAGTCAGTTTTTAGCGGCGATCTACGCGTATAAAAAACAACTTGAGCTAGACAAAAAAATAGCAGATAGCATCGTTTGGAATATTGAATTACCTGAGAAAAACGATAATCCTGATGTGAGCTTAATGCCGATTAAATCTCCTGAGTTTAGTGATTTTGATGATGTATATATTGCCCCGTTAATTATTACAGGAGCAGAAGATTTAGAACTAGCGATAGAGCTGGCAAAAAGTTTTTTACATCCTATTTATACTGAGAAATACCGTTATAATCGCACAACCTTTGATAGTTTTCCTTTACGACCTTTAGAGCCTGTGGCTTTAGAGCAAGAAATGGTCGCCAACGGTTTACAACTTGGTTTTGTAGCCGATGCACAATTAAAATTAGAGGGTAGTGTGACTTCAGTTGTCACTGCGCCTAACCAAGAGATTGCCCAATTTTCGGATCGTATCGAAAAAGCAAAAAAAACGGCAGATACTCAATCTACAGCCACCTTAGAGCCTTTAATACGTAGCACCTCTTTTTCAGGTATGGATTTTTCTCTCGAAAATTCAAATTTAGATCAAGTGGTTGTAACGGTATCAAATCATTAATAGTGTTTGATACAAAATTGCCTTGTTTTTTGAGTTGGGTTTTTTATGCTGTTACGAAAGGTGATTTTTCGGGGTTTTTTACTACTGATGGGAGTGATTGTTGCTTATCACTTTTGGTTGTTGGCGAATGTGTGGTGGTGGATAGACCATAATCCCCAAACGACTGCTTTTATGAACACTCAACGTCAGGTATTACAAGCTAAAGATCCTGATGCTGAGTTAAAATACCGTTGGAGGGCATATACTCAAATTTCACCGCATATCAAACGCGCCTTAATTGCATCCGAAGATGCTAAATTTTTGGCGCATGAAGGGTTTGATTGGGAAGGGATTCAGACTGCGTGGGAAAAGAATCTTAAAAAAGGCAAAATTGTTGCGGGTGGTTCAACGATTTCTCAGCAATTAGCAAAAAATCTATTTTTATCAAGTAGAAAAACGCCGTGGCGTAAATTAGAAGAAGCAACCATCACGGTGATGATGGAAAAAATGATGACTAAAAGACGAATTTTTGAAATTTATTTAAATGTGATTGAATGGGGTAATGGTATTTTTGGGATAGAAGCCGCTTCTCAACATTATTATAAAAAAAGTGCGCGTTATCTAACATCTGTCGAAGCGGCTAAGTTAGCTGCGATGGTGCCGAATCCTCGTTATTATGATACTCATCGTTATGATAAAAAGCTCTTACGCAAAGCACGTATTATTCAACGGCGTATGTATTATGCTGAGTATCCATAAACTCATCACTTGTTCATTAGATTGACATGAATTTGCAGTACAATCCAAATAACCATATTTTTATTGTGTCTTAGTAGATTTCAATATTTAGAGATATTCAAAATGGATAGCGAACAGCCTATAGATTTAAATAACCCCGATTATTATTTAAACCGTGAACTCAGCATCTTAGATTTCCATTTGCGTGTTTTAGAACAAGCCGTAGATGCAAGGCATCCTTTATTAGAACGTTTAAACTTCTTATTGATTTTTAGCCGTAATTTAGACGAATTTTTTGAAATTCGTGTTGCGGGTCTATTACAAAAGTTATCTTTTGATTCATCGAGTGTTTCTAACGATGGAGCGTTGGTTGCGGACACTTTAAAGTCGATTGCTGATATTTGTCATCAAGCCGTAGAAAAGCAGTATCGTATTTTAAACGAAGATTTGTTTCCTGCATTAGCAGCAGAAAATATTCGCTTTCTAAAGCGTGATGAGTTAAAGGCCGAGCAAGCCGCATGGGTAAAGCAATATTTTAAAGAGCAAGTATTGCCTGTTTTAACACCAATCAGCTTAGATCCTGCCCATCCTTTTCCTCGTTTAGTCAACAAAAGTTTAAATTTTATTGTGAGCCTAGAAGGCAAAGATGCCTTTGGCCGACAAATCTCGTTGGCGATTGTGCCTGCACCACGTTCTTTACCGCGTGTAGTGCGGTTGCCTGATGAAGTCAGCGAAGGTGGTGACCAGCACGTTTTGTTATCGGCTATTATTCATGAGCATCTCTCGGAGCTATTTTCGGGCATGGTTGCCACAGGCTGTTATCAGTTTAGGGTAACCCGCAATGCGGATTTAACCGTTGATGAAGATGTAGATGATTTAGCATTAGCTCTAAAAGGGGGCTTGTTTTCACGGCGTTTTGGTAAAGCTGTTCGTTTAGAAGTGGCAGATACTTGCCCCAAAACAATCAGTGATTATTTGTTGCGTCAATTTGGTTTAAAAGAACAATCTTTATATCGTGTTAATGGGCCAGTAAATTTGGCGCGTCTATTGTCTAACTTTAATCGTCCTCGGTTACGCTATGCGCCATTTACACCGAGTATTCCGTCTATTTTACAAAAATCGGAAAGTGTCTTTGAGGCACTCAAAAAACAAGATGTATTGTTACATCATCCTTTTGAGTCGTTTACACCTGTGATTAGTTTTTTGCGTGAAGCTGCTCGTGACCCACAAGTATTAGCCATTAAGCAAACCTTGTACCGTACAGGTGCAGACTCTGAAATTGTTAAAATTTTGGCTGATGCGGCACGTCATGGCAAAGAAGTGACCGCAGTAATTGAGTTAAGAGCACGTTTTGACGAAGAATCGAATATTGAAGTGGCTAATAAACTACAAGAAGCAGGCGCAATTGTTGTTTATGGGATTGTAGGCTACAAGACTCATGCCAAGATGATTTTAGTAGTACGCCGCGAAGACGATAAACTACATCGTTATGTTCATTTAGGGACAGGCAATTATCATGCGGTGACCGCGCGTATTTATACCGATTATGGCTTGATGACTGCTAATGTAGACCTATGTGAAGATGTGCATAAAATATTTCAAGAGTTAACAGGCATGGGTAAAATGGCCAAACTCAAAAAATTATTACATGCACCTTTTACACTTCATGCACAATTAATGGCGGCTATAGAAAACGAAATTCAGATCGCACAAGCAGGAAAAACTGCTCATATTATTATTAAAGTCAATGCCTTAACCGAAACGCAACTAATCCAAGCTTTGTATAGAGCGTCAATGGCAGGGGTTAAAGTGGATTTAATTATTCGCTCGATTTGCTGTTTACGCCCCCAAATGAAAGGTATTTCCGAAAATATTCGAGTCCGTTCTATTGTAGGGCGTTTTTTGGAGCATACCCGTGTCTTTTGTTTTTCTAATAATGCAGACTTAAAAGTCTATTGTGCTAGTGCCGATTGGATGGATAGAAACTTATTTTCACGGGTTGAAACTTGTTTTCCGATAGATGACCCTGTGTTAAAAAAACGTATTTACAAAGACGGATTATTAAATTATTTAGCCGATAACCAGTTGGCATGGGAGTTACAGTCTGATGGTATATGGACACGGGTTGAGGCTGGCGTAGAAGAGCCTGTACATCAGGCACAAGCTATTTTGTTAGAAAAATTAGCTAAAATATAGGGTCTGTTGATATTTTATTTTTGCCCCTCACCCCAAGCCCTCTCTTCCTATGGGAGAGAGCGAGAGAGGGAGGAAGCAAGAGGATGTGCTCAAAATTAAGCCAAAAATAGATTAATTGCTTCTGCAACGGCCGCAGGATCTTCAAGTTGTGGATAATGTCCTACATGATATAACCATTGCAGTTTAGCGGTTGGAATCTCACGAGCGAGCTTTTCGGCAATAGCATCAATAGCCACAGGGTCTAATTTGCCCCATAACACTAATACAGGAATATCTAAGCGTGTTAGTGGTGGCAACCAACGATGGGCAAAACGATAGCGTTCATCAATATAACTGATGGTTTGCGCTAAACGAGCTTTGCCATCTTTATAATTGAGTAATGACCACATTGCGTTTAACTCGGCTTTGCTAACAGGCTGCGCTAAAATCTTTTTAAGTTGCAACATAAAAATAGGCTTGAGCGAAATTTTGGCAAATACCTCAGCTAAAGGCGAACGTAACAATTTTTGTGACGGGGTAAGTTGCGCTAAATCAATATATACACTGCCATTCATTAGCAAAACAGACTGAATATTAAAGCCTAAAAGCTGGCGTTCGCGTCGTGCAAGCAGTTCACAAGTGACGCTAGTCCCCATATCGTGAGCAATAATTTTAGCCCGTTTAACGCCTAATTTTTTTAGCAATAACTCCACAAGGTCTGCTTGTTCTATTAAAGAGTAACTATGATTTTTGGGTTTGTCTGATAATCCAAAGCCCAAAAAATCAAAGCAGATAATACGTTTTTCTTCACCCAATAAAGGTAAAACCAAGTGCCAATCGTAAGAACTAGAAGGAAAACCATGCAGTAACACAATGGCATCACTGTGCTTAACACCATTGTCATGGTAAAAAATATCGTGTCCTGCTAAGCGTGCTATTTGGCCTTGCGCTTGCCATTGCTGAATATTTTTTGTGAGCTTAGTTGTCATAAAAATGTCCTTTAAGTGGCTAATAAAGTCACGTCCCATGCACTTAAATAAGTGACCTCTTCTTCTAAATCAGCCACCGTAAGTGGGTGATTACTGAGCCAGTTTTCTGGAAATTGCAAAATAAAATGCAAGCCATCGCTAGTTAGCTTAACAGGTGGTAAGGCAACAGGGCTGCGGCTGTGATGCAATAAAGTCGCTAAACGTAATAAAATAGCGGTGTAAAATAACGACAAACCACCACTTTTAATAAGTTGTAGTTTTTGTTCGGCACGAATTTTTCGACGATGACAAGTGACTAATAATGAAAGCTTTTCTTGGTCTGCTTGAGAAAATCCTGCCACATCAGAATACTGGAGCAAATACGCACCGTGCTTGTGATAGCTGCTATGAGAAATAGCCAAACCAATTTCATGTAATAGGGCAGAGCGACGTAATAAATCTTGGTCTTCATCATCTAAATTAAGAATGATTTGCGTTTGTTGATAAAATAAATTTGCAGTTTGTGCAACACGATGCGCTTGTAATTGATCGGCATGATAACGAGCCATTAATGCGTTAGCACTACGGTCTCGAATGTCTTCGTGACTAAAGCGGCCTAACATATCGTGCAAAACCCCTTCACGCAACGCTCCATCCGAGTAAGTCATGGTATATAAATCAAGCTCATCAAATACTGCCTGAATAATGGCAAAACCTGCGGGCAAAATGGCGCGTCTGTCTTCTTTTAAGCCTGCAATATTTAACTCGTTAACGTGTTTATAACTAAGAATTTTTTCTTTGACTTGCTGTAATCCTTCACGACTAATTAAGCCTTCTTGATTAGCCCAGCCATTTTGAATCATAATTTGTCGCGCGGCTTTGATAGTGCCACTAGAGCCTACTACCGATTGCCAACCTAACTCACGGTAAGCATTAGCAATCACCATGACTTCTTGACGTGCAGCCATCGTCGCTTTATGTAATGCTTTAGCACTAATAGTGCCATCGGCAAAAAAACGTTGAGTATAGGCCACACAACCCATTTGCAGTGACTCAGTTGCCAACGGTTCAAAGTTTTCGCCAATAATAAATTCGGTAGAACCACCCCCAATATCAACCACTAAACGGCGACCTTCATCGGCTAAGGTTTGTGACACCCCTAAATAAATTAAACGGGCTTCTTCACGTCCAGCCACAATCTCAATACGTTTTTTTAAAATACGTTCGGCTTGTTCTATAAAAGCACTTGCATTATTGGCTTGACGTAAGGCGTTAGTGGCGACAATGCGTAAGCGTTTTAAGGGAATGGCTTGTAAGCGTTGTGCAAAGCGAGCCAAACAAGCTAAAGCACGCTCTTGGGCTTCGAGACTAAGGTTGTTATCTTTATCAAAGCCAGCTCCTAATTGCACTTTGTCAGATAAACTATCAATACGGCGGACTTCACCATGATCTAAACGGGCAATGGCCAAATGAAAACTATTAGAACCTAAGTCGATAGCGGCTAATAAACTGCCTTCAGATAAATTACTATTCATTAAAAAACTCACGATTGTCATAGGCAGACACAAAATAGCTTGTTCTGTCCTATAGCAGTTAATTTAGAAAACCTTTTATACTATGCAACGTTTATGACCACTCAGCGTCAAATGCTATAAACATGCTTGTTTTTTGCAATGACGATTGAAAATAGTCTCTCTGCACCCAATACACTGATGTATGTTCTTTCTAAAAAGATATAACAGCTTTAGGCGCGTAAAAAAAGCCTTTAAACCTGTTATCATCGCTCTTTATTTATCTGGAGAAGCTCATGGCTAGCCCATTGATTGTGAATACGACTGATGCTCAGTTTGAAGAAGACGTTTTAAATGCCGATGGTTTGGTGCTAGTTGACTACTGGGCACCTTGGTGCGGTCCTTGCAAAATGATCGCTCCTATTCTTGATGAGTTGGCTGGTGAGTACGAAGGCAAAGTCAAAATTGTAAAAGTTAATGTTGACGATAATCCTGCAACTGCTCAAAAATTCGGCGTTCGTGGCATTCCAACGCTCAGTTTATTCAAAAGTGGCCAAGTTGCGGCAACAAAAGTGGGTGCTTTGGCAAAATCCCAATTGACAGCCTTTTTAGATTCTAATATATAATACACCCTCAAGGCGGCCACAAATTCAAGGTCGCCTTTTCGTCCAGCGCAAGCCGCTCTGCTAGGCAATACCAAATCACAAAATCTTGTCTACAGCGCAACTGATATTCCCGAACCATGTTATGTATTAGTTGATGAAAGCGGTATGCGAGCATTTTCGCATTCTCTCTTTTGCAGCATCCTTATGAACCTGACCGAACTCAAAAAGAAACCTATTGCCGAATTGGTACAAATTGCCGAGTCTATGAATTTAGACAATATGGCGCGTAATCGTAAACAAGATGTCATTTTTGCTATTCTTAAACGTCATGCGATGAATGGCGAAGAGATTTATGGCGATGGCGTGTTAGAAATTTTAAGCGACGGCTTTGGTTTCTTGCGGTCTTCCGAAGGTTCTTATTTGGCAGGCCCTGACGATATTTATGTTAGCCCTTCGCAGATTCGTCGTTTTAATCTACGAACAGGCGATACCATTGCAGGCACAATTCGTCCACCCAAAGAAGGCGAGCGTTATTTTGCCTTGTTAAAAGTGAATCATATTAACTATGACTCACCCGAAAACGCTCGTAATAAGATTTTATTTGAAAATCTTACGCCGTTATTTCCAACTTCTCGTTTGATTTTAGAGTTGGGTAATGGCTCAACCGAAGACTTAACTGCGCGTGTGATTGACTTAGTTGCTCCTATCGGTAAAGGTCAACGTTCGTTGATCGTTGCGCCGCCCAAAGCAGGTAAAACCATTCTCTTGCAGAATATTGCTCATTCGATTGCGCGTAATAGCCCCGAAGTGCATTTGATTGTATTGTTGATTGATGAGCGTCCAGAAGAAGTCACCGAAATGATTCGTACGGTGCGTGGCGAAGTCGTGGCTTCTACCTTTGATGAGCCGCCAGCACGTCACGTTCAAGTCGCCGAAATGGTCATCGAAAAAGCCAAGCGTTTGGTCGAGCACAAAAAAGACGTGGTTATTTTGTTAGATTCGATTACCCGTTTAGCCCGCGCCTATAACACCGTTATTCCTTCGTCGGGTAAAGTGTTAACAGGTGGTGTGGATGCTCATGCTTTAGAGCGTCCAAAACGCTTCTTTGGTGCCGCACGTTCGATTGAAGAGGGTGGTTCGTTAACGATTATTGCGACTGCGTTAATCGAGACAGGTTCTAAGATGGATGAAGTTATCTTTGAAGAATTCAAAGGTACAGGCAACCATGAAGTGCATTTAGACCGTCGTATTGCCGAAAAACGTGTCTTCCCATCTATCAACATTAAAAAGTCGGGTACTCGCCGTGAAGAACG
>Ga0114982_1001306_pt1 | contig 12218 bp, 5 predicted proteins | sample Shrwel_input2_FT_FD_87183 | JGI IMG/M metagenome (GOLD analysis project Ga0114982, IMG submission 87183) | Subsurface microbial communities from deep shales in Ohio, USA - Utica-3 well 1 S input2 FT | ecosystem: Environmental > Aquatic > Deep subsurface > Shale gas/oil reservoir > Produced... | reverse complement strand
TGTATATTCGACTTTATTGGTTTTTAAGTCTTGCTCATATTCAGGCCATGAATCGTTAACGCGTTTATCCAGTTCAGCGAGGTGAATCATCAGCGGTGCTTTAATATTTTTTCGTAAGTCTGCGCTTGCAGGTGTCCCATAAAAGGGTACAGCAGCAGTCAAAAGCTCTGCATCAACGGCGGCTAAATAATTGACAATATAACCCCCAAAGCAAAAGCCAACTGCGCCTAACTTACCATTGCTGTTAGGATGCGACTTTAAAAAGCGTGCAGCAGCGACAAAATCATGTCGAATTTTGGCTTCATCCATCGTTTTTTGCATGGCACGTCCTTCATCATCGTTACCTGGATAGCCCCCTAAAGGAAATAAGGCATCAGGTGCAAAGGCGATGAAACCCGCTTTAGCAAGTCGTCTTGCCACATCTTCAATATAGGGGTTTAAGCCACGATTTTCATGGATGACTAATACCACAGGACGTTTCGCGCCTAGGTCTTTAGGCACAACAAGATAACCTCTGCCTTTGCCGTGTCCATCAGGTGAGCCAAACTCTGTATAGGTTGCTTTTATGGCATCATCATTAAAAGATACTTGCTCTGCAAAGGCATAATTAGGTAATAAAGCAGCGGTTAATACACTCATCGAAAAACCGAGAGCCGCTAATCCACCGAGGTTTCTCATAAAGGTACGTCGATCGATTAAGCCATGTGCATATTCATCATACCAATCGAATGCTTGTTGAGGGATACGTGTTGATTGTGGCGTATTCATCGCTGACCCTTTTTTTTTAAATAATTAATACTTTTACACCTTAACGCAATAGTCGTAATTATCATTTGGATTTCCCTATTATATATTTTTAGAATGAAGCCCTCTGTGCTAGAGGACGACTATCATGTCAGTATTCCCAGTAATGCTGGAGAGGCTTTTCTTTCACGGATAATTTCATATCAACATAGATTTGTCTCTAAAAAAATCAGATTTTGATTTTTCAAGCGTCAATCTAACTCTTCTAATACAGCTCACGAATAGCTTTTTGAGTCCACTACGAAAGTGAAGCATCACTCATTTGTCAGCTTAAACGTGACTAAATACTTATTCGCAGTAACTAGGAATTTTTCCTTGCTGTCAAAATCAACATCTCTCAATATTATTATTTCATTTTCACTCGTTACCAAAAAAACCTCATACAAGCCCATGTGATCTCGCGAAAATACCAGTTCATTTTGTGTGAGGAAAAACCGATCTGAGGTATATCTTTTTACCTCTACATACTTCCACGACTGCCCACTATCTGGCGAATACCTAATATCATAACCAAGCCTATCATCACGTTTAGATACATGCTCAACATTATTATTGCCATACTTTGCAACTAAACTGTCAAATACCACCATTTCTGCCGCATCGCCATTGGCCTTGTTTGCTTTATCTGTAGAGGATGAATGTTTGTATGGCTTAGTATTATTTGTAGAATCTGGTGGTGTGTATGCTTCTGTAGTTGCACTTTGAGATGGTAGGTTGGCTTTAGTTGATGATGTCTCTTCATTAACACTGTTTTCATCTTTTTTTAGAGAGTTCAAAAAGTCTAAAGCCTTTTGATCTCCTCCCTCGAAATAGAGGCAAGCCTTTATATCTAATGGCAACAAATCAAATGTGCCAGCAGGTAAAGAATTAGATTGACGATTGTAAACATCTATAAAGTCTTCACACTCTAGCCATTGAAGATTATCAAAGTTAAGGCGTACAAACTCTTTCACTTGGGCTTCGTAATCAACATCAATAGTATTTTCTAGCTCTAAAGAGAGCTTAGTTACTGCGTTTTTTCGATGCTCAAATTTTGCCAAATCATTCAAAAACTCCCCTTTTTTGTCCCAAGACAAAGGCTCTAATGCTTTCCATAAAGAATAACGAAACTTCGGAAACAAGCTCTCAAACTTTGCATTTAGTTTAGACTCATGAAAAGCGGCTAAACTCATTTTATAAAATGCTGCCTTATTAAACTCTTCGACAGAAATACCAAGTGCTAAGAAAATCTGACATGCGATTTCTGAGCTTGAGCAACTCGAAATATTTGAATAATCCAGTTTCGTAATATCCATATTTTGAAGCTGCAAAGCATTAAGTATCTCCACCAAATTGGACTCAACAAGATTTATAGGCAGTGGTATTTTTTTGGCTGCACACACTGCCGACCAAAAAGATACAAACGTATTTGATATACCAAGCAAAGCTCTAGCTTCGTTAAGTGCCTCCATGCCTAATGCTTGAACAATCACATGCTCAACATCTATACGATCATCCTTAAAAACAGTTCGGAAATTGCCAGAATTGTCATTTACTAAGAAGATGGTACTAATAACTTGTGAGAACACATCACAAAATTCGGGATCTTTCTTTAAGTCAGTTAATTCTTTGTAATCATTTATTCTTATATAAAAGTGATTTCCATCATTTAAATAGTCATTGTTGTCTAAGGCAACTTCCTTATCATCCACAAGAGAGACAATCTCACGGCAAAGCGTGATCTTCAGCCTATTTAAACTTGACGCATGCACAGCCTTATCCTTTTGCACATTTGCAACTCTATATGCAAGCAAGTAAGGCTTTATTTCTTCAAAGTAAGCGAAAAAATCACTATTAAGCCTTTTAGAAGGAATATGACTCTTAATACTAAGGTTCACTTCGTTTAAATCTTTTACTTTAAAAAAACTAAGAACACGGCTATTACCTTGTCTTCTAGGTAAATTTAATATTGCTTTAGAACCAATCAATTTGCGTGGTAGCTTTATATTATCCGCATAAAAAACTTTACCTTGTGGATAATACCCCTCACTAGCTCCTAACTTCGCAAATAGTTGATGCCCCATATCAAGGGGTAATTCGTGCTTATCATAGTGATCTAAGGCCAGCTTATATATTTTTTGAGTTTGTTTACCATTTGGATTTTTTTGAGGCAACTCTTTTAATATTGAATTAACCCTCTTGATAGAAAGATCCTCAAATTTATCTTTTGCACCCAACTTCAAAAGAACATATTCAATATCGCGCCTAGAAATATTTCTAGAAGTAAAAATTTCATCATTAAAATTAATACTAAAAGGATTCAAAAAGTCTAAATTGTGGTCATCTAAAATTAAGAAGTCATTAAAAAAACCAAATTGAATTAACTGAAATAGGATATAAGATGGCTTTTTAACTAAGGAATGATAATACCTTCCGCTACTCTCATTTACTTTTGAAAATCTAAAATCATCGGCATTATCAAGTTCTAAAGCTTTATATGCAACTCTATCACTTATTATCCATGCTATTAATTTTTCATATCCTAACTCCCCATTCTTCGACTCGATTAAATCAAAATTAATACGTTGACAATCTAATTTATAGTTTCTAAATCCTACAGGCTTTGAAACAATACTAAAAACATAATCTTCATAATCTTCATAATCTTTCTCTGGTAGCTGTAACTTTTCATATTTAACAAAGTTATTAACACCTAACCATATAAAAAACTGCTCAAGACCATCTATATCTTTAGAGTTAACAAACTGTCCATACATACTAGGGGAAGCAAGAAATGCAGCTTCACCGTATATGTCGCCAAAAATATCTTCAGATAATTTACCAGATGGAAAGCCGTCTCCTATATAAAGCTGATTGGCATTACATAACTCACCAACTTTATTAATTAACTGAACACTTTTAAGAGAAGAGGATGGTTTAGACTTAAAATCTTCATAACATTTTAATAAGGAGTTAACCATTTCTTCAACGACAAAACGCGCACTATTAGGGTTATCTTTAATCTCTTTATTTGCACTTGAGATTATTTTTTCTATTACTTGTGCAGGTTCATAACTTTGGATGTTAGTAATGTCTTTTAATATTCGTTGAAGTTCCCTTGCTGGCTCATTATTTTTTATCTCTAGCTTAGTAATTAGTTTTTTATAAAGCGTACGATTTAAAAACTGTATTTTTGTAAAGCTAGGTAGGGCAATACCATCCGAATTATTTGTTAATGGCGTATAAGCATCATCATTTTGACTAATGATAATATTATCGTCATTGGTAAGAAGTTCGAAAGTATCCCGAGGTTTTAGCTTGTATAGAGTTGCTATCAGTGCAATTCTATACTCATAACTACTATCAATAGATAAAATATATCGACTAAACTCATTAACAGTATTTCTTAACTCAACTGTTCCTATAACTTTTTTGTAAAACAATTGGTACCGCACTGCACAACTATCGTACTCAAGTAGCCAATTAAAAATACTCTGGCTGTTTGTACTTTTCACCAACTCAGGTAATTCTTCACCTAAAAGAGCTACATCACTAATTTTTTTATATGTATTATCGACACACGGAAATATTTCAATCGTGCGAACGACTTCGTCAATTTTCTTATAAAAGCCTAACTCCTTTAAAACTATATTTTGATTTGTATATTGCAACAACTTTACAGGATTCCAATTCACTGCAATAGATGTCAATTCCTTTGCCGTTTGGACAATTAAATCAACAAGCCGCTCTAGAATATAGATATTTTTATTTGAGTTAACTAATTGATTCCTTGAACTATCAAGCTCAAAAGTAGCGTGGATAATCATTGGAAAATCAATATTCACCTTTGTGGGAAAAAAGGTATATAGGCGGTCTGATGATTTTTCTAAATTTGGAGTGAGCGCAATTTTGATGCTGAATCTTTCTCGCTCTACTTTGCTTGGATCCTGCAACTTTTCAGGCAACTCTTCCTCAAGCTCATATATTTTCCATGTATCGCTTCCAATAGTGATATGACTTCCTGATACTGTTCTTGATAGCGTTGAAGCCTCTTCATCAACCTTTATTAAAATCTCATGTATATGGTTTAAAAATAAAAGAATTTCTGGCTTTAATGTTGATAGCTGGTCTTTAATATCACTTAAAAATTGATATTTATATGTAATTGTTATTTCTGTAGCCCAATCGCTTCGAGTAGCATTACTTACTTCGGGCAATGCAAGAAATGCAATAGGTATTGCATTTTCAGTCAATGCGCGAGAGCTAAGAATACTGTCACGTTCGGCCTCATTAAATAATTGATGAAATGCATTTTTTGAAATATCTTCAGAGAATTTCACAAGAAAACTATTACTGTTTACTTGAATACTATTTGCCCAGTTTATAATAGAACGAAAGCCTAATCCTTTATTACCAATAAACTTTTTTTCGGTTTTAGTACTTAAATTTGCAATCAATAAAGATTTAATACCATCAACGCTAAATGGGTTGCCTGTATTACATATTTTCAGTGTATTCGTTTTTGTGCAAAGTTCAATTTGCACACGGGTCGCACCTTGATCATCTGCATTTTGAAGTAATTCAAGTAACTGTCGACCGTTATACTCACTAATAAGTTCACGCTCTTGATTGTAATCTCGAACCATGAAAGCAGGCTCTTTTTTATATAGCTCAATTTTTGTGGTTTTTAATTCTTCAATTAGTTTCATGGGGAAAAATTCCTTTTTATGCTGTAGTAATTGTGGCTTTAATGAATTCAAACATAGGGCGAAAAACTTCAAACTTTTCTGCGCTTAGTGTCGGAATTACTTCCTTAGCAAATTTTGTTTTATCATTATCTGACTTAAAAACTATTTTTTGACCACCACCAACACAAGGCTCTATTTGGTAATAACTTGAAGTTTCTGTAAATCCATAAAAAAGATGTTCTATCTCACAGTATGAATTCCCGCCATAAGTTTCATTTTTTGAACTATTTTTTATCACTTGTTCTTTGATTTTTTTGTTTTGCGGAATAGGAAGCATTATTGCGTATGAGCCTCCATTTTTCCATTTCTTAACCATTCCTTTAAATATATCTTCTTCAACAATATCACCGTTTAATCCATTCCACTGGTCATAGGCTTTATCAAAGTCAAAAAGAGCAAATATAGGTAGGCCATTCATTTCATTATGAATTCTTATATCAGTTAATAGTTGGTTTATGAATGTACAACTAAATGCATAAAATGGAATAAATGGAATATCATCTGTGTATAGATTATACCAAGCTGTTTTTAAAATAATTGGGTCAGTACTTCCTTCTGTAAACAACACAGGTTTATTTTCAATCTGAATTGCATTAATGATACTTAGCAATTGTTCTTGCTCAGAATATTTTATCAAATCTGATGATAGTTCCTTGATTGCTCTGTTTTTTGGAAGGGGGTAGCAGTTCGCATAATTTTCTTTAATATTAAAAAAATTAACTTTCTTCTTTTCATGCGGAATTAGTGTCACGGCACTATGACTACTCATCAATATATGATTATTTTTTGCCTCATCATTATTAATTTCAAATACTTGTTTTAGTAAATCGTACTGCCATTCAGGATGAAGAAATGCATCAGGCTCGTCTAACAATGTAATACAATTTCTATTTTTAAATATTTCAACAATTGAGTAGATATAGACAGATTGAAATTGACCATCACTGAAATGAGCAATAGTTGCGTCAAGGCCATTATTCAGTTTGAGAGGAATTGATATACTTTCTAGCATCCCTAGTGTTTTTAAATTATCAAACTGGCGAAAAGTATCTGCCACTGCTTGTTCTGTAAATTTCGACTGAAATAGCTTTAGATTGATAGGTAACTGGTATAGATCAGTTTTAGAATTGTATAAAGTAGCATGGCTAAACTCTCCTTTAATACACTCAATCAGTTTTTCTAAAAATTGTCGAGTAATTCCTTCAGCCCCCCAATAATGTGTTCTCGGATCAAAATCTTCTATTTCATTTTTTTTGTCAGCAAAAAATGGACGTTTCAGTATTAAATTAAACTCTGATGAAATACTCTTTATACCTAACTTATTAATTATAAATTTTCGAGCCTTATTATCGTCATTTTGTATTAACAATATAGCCAGCAATAATTCTTTATATTCTGATCCAATACCTATAAAAGATCGACTATCATTAAAGTCAGCATCTTTTATGCGTCTGCTAAAAGTGGATTCATATTTTTCCACCACATTAGCAACTGTTTTGTTGTGTCCAGAATAATAAATCAAGACATTATCAGGCAAAGGTGTATTTCCAATCGTTTTCCGATTAGTCCCATCTATGTTAAATTGTCCAGCACGCCAAATAATCTCTATATCTTTGCCGTTAATTTGATACTTAATAACAAAGTCAAAACTTAGATGCCTTCTATCCTTAGAGTTTCTTTCAGCATCATACTCATACATGTGTCGAAAGATTTCTATCAATGCCTCAAAAAAGTTTGATTTACCTGAACCATTCTTCCCGACAAAAACCTCAATAAAACTATCACCCTCAAAATCCATTTTGAAATTATTCAGGTTTTTATAGTTACTGATAGATACGTGCTTTAATCGCATAAAAAACTCCTTTTAATTAATTGCTTGCGTTACCAAAACATCGGCCAGTTTTTGTTGTAGCTGATTGGCGGTGGTGATGCGAGTTTTGAGTTGGTCGCATATTGCCATGAGTTCGTCGATTTTGGCGACGATGCGATTTTGTTCCCTCTTCGGAGGTAGTGCGAATACCAGATTACGAATTTGTTCTCTTGATACGTTTTTCATTGAGCTGCTAGTACCGCCAGCGACAGCGGCATAATAAGCCCTAGATTGATTACTATTATTTACTAACTGGATAAAATCTAGGCTGATTAACGATGAGAAATTAAAACGAATGATTTTGTCGCTCATCATTAATTGTTTCGGTGTATCAGAAGGCACAACTACTGCTTTTGCAACAAGCTCCGCCGTGTTCGCTCTTGATATTAAAAAATCGCCCGACTTCACTTCATACTCAGGGCGAGGCGTTAGTGCATCGGGTAGCTCTTTGTTTTCATCAGGATTATATTTCCCCCATGAAACAGCACTAACTTTTAATACTCCCCATTTCCCATCACCTCTAGGATGTCCGTTACATTGGGGACTCCAACCTGCTTCCGACTTAATCGACAGATAATCTAGCCTCGCCCACTCCCACCCCTTCGGCAACTCAAACGGCTTTTCATCATCCCCAATTGCCGCCAACGGCTTATCTTTCTTAATCTTCCCTTCTGCTATTAACTTGGCTTTTTCAGCCTGAATCCTTTTTAACAATTCACTAGCAGACTCATCATAAACATCTTGCGGTACAAGTTTACCCATAACGGCTAGTTGCAGCACCGATTGTTTAAGCGCGTCAATACTCGACTCTGTGTTAAACAAAGTATCAAAATTAGCGGCAATGCGTTGCCAGCTTTCATTAAACTCTGCGGCATCTTGCGATTGAGTGAGGGTGTTAAGTAAATAACTGACCAATTTTTCATGCGCGACAATGGCGTTGTTGTGTTGGTTTTCGAGTTGGTCGCAGAGGGTCATTAGCTCATCGACTTTGGCGACGATGCGGTGTTGTTCGGCTAGGGGTGGGAGTGGCATCACTCCCGAAAAAAACTGCTTATCATTTATCGCTGGATAAGCAATACCTGTCTGACAGCTTTCAACATATCGAATAAACACAGGGCATCTTAAATACCAAAATAGGAATCGTCCGACTATAAAACTAAAAGGATGCACAATTGCAAAGGCTGTGCTTGCTATGGGTTCAGGCTCAAAATCATGTTCAATTACAGCGATATTAAGTAAATACGGCCTAACCGTAGAGTAAATCACCGTTCCATTTTTAACGATTTTTCTTGCCCTTGATGGTGCATCCGTAGCTTGAACAATACTTGGATTATCTATAAGACCTAACTCTTTATTGATAGAGCCGACATCAATATAGGTAAATTCTTGATTTGGTATTTTTTGCCCCCAGTCATGCCCTACCTCATTTAACCTCACCCACTCCCACCCCTTCGGCAATTCAAACGGCTTTTCATCATCCCCAATTTCCGCCAGCGGCTTTTGCGCCTTAATCTTCCCATCTTTAATCAACTTCGCCTTTTCAGCCGCAATCCGTTTCAATAACTCACTTGCAGGCTCATCATAAACATCTTGCGACACTAACTTCCCCCGCACCGCCAACTCTAAAATCAACTCGCGCAGTTTCTTCACCCCATACACACTCGCCGCACTACCCGAAGCCCGCCCACGTCCTGACTTCTTATCGTTATCTGCACCCGTCCAAATCGCCAAATGCTCGGTAATTAACGCTTGAATATCACTCACTGTACGTCACCTGCTGGATTGGCATTTTCTAACACGGCACGGTCACGCTGTAACTCCGCCTGTAACTCGGCTTCGGAAGGTAAAAATGCACGATAACGACTAGAGAATAACTGTTGGCTATCGGCTAACAGCGAATACTTGGCCACGGCTTCATTGCGCTCTGAGCAAAGAATTAACCCTAATGTCGGGTTATCGCCTTCGCCTCGGTATTGCTCCTCAAAGACACGAACATACATATCCATCTGACCAACATCTTGATGCGTGAGCTTGCCAACCTTGAGGTCAACCAATAAAAAGCATTTGAGCAAATAATTGTAAAAAACCAAATCCACAAAAAAGTCATCGCCCTCAACGCGCAAGTGTTTTTGCCGTGCGACAAACGCAAACCCTTTACCTAGCTCCAGCAAAAAGGATTGTAATTGCTCAATCAAATTGGTTTCTAATTCTTTTTCATACAAGGTGGCACTCGGTTGAGCACCAATAAACTCCAGAATATAAGGGTCACGAATAAAATCGCGGGGATCATTTGGCGCGTGCTGATTGACCAGTGCAACCGCCTCTGTCCTTACTGCGGATTGATATTGACTTGATAACAGACGATCATAAAACAAGGTGCCGACTTGACGATCTAAAGCGGCAACGCTCCAGCCTTGGCTGACGACTTCATTGGCATACCAAGCTCTTGCTACAGGGTCTTTGACTCGCATCAAAATACGATAATGCGACCAACGTAATTCTCTCCATGCCGTGGAGAGAATTGGGAACTCCAGATAAAACTGGCGAAAGCTCCATAAACTTTGTGGTGAAAAACCCTTGCCATATTCGGCACTAAGTTTTTGCGATAACTGTTTGAGTGTTTGTTTACCATACTCGGCACGCGCCGCACCGCCTTGCTCATCCTCCACAATCAAGCGGCCAATGTGCCAATAACTTTGTACCATGACATCGTTAACCACATGACGCACTTGTTGTTGAGCACCATCAAGGACTTGGCGGACTTGCTGATAGAGTGGTTCAATATTGACTAGCGTACTCATGACTATTCCTCTCCCCGCAACGCCTGTGTCAAAATCCCTTTTAACTGATTGCGTAAACTGGCCATATCCTCTTGCATCGCCTGATACTGCGCTAACAACAATTCAGGGTCGTGAACTTCCAACTCGCCAATATGCGGATTCTTGCAATCTAGGTTGTAGTTACGCGCCTTAATATCGTCAATGCTGACTTTCCACGCTTGCTCACTCTCCACACGATGCTTAAAGCCATCGGCCTCATCACCCCACCATGCAGTCTCGGTCGCAAACTCTTCAATCTTCATCGGCTTGGTTTTGTTGTAGCTCTTTACTCCATCGGGATAAGGATGCTCATAAAACCAAATATGGGAAGTTGGCGTACCTTTGGTAAAAAACAGCAAATTCGTTTTGATGCCTGTATAGGGCGCAAAGACACCATTCGGCAAACGGACGATAGTGTGCAGATTGCATTCGGTGAGTAGCTTTTCTTTGATACGGGTTTTAATACCTTCACCAAATAAAAAGCCATCAGGTAAAACCAGTGCGGCACGGCCATTACTTTTGAGTAACTGCATAATCAGCACTAAAAACAAATCAGCGGTTTCACGGGTGCGGAATGTTGCAGGAAAGTTGGTTTCGATACCGTCTTCTTCCATACCACCAAACGGCGGATTAGTGACGATAACATCAACACGTTTTGGCGGTGTCCAGCTAATCAACGGATACGACAAGGTATTGTCATGGCGAATGTTGCTCGGTACATCTATGCCATGCAAAATCATGTTGGTGGTACAGAGCAAATGCGGTAAGGGCTTCTTTTCAATGCCTAAAATACTGGTTTGCAGCAAGTTTTCATCTTCAACAGTTTTAACGTCTTGGGTGCGAATATGCTCAATCGAACACGTTAAAAAGCCACCTGTACCACAGGCAGGATCCATGACTTTTTCACCTAAGCGCGGATTGCTCATACGTACCATAAACTCAGTCACGGCGCGTGGCGTATAAAACTCGCCAGCATTACCTGCCGCTTGTAAATCACGCAGCAATTGCTCGTACATATCGCCAAACAAATGACGCTCGCTGGACTTATTGAAATCAATGCCTTCTTGCAGTTTGTTAATCACTTGGCGAATCAGTTGCCCTGACTTCATGTAGTTATAGGCATCTTCAAACACTGAGCGAATGACATAAGCCCGTTGGTCGCCGCCTTTGGCTTCTAGCATTTGCAACGCAGGAAACAGGTCATTATCCAAGAATTGTTTTAACGCTTCGCCTGTCATGCCCTCAGCATTAGCCGCCCAATTACGCCAACGGTATTTTTCAGGCAAGGGTGATTGATAATTGTCTTGTAGTAGCTCCCACTCGCTTTCACGGTCGTCAAATATTTTTAGAAACAGCATCCACACCAATTGGCTTAAGCGTTGGGCATCGCCATCCACGCCCACGTCTTTACGCATAATGTCTTGGATGGATTTAATGGTGGAAGAAATACTCATGGGTTTACTAATCTATTTTAAGTTAAAAATTTAGGGTGCGGATTTGACGACGTTTAGCGTTTAATATCAAGCGTAAAGATAAGCCTCAAGCTCATGCAATGCTGCCATATACGCCGATTTACCGCCAAAGGCAGAGACTAATTCACTGGCACTGCCCATGCTTTTAAATGGGTCAAGGGTAAGGACTTTAATATCTTCGATGTTTTCAATGCCTGTATCAGCGTATTTATCCAATAAAGTTTCCAGCACTTGCCGTGCTTGCTCGCCGTATTTGGTGAAGTAATTGCGCTTTTTAACTTGGTCGGCACGTTCACGGCGCGTCAGTGGTGGCTGGTCAAAAGCAACATGACAAATTAAATCAAACGCATCAAAGCCTTTGCCAACTTCTTCGGCCAATGGTTCAAGCATCACACCATGTTCCACCAACTCTTTGAGAATAACGGCTTTACGTTCAGCACTGCTCCACGTCCGCAAAAACGCATCTAACGAGGAATAATCTTTACGAACCGCTTTGCGTGTGTAGTCTTTTAACGACTCGGTAATC